>OLWX01001514.1_pt1 | contig 10563 bp, 10 predicted proteins | sample 1673541 | NCBI WGS metagenome assembly OLWX01 (sample SAMEA103958114, study PRJEB25191) | human gut metagenome | reverse complement strand
GAAGTATATGGAAGATCTGACGGATATGCAGAATCATGTACTGCCGTATTTGCAGTCTGGAAGAAAAAGGTGTGAAGGAGAGACGAGAACAGCAGGTAGCGGAAAGAAATGAAGGAAGAGCAGATGAGCGAGTAATAAGTACCGAAGCGAATGCAGTGGTTAAGGAGGCAGGAAAGACAGATAGAAAAACGGCACAGCAGAAGCAGACGGGAGATGGAAAAGATAAGAAATTATATTGTTTGTATCAACAGAATTTGGCAAAGAAGAAAAATTACTTTTATTAAGAGTATTTAAATTGTAGCAACCTAAATACAAAGCTCGATGTACACAAAGAAAAAAATATTGATTTCAGCTAAAAATTTTAATGGTTTTATGATATAATTTTGGTTAGAAATAAGAAATTGATTTGGCAATGAATGGCAAATTTATTTTTGTTATTAGGGGCATAAGCTGAAATATATGAGGAAGGGAAATTTGTTTATGAAGAAATCAACAAAATGGGCTATGGGCATCATTACTTTCGCCATTTTAATACTTGTTGTCATTTGGGGAAGCATGAAAATGGTGCAATTGGAAAAAGAGCAAGAACAGGCACAGAAGAAACTCGAAGAGGAGCAGAAAGAAGCTGAAAAACTAGCTTCTGAATATATGGTTTCTTACGCTGAAAATCTTCAGGAGGACATGCAAGATGCTGGTCTGTTAGATCTTAAAGTGACTTATGACACCTGTACCCGAGATTATTTTGATGAGTATTGGAACATCTGGGATTATGGTCAAGATGAATATTGTGTATATTATGTATTGGACTACTATAGTGATTCAATTGACAGTATTTACGAACGTGAAACAAAAAATGGCGATTTCCAATCATTTATCAAATTACTGAATGATGAATGCTGCATGAAAGATAATCGTGATGAGGGTGGAGCTTATTATCAGCATAAGGTTACAGAGAACGGAAAAACAGTCCTTGTCTTTATTGGCGATGAAAACAGGCTTAACAATATCACAATAAAAAAAGATAATCTTCATCAATATACATTAAATCGGGACGATGATGATGTACGAGTTTTTGTTAATGAAGAGCTGGTATACAGGAAATCAGAGGATCAAAATAGCAATGCACATACCTCTAGCGGAGGATATCTTCCTAACACTGGAAGCGGATGGAGTTCGGGTGGAAATAGTAATTCCGGCAGTAAAGGAAATTCTTCTTCAAAATGGAACAGGGATCCATATGATGTAGATGATTATGATGATCCGGATGATTTTGCCGGTGAATGGGAAGACGAATTTGATGATGGATATGACGAGGCTTATGATTATTGGGAAGAGGAACATGATTAAGAATTAACAAGTATTTAAGATAATGAATAACAAAATTTACAACATAGGATGGAATGATATAATGAATGATAAAAAACTGGGTTGTGGTGGATTAATATTTATTATTATAATTATATACGGTTTTTTGAATGATATTGCATCGTATGCAGGTGGATTCATTACAATTTTTTATATGGATTGGAATTATAGCAGTAAAGTAATTGAAAGTAATAATGCCGATAAAATGCCGATAAATGCCGATAAAATGCCGATAAATGCCGGTAAAACGCTGGTAAATAGTTTGTCGGCACAGCAAAATTCAATTATTCAATTTGCGAAAGAGACAGGATCGATTAAATCTCGGCAAGTAGAAGAATTACTTGGAGTAAAGCAACGTCGAGCAAGAAGAATTCTTGGAGAACTGGTCAATATGGGAATTTTGGAACGACAAGGTGCATATAAAAGCACTGTATATGTTTTGAAAAATTAAAAAAGGCACCTGCTTATCATTACTATAAAAGTAAAATCATCAAACACTAACCTAAAGGAGCACACCAACCCATGCCATTACAAATCGTCAGAAATGATATCACCAAAATGCCCGTAGACGCCATCGTCAATGCTGCGAATTCTTCCCTGCTCGGCGGCGGTGGAGTGGATGGCTGCATTCACCGTGCAGCAGGGCCCAAGCTTTTAGCGGAATGTCGCACTTTGAGCGGCTGTCAGACCGGAGATGCAAAGATTACAAACGCCTATGATCTGCCTTGCAATTATGTCATTCACGCAGTAGGTCCTATATGGAGAGGCGGACAGTTTCATGAGCGGGAGCTGCTTACTTCCTGCTATGAAAATTCCTTAGCACTTGCAAAAGAAAAACATTGTGAAACCATAGCATTTCCACTGATTTCTTCCGGAATTTACGGCTATCCGAAAGCTCAGGCGCTGAAGGTTGCAATCGATGCAATCAGCGCATTTCTTATGGAAAATGATATGACGGTATACATCGTCATTTTTGATAAAGCAGCCTATCGGATCAGCAGCAAACTGTTTTCTGATATTGCATCTTATATCGATGATCATTATGTAGAAACACACATTAACAAAACATCCGAAGCAATGAGGCGCCAGAAGCAGTTCCAGGAAATGGATCTCTGTGAAAGCATATCTTTACCAGAGCCATCAACTGTACCGTTAAGTAAGGCTGCAACTTTGGAAGATGCCTTGCAGCAAATGGATGAAAGCTTTTCTGAAATGCTGCTTCGGAAGATTGATGAAAGTGGAATGACCGATTCTCAGTGTTATAAGAAAGCCAATATTGACCGGAAATTATTTTCCAAGATTAAAAATGACAAGTACTACAAGCCATCCAAACCGACCGTTCTTGCATTTGCGCTGGCACTTGAGCTTCCGCTTCCGGAAATTCAGGATATGCTGATGAAAGCAGGATTTGCCCTGTCTCATTCCAGCAAATTTGACGTAATCGTTGAATATTTTATCTTGAAGCAAAATTATAGTATTTACGAAATCAATGAAGCACTCTTTGCCTTTGATCAAAGTCTGATTGGAGGCTAAGAAGAAAATAGTTTGGCAATTTGGCACATAGCGTTGTTCACCTGATATGATTCTGTAGAAATTTTCTGATCCATAAAAAAGTGTCGCTTTTCATGCGACCATTTCCCCTGAAAATGGCAGTATCCTATAGTTACAAGCAAAATAAACCATTACTTAGGAGGAAATTTAGTATGAGAAAAAATCTGACAGAAGTTGTATTTATTTTAGATCGCAGCGGATCCATGAGCGGACTGGAAAAGGACACCATAGGCGGCTTCAATTCTATGATTGAAAAGCAGAAAAGAGAGGCAGGGCAGGCGCTGATTTCTACCGTGCTTTTTAACAATAACAGTAAAGTCCTTTATGACAGAGTAGAGGTGCAGAAGATTCCCTCTATGACAGAAGACGATTATTCTGTGTACGGCTGTACGGCTCTCCTGGATGCGATCGGCGGTGCTATCCATCACATTGGAAATGTCCACAAATATGCACGCCCGGAAGATGTACCGGAGCATACCATTTTTATCATCATGACTGATGGAATGGAAAATGCAAGCCACATGTACAGCAGTGATAAAGTAAAGCAGATGATTCAGCGTCAGCAGGAAAAATACGGATGGGAGTTTCTGTTCCTCGGCGCAAATATTGATGCGATTGAAACAGCCAATCATTTTGGAATTAACGCAGATAAAGCTGCCAATTATCAATGTGACTGCGAAGGAACTGCATTGAATTATGAAGTATTAAATGATGCCATATCTGCTGTTCGGTGCAATGCAGCGCTTGATTCTAGTTGGAAGAAGCGAATTGATAAAGATTACCAAAAACGTGGACAACATACTCGTGCATAGAGTGTATACTGATGAAATTAGATGAGCTTATCCATTTTACAAATTAAGGGGAACATATGAAAAAGAAAAAACGGATTTTTATTCTGATCATTGCGGTTCTCATAATAATAGGTTCCGGTGTCTATCTCGGAACCTATTATCATGCTGTTGACGTTGAAAATGATCTGACAACTTCGGACACGATACAGATAAAAGATTTCAATCAGGGAATCTTTTTCGATGGTCCTGGAACAACAGATGCCCTGATCTTTTATCCCGGTGCAAAAGTGAACACAGTCGCCTACGCACATTCCGAATTCTTTTTCAAATATGAAAATGGGAAACATAAACCAGGAGTCTTATTAGGATAGAATAGGAAGCCCAAAATAGTAATTGCGAAAAGATCTGACCTGCGATACTATTATAATAACATGATAATCATTTTATAACAGGAAGGCAGAAGCATTTATGGTAAAAAAGAAAAAACTGCCAATTGGCATCGAAAGCTTTGAAGAGCTTCGGAAAGAAGATTTTTATTACGTTGATAAAACAAAGTTAATCGAACAACTATTAAATAAATGTGGAAAAGCGAATCTATTTACCCGCCCACGTCGCTTTGGGAAATCATTGAATATGAGTATGCTTCGTCATTACTTTGAAATCGGAACAGATCCTGCATTATTTGAAGGACTTTACATTTCTGAAAATCCAGCATTGTGTGAAGAGTATATGGGAAAGTTTCCAGTTGTATCGATCAGTTTAAAAGGTATCAATTCCAGCTCATTTGACGGAGCATGTAGATTACTGAACAAGGTCATAAACGAAGAATGCAGACGTCTGGGATTCCTAGAAGAAAGTCAAAATCTTACGAAAAATGAAAAAAGTATTTTTCGCGAATTACTTAAAAGTAATTTAGCTGAAGATACACTGGTTTACAGCCTGAGAGAACTGACTGAGCTTCTGGAAAAACATTACGGTCAAAAGGTTATCGTTCTTATTGACGAATACGACGTTCCACTTGCCAAAGCAAACGAACACGGATATTACGATGAAATGACTCTTCTCATCCGAAATCTTTTCGAAAATGCATTAAAAACAAATGATAGTCTCAAATTTGCAGTTCTTACAGGTTGCCTTCGCGTTGCAAAAGAAAGCATTTTTACGGGATTGAATAATTTTAAAGTATTTCCTATCACCAAAGTGATGTTTGATGAATGCTTTGGCTTCACGGACGCTGAAGTGAAAGATATGCTTCACTATTACCAGCAGGATGAACTGTACAACACTGTAAAAGAATGGTATGACGGATACCGTTTTGGAAATGTAGATGTCTATTGTCCCTGGGATGTCATTAATTACTGCGACGAACATTTAGATGATCCTTCTGCAAAACCAAGAAACTATTGGTCAAATACAAGTGGAAATGATATCATCCAACATTTTATCACAGATATCTATAGTGGAAGGGATACAGCAAAAGCGGAATTAGAGCGTCTGGTAAATGGAGAAGCTATTCAAAAAGAAATCAGTGAAGAATTAACCTATAAAGAATTATACACGTCTATCGAAAATATCTGGAGTACACTTTTTATGACCGGATATCTGACACAGCGAGGAGAAGCTGAGGATAACCGCTATAATCTTGTCATTCCGAACCGGGAAATTCGGAATATTATGACTGAGCATATTATGAAAATGTTCAAATCGGATGTTTCAAAAGATGGCGCAATGGTTGATTCTTTCTGTAATGCACTTTCAGAAGGAAAACCAGAAATAGTCGAAACTCTGTTTACCGAATATATGAAAAAGACCATCAGCGTTCGAGATACTTTTGTCAGAAAGCCGATAAAAGAAAACTTTTATCATGGTATTTTATTAGGAATCCTAAGTTTTAAAGGTGAATGGATTGTTAAATCAAACAAAGAAGCCGGAAATGGTTTCAGTGATATTCTGATCTGGATTGATGATTTGAATATCGGTATTGTAATTGAAATAAAATATGCTGAAGTTGAATCGTTGGAAGAAGAGTGCCAAAAAGCACTCCATCAGATTAATGCTAAAGATTATATCAGTGTGTTTTATAAAGATGATATTCGCACTATATTGAAATATGGAATTGCCTGCAATCGTAAAAAATGCAGAGTTTTGATGGAAAAATAACATATTTTTGCAAAAATAAAAGAATACACAATCTATATTTAAATCCAGTGCCAAAACTGCGAGCAGGGGATGAACTTTCCAAAGTTCTTTCCCTGCTCTTTCCACATTCATTTATTCCATCACTTCTCCGATCACCTTCATCATCTCATCCACCCGGAACGGTTTCATAATAAACCCATCCATCCCGGCATCCAGCGCATGTTTCCGGTCTTCCTCAAATGCATTTGCAGTCATGGCAATGATTGGAATCTGTGCCTTCTTCACATCTGCAAGCTGACGGATTTTCTGTGTCGCTTCGTATCCATTCATCCGTGGCATCTGTACATCCATCAGGATAAACTGATATGTGCCTGCTTCCTTATCTTGAATTTCTTCCACACAGGCGCATCCATCCGGAACCCAGTTCACAAGAATCCCTTTATTTTTCAAAACTTCCATGGCAATTTCTGCATTTAATTCATTATCTTCCACCAAAAGTACATGCATTCCGTCAAGACCTATTTTGTATTCCTTTGCTTTATCTGATTGATGAAGCTGATTTTCCGTTGCAATCCGAAGGGGAAGTGAAATCTGTATTTTGGTTCCCTGACCGGAATTACTTTGGATTATCACATCACCATGCATCAGATCTACCAGTTTCTTCACAATCGCAAGTCCAAGCCCTGTTCCTTCAGTCTTGCTCTCGGTAGAAGTTCGCTCTCTTTCAAATGCCTCAAACGCATGTTTCTGAAATTCTTCAGTCATACCGATTCCGGTATCCTTTATCGTGAATTTGTATTCGGCAAATCCAGGTGCGATCATTCTCTGGACGCAGCTAAATGTGATCGTTCCTCCCGCTGGGGTAAATTTAACTGCATTATTCAGTACATTTACCAGAACCTGCTGCAGTTTTGTCACATCACACCATACCAGTGGATTTTCTATTTGATCCTCAACTTTGAAATCAATCATTCCCTTTTGGATGCTGTATTCGAGCATCATTTTCAGATTTTCTTCCATTTGCTTCAGATCAGTTACCATCTCCACAATTTCTGCCTTTCCACTTTCGATTTTAGACAGATCCAACACATCATTGATGATCTTCAGAAGAATCTCACCAGATGCCTGAATTTTGAAAATTGCATTTTTTACAATTTCTTCATCATCCGGATGTTCTGCAATGATATCAGAAAATCCAATGATCGCATTCATCGGGGTACGGATATCATGGGACATATTTGCAAGGAAAGCATTCTTTACCTCACCGGCTACTTTCGCTTTCCGTGTCGATTCTTTTTCCAGTTCCAATGCATTGGACAGTCTTTTCCGGTGTTCAAACTCCATCTGATTTTGCTGGTGCTCCACCATGAACAGGTAGGAGAGCAGTGCTCCAATTACCAGGCAGTACGGTTGGAACGGATACGCCCCATAAAGTGGAATGATATAGGTATTTGCCAGAATTCCGATCAGTGGGACTGCTGAAAACAGTGCCGATTTTATGAGATATCTGACACCCTTTGTATTGTTCATGAATAAAATGAAGAATGTCTGTGCAAATGTATAAACGTAATAAAACAGATTGAGTACGGCAAACACTCCGAAAAATGTACCGCGTATATAGGTCCGGTTCCGTGAAAATCTCCAGACAATTCCCGTCGGAACTGAGAGAAGCACCATCAGAACCAGGAGAATGAACGGAATCATTTGCGCAAATCTTTGCTTCTTTGAACGGTTAATCCCCATATAACTCTGCATAAACAAATGCCACACATATGGCATGATTACATAAACCAGATAAAAGGAAAACACAACCAGCTTAAACTGCAAAAGGTTTCCTGACTTACCTAAGAGTTCTTTCATAAACAATGCATCCATTAACACATAAAGCTCTACCATGCCAATAAAGATCATCGTATATTTTTTACTCGGGCTCCATGTAATATAATACCGGATCCTTAAAAAGATGATCGTCAGTATTATCATCATAAATATTGCGTTGCTCAAATAAATACTACTCATTTTCCAGTCCCTTTTTTCTTTCGTTTTGTCTCATTATTTCTTTCATTATTGTATACTTTTTCTATGCGTTTCGCAATCCATATGTTATACTATTGAGTAAAGGTATCTCAAGGAGGATTTTACAAATGAAAATAGCAGTAACATACGAAGGCGGATCTATTTTCCAGCACTTCGGAAAGACAGAAACTTTTAAAATGTATGAGGTAGAAGACGGAAAGATCACTTCCATGCAGATTGTTCATGCTGGTGGCGCCGGACACAGTGCGCTTGCAGGATTCCTTTCTGAGCAGAGTGCAAATGTTCTGATCTGTGGCGGTATCGGAGAAGGTGCACAAGAAGCGCTGAAAGAAGCCGGTATCAAAGTTATATCCGGTGCAGCAGGAGAAGTAGATGCGGCAGTGAATGCCTATCTTGCAGGAGAACTGGAATCTGCAGGTACAAATTGTGACCATCACCACGAAGAAGGTCATTCCTGCTGTGGACAGCATGAAGAAACAGCAACAGAAGAAGCTTCTGCTGAAGAAGAACATTCCTGTGGCGGACACTGCAGTGGATGCAGCGGATGTGGTGGCGCACATGTGCCGGATTTTGAAGGTCCGAATGTCGGAAAGACCTGCCGTACCCATTACAGAGGTACCTTTGATGATGGTACCCAGTTTGATTCTTCCTATGACCGCGGAGAGCCATTGGAATTTGTATGCGGAGCCGGACAGATGATTCATGGTTACGATAAAGCCGTTGCAACAATGGAAGTAGGACAGACCATCAACATCCATCTGATGCCGGAAGAAGCTTACGGCATGCCGGATCCACGCGCCATTTTCACGCTGGAAATCGCACAGCTTCCTGGATCAGAAGATCTGGAAGTCGGTGCACGTGCATATCTGACCAACCAGTATGGACAGCCATTCCCGGTAACCGTAACCGAAAAGACAGAAACCAACATCACATTTGATGCCAACCATGAGATGGCTGGAAAAGAACTGAACTTCCAGATCGAACTGGTAGAAGTAAAATAGTAAATATGAAAAGTGATTTAAGCGCCCCTTTTATTTCGTCATAAAGGAGGCGCTTAAATACTAAGATTATATTTTTGAAAATCGATAATTTAGACAACGGAAGGGAGATTTGCCTGTGCTAGATTCAGAATTAAAAACATATCCATGGAATCCAACCGTAAAAAAGAAAGCCCGCCGCGTGTTCATGCTGAGATGGTTGTTCGTCATCCTGGCTGCCGCTGCAATCTTTTTTCTGACCTATCAGAAACTCACTACCAATGTCTGGGGACTTACGGCTTTCCTTTGCCAGCTTCTTGCCGTTATCGAACTTGCTTTCGGGCTCCAGTTTGTAGAAGCCGGATGGAGCAGAAAGATATCGAGTAGAATGCCACTGGACGAACACTATGAGTATGCGCTTTATATGTATCATATACAATCTGTCCGCGATCTTGCTACGAATAACCGCATGCTGCTCCTGATTGCAAGCCTTGAAATCCAGCTTGGAAAATACGATCATGCTACACAGACAATTACACAGATTTCTGTTGGAAAATGCACACCAGTCCAGTTAAAACAGTTGTATTTTATGCAGATCTTACTGGCAGCAGAAGTGGGAGATACTGATACAAAAAATCAGTTTTTAACCCGTTATACAGGAATTCCTGACACAAACGGCGAATATCCATCTGAACCAGAACTTACCACCTGGATTGAAGCAGAAGAAATGGACAGACTTATTTCTGCATTAAAAAAATTTACTCCGACAAGAAAAGAGCATATCCTGCGTACCTGTCTGATTACAATCGTTCTGGCATACAGTACCTTTTTCTACGGTGCATGGTATGGTATCAATAAAAGCGCAGGATATGCAATCCGCTATTATTTTGCTGAAATATCCGTCATCTGCGTTTCCGTCACCTTGTCCTGCCTGCTGATCTGGGGCATGATCTGTCTGTATAAAAAGCAAAAAAGTCTCCTTAATAGGAAAGCAGCCAGACGAATAATTGCCGTTTCTTATGCCGCACTGACTCTTTTCTTACTTTCTCTGATTGGTTACAGCTTTTTAATTGTGAGCTTTGGCGTAGAAGGAACGGAAACCGTAACCGGTCAAGATCAGCATTATATTTATCTTTCCGTACAGCCTGATTACGGCATCGCTACACAGTACCGAACTGATAACCTGATTTATATGCAAAAAACGGGTTTGTTTTTGCCGAATACAGACACTTTAACAGAATCCTCTGTACCGGATTCTGACCCGAATGATTCGGAAACACAAGATAGTAGTACCACTGATTCTACCGAAAATTCTCCGGCACAGGAATCCCAGAAAGCTTCACCGCTTCAGGACGAAATGCGTGCTGTGTATCAATATATCCAGCAACAGAATCCCCTTCCGGATATGAGTTTCACTTACACGGCAAATGCAAAGGGAGAAAATTACGCGATCCTCTCTGAGACAACAGAAGAGAAGGATGGCACAACAGTAAATGTCAATTACTGTCTGTATGATAACGGTTCTAAGACAGATGAAAATAATAATACTTTCGAAGAATTGGTTCTGGAAAAGGTATATCCGGATGGTAGATATGAGACAGAACTGGTTGATTTCTATCTGGTAAATCCGGAGACTTTGGAAGTTATAGATGAGCAGAAATCAAGCTGGTAATTCTATTTATCCTATTAAAAAATACTTACCA
>OLWX01001501.1_pt1 | contig 10590 bp, 9 predicted proteins | sample 1673541 | NCBI WGS metagenome assembly OLWX01 (sample SAMEA103958114, study PRJEB25191) | human gut metagenome | reverse complement strand
AGATCGATAAATGATACTCCACCGTGGTCACGGATATTCTCTACCCATCCGGCAACCTTAAGTGTCTGTCCCACATCGCCCTCAGTGATCTCGTTCATTGTTCTGTTACGATAAATGTTCTCGATTGTCATCTGTTCTCTCCTTTTCTTTACTACTTGCCTGTGGCTTTATGTCCACTTTGGCTTTTTCAGGATTACGCACTGGCTGTTTTTTCTCTTGCAAATAGAAAAAGCTTATGTTCATCCTGAATCAGATGCACATATACATATGCAAATATTCAGGACGAACATAAGCTCTCTCAAACTACCTGTCGGTTACTTGTCTGCTTTAATGTCCGCGGTACCACCTGATTTACCGTTACACGATCTTCGTATATTCAAAGCATCGCATCCCAGTCCCTCTCAGTCACCTTGCTCATGACCTCTCTGCGTATCGTGCAGCTACGGCTCCCCTACTCGACATAAAACACGTATCCCGCTATGGGCTATATCTTTCAGCTTGCGGCTGGTAAAGTGTTATTCACATATATTCACTCCGCCGGACTCCCACCACCACCGGCTCTCTGTGGGCGATAATCTATGCTACTTCTCTTCGTCATTGCCTTATATATGGCGTCAGCACATATCTGACGCCACATTATTATATTCTAGTGATTCAAGTTCTGTCAACTATATTTATGTATATTTCCACCATCATCCCACAATCTCTGCACCAAACGGCATGAGCGACAGCTTGGCGATCTTAAAGAACTGAAGCCCAAATGGAATTCCGACTATCGTTATGCAAAGCAGCAGCCCCAGGCAGGCATTCTCTACCGCCATAGGTATTCCGCAGCAGAGCAGCCATATGATATTCGCGATCAGCGAGCCAGCCCCGCCTCCATACACTATCTCTTTTCCAAATGGAAAGAATGCAAGTCCTGCAAACTTAAAGCACTGCATCCCAATCGGAATCCCTATTATCGTTATACAGCACAGCACCCCGCTTGCCACCCACGAAAGTCCGCTCAATATTCCGCCACATAAAAACCATATACAATTTCCAAGACATCCCATGATATCATCTCCTAATCATCAAAACACAACTAACATATAGTAATCCAAGCATACACTCATACAATACACCCCATCATACTAAATTCATTTCATCTGCACAGTGCAGCCAGCATCCTGACTGCCGCCTCATACTCACCATTATCTCTAGTCTTCCGGATCTTCTTAAGAGCCCTCTCAGCTCCCTCCACATCATAAAACAGCCTCGACCAGTAAGCCCACAGCTCCTTCATCTTGAACATCGTGTTGCCCCTGCCCACATCCGACTCACAGTAATTCCTGTAAAGTTCATCGTGGAATATGAAGAATCTGTTCCAGTCATATGTACTGTCGCCACACTCTTCTTTTATCCGCTCCGCCAGACAAGGATCAGCTATTATCCCCCTGCCTATCATAACCTTACTTATATCAGGAAAATCGCCCGTGAACCTGTCATAATCCGCCACACTGTTTATATCTCCGTTGTAGCACACTGTGTCTGGTCTTCCATATGAAGCCACACCTTCGGCAAACACTTCCATGTTTGGCGTATTCTTGTAGAAATCCGTCTGTATTCTCGGATGTATGATCAGCTCACTTATCGGATACTTCTTATATATTTCTATGATATCCTCAAACTCCACAGAACTGTCTCTTCCTATTCTGGTCTTTATAGACACATCCATCACGTCGGCGGCAAATACTTCATATAAGAAGTTGTCAAGCCTCTCCGTATCGTATATCAAACCCGAGCCTTTATACTTCGTGACAACAGTTTTTGACGGACAGCCGAGATTGATATTCACCTCGTTATATCCAAGCTCCTTCAGGAACTTTGCGGCCTTCACAAATCCCTCGCCGCTGTTGGTCAGAAGCTGCGGCACCACATTTATCCCCTGATTGTTTTCCGGCAGCACATCCCTTAGTTCCCTGTTTCTGAGAGGACGTCCCTTCGCCGGGGCAATGAACGGCATAAAGTATTTGTCAACGCCGCCGAAATATTTGTGATGTGCATTTCTGTATATGTATCCTGTTATCCCCTCCATCGGGGCAAGATATATCAAATCATCCCTGTTGTTCATCCATCATTCTCCCATTAAATCCGTAAACCCGGTATAAATATCCTGCAATGACATTCCTTATGACAAAAATATAGAGGCCTTCATCACTCACATGACAAATGCCTCTACATTATAAACTATATTGTTCTATTTGAACAGATTTGTAACAAACTGTACAAAGTCAATTCCAAACGACTGGAGAAGCAGCAATGCAAGCAGTATTGGTGCCACAAACTTTACCATGACAATATAGAGCTTCTTTCTTCCAAACTTCTCGCCATTTCTTGTAACCTCGTCTATAACCGTCTTAGGCTTCACTACCCAGCCGATAAGTATACATGACAGGATAGCCACAAGCGGCATGAAGATGTTGTTACTCAGGTAATCCATCACATCGAGGATCTGGGCTGTAGCTCCATTTGGAAGCTTGAGCTCAAAGTACCATATGTTGTAACCGAAACATACGACCAACATTCCGACAACCGCATATACAGTTGTTATGACCGCACTCTTCTTTCTCGTGAGATGGAACTTATCCATAAGTCCTGACACTATCGCTTCCATGACCGATACTGAGGATGTGATCGCCGCAAATGTAACCATGATGAAGAACAGGGCTCCGATGACTGTTCCGACCTTACCCATGGCATTGAATACCTTTGGCAGAGATATGAACATAAGTCCAGGGCCCGCTGACATGCCTTCCGTTCCAGAGAACACATACACCGCAGGGACTATCATCAGACCAGCAAGGAAAGCCACTGCCGTGTCAAATATCTCTATCTGATTGATCGACTTCATAAGGTTAACATCCTTCTTAACATATGAGCCATACGCAACCATGATACCCATAGCGACACTTATCGAGAAGAAGAGCTGTCCCATGGCATCCATTACAACCATGAATATATCCCTGAATGTCATTCCCTTAAAATCAGGAATCAAATATACCTTCAGTCCATCAATTCCTGTTCTGATTGTACCATCATCACCGGTATGCTTGATCGTCAGTGAATAGATTGAAATTCCAATTATAAGAATTACCAATATCGGCATGAGCACCTTGCTAAACTTCTCTATTCCCTTTTCAACACCACAGAATACGACAACGCCTGTGGCCGTAAGGAATATAAGTGCAAATACTATAGGCGCAGTCTGGGCTGTTATAAAACCGGTGAAATAACCGTCACCAGTGGCAGCCTCTGTCTGACCTGTAAAATATGCGGTCATATACTTCAGGACCCATCCTCCGATAGTACAGTAATATGGAAGGATTATAACCGGTACGATCCACGCCAGACCGCCAAGCCATTTCCACTTCTTATGTATAAGACCATAAGCTGTGAGCGGTCCCTGCCGAGTCTTTCTTCCTATTGCAATATCTGTTGTGAGCAGTGTGAATCCAAATGTAAGCGCAAGTATTATATACACAAGTATAAACACACCACCGTTGTCCTTTGCCGCAAGATATGGGAACCTCCATATATTTCCAAGTCCTACCGCACTTCCCGCTGCTGCCATAACAAAGCCCAGCGTCCCCGTAAAATTACTTCTTTCCTTCTTATTCATAATCGCCCTTTCTGTTTTTGCTTTTATTTTTTGCTACCCAGTCCCCTGTCTGAACAGTTACTTTTCATTTTTGCCTTCAGTTTTGCCGATGCCGCAAAGTATGCGCGACATCTCGCAGGATAATTTCGGAATGCGCCATATATATTGTATAAATAAAATCCATACGTCAGGAATTTACCGGCAGGTCCTATCTTGTCCTTCAAGGTCTTCGGGTATCTCTTTCCGCCAACCTCGGGATGATTGCCGTCATTTATATAATTTATCAGATCATCCTCCGAATGTATATGATCCGGAAGATATGTACCTGCAAGTCCGACACAGTTCTCCTTATGGGCATCGCTTCCACCGAAAACAGGTATATCATAGTATGACGCAAGCCTTCTGGCCATCTTATTCCTCTTGACTGATTCACAGCAATTATATCCCTCTATGAAGTCAAAATGCTGTGCATATAGTCTGTGCTCTATCATGCCAAGCCTTCTCGTGCTGCCAAAGCTCATGAACTTCTCGCCAAATGGATGAGCTGGGCCAAGTATACCGCCGCACTCGTGCACAAGCCATATCACCCTGATAAGCGCCATGCCCCTGTGTTCAAACAGGTCGTACACCTCCTCAGGTGTATCTGATGGCAATACGATAAGGAAATGTCCATAGTCAAACGTATCATACTCAATACCTCTGAGCACAGTGAAATCCTTCACCTTATCTTTCTGCCTTAAGTACGCTTTGTATCCGGAATATGAATCATGGTCTGTGACCAGCATTCCGTGAAAACCACGCTGCTTTAACAGATCAATATAATCAAGAATCTTTACTTTGGCATCGGGTGATCCCTCAGCCGTATGACAATGCATGTCAAATCTTACTCTGTTCATGTGACCATCTCCTCTGATTATCCATCATGACATACAATCTAATACTCTGCTCCGTTTCCAAGCCATGTTATCTGTGAAAATGGGAAATACACAAATTCTGCTTTGGCAAGTATTTTGTCACGCTTCACATAGGTATTCTCCCAAAGTCTGGCATCCGCTGAGTTTGGTCTGTTGTCTCCCAGCATAAAGTAACAGTCCTCAGGAACCTGATACGGTCCAAACGATCTTACGTCAGTCCTTGCCTCATCACTCAGATAATCCTCCTTGAGCGGAGTATCACTTCCATTTATATATACCTTACCATCTATGATCTCCACGGTCTCACCCGGCAGTCCTATGATTCTCTTGATATATACCTGGGACTCATCGTCCGGCCACTTGAATATGGCTATATCGCCACGCTCAGGATCAGAGAACTTATATGTAAGCCTGCTTCCTATTATATTGTCTCCAAGCTGTATTGTCTCAAGCATGGAACCAGTAGGTACATTACAGTTTAATATCACAAATCGTCCCAGCAGAAATGCCAGTACGGCGGCCACAACTACTATCACTATACAATCAATCACATCCTGCTTATAATCACGTTTTATATCTCTGCGCCTTATCCTCATCTGATGCCAGACGACACCGCCATGCTCAGATTCACTCACGCCCTCATCCACAAAACCAAATTGTTCGTAGAATGGGATCATGTTCTCTTTACATGTGAGGACGACTCCGTCGAGTTTACATTTGACCGTCTCCTGAAGAACCTCATGCATTATCTTCGCCGCATATCCATTGTGCTGATAGTCCGGCAGAGTTGACACGCCGAATATCATAAGCCAGCGACCCTTCTTGTCGTAGAAGTCCTCGCCCGTATACATGGCATCGCTCAAATCCTTCTCATTAGTAGTAATGCCATTTATACCTGCTATTATTCGTCCGTCCTTCTTGAGCACCCAGAAAGTTTCTCTGTGCGCCTTCAGTCTTCGCTCTATAGACTCCCGGCTTGCTGCCTCAGCCTCAGAAAATGTCTCCTGCTCAAGCATCACAAGCTGGTCAAGATCTTTTTTACCTGGATTGTTTACCTTCATAAATATCCAAACACCTCTTTTCTAAGACACCTATTCTCCATTATCTCACATAACAGAACGGTGTCAAGAAAAAAGGATGCATATCTGACAGATATGCATCCTCTTATCTGAAATCATCTATGCAAATTTCTATTACTCTACACTGTAGTTAGGAGCTTCCTTTGTGATATGGATATCATGTGGATGGCTCTCCTTGAGTGAAGCTGCTGAAATCTTGACGAACTCTGCCTTCTCATGAAGCTCTGCAATGTTCTTTGCTCCGCAGTAACCCATACCTGAACGAAGTCCACCGATGAGCTGGAATACTGTATCCTCAAGTGATCCCTTGTATGCCACACGGCCCTCAACGCCCTCTGGAACAAGCTTTCTTGCGTTCTCCTGGAAGTATCTGTCCTTAGAACCATTCTCCATGGCTGCTATAGATCCCATACCTCTGTATACCTTGTACTTACGTCCCTGATAAAGCTCGAAATCACCAGGAGCCTCATCTGTACCTGCGAACAGGCTTCCCATCATACATACGTTGGCACCTGCTGCCAGAGCCTTTGTGATATCTCCTGAATACTTGATACCGCCATCTGCGATAACAGGGATTCCGGCATTCATAGCTGCATCATATGCCTGCATGATAGCTGTGATCTGTGGTACACCGATACCTGCAACAACTCTTGTTGTACAGATAGAACCAGGTCCGATACCGATCTTGACTGCATCTACACCCATGTCGATCATAGCCTGTGCGCCTGATCTTGTTGCAACGTTACCGGCAATAACCTGAAGGTCAGGATACTTCTCCTTAACCATCTTGAAGGTTCTCAGAACGTTGGCTGAATGTCCATGTGCTGTATCTATAACTATCGCATCAACCTTTGCTGATACGAGCTCTGCAACTCTGTCGAGGATGTTGGCTGTACATCCTACTGCTGCTGCACAGAGAAGTCTGCCCTGTGCGTCATGTGCTGAATATGGGTACTTGATCTGCTTCTCAATATCCTTGATCGTGATGAGTCCCTTCAGATGGAAATCGTCATCAACGATAGGAAGCTTCTCCTTACGAGCCTTTCCAAGGATCTCTCTAGCCTCGTCAAGTGTGATTCCTTCCTTTGCTGTAACAAGACCCTCAGATGTCATTGACTCCTTGATCTTCTTGGTGTAGTCCTTCTCAAACTTCAGGTCACGGTTGGTTATGATTCCAACAAGCTTGCCATCCTCTGTGATAGGTACACCTGAGATTCTGAACTTGCTCATAAGCTCGTCAGCATCTGCCAGTGTATGCTCTGGAGATAAGTAAAATGGATCTGATATTACACCGTTCTCTGAACGCTTTACCTTGTCAACTTCCTCTGCCTGCTTCTCTATGGACATGTTCTTGTGGATAACTCCGATACCACCCTGACGAGCCATGGCAATAGCCATTCTGTGCTCTGTAACTGTGTCCATACCGGCACTCATAAGAGGAATGTTCAACTTAATCTTCTGTGTCAGCTTTGTTGTAAGGTCAACGTCATTTGGTAATACCTCAGAATAAGCAGGTACCAATAAAACGTCATCAAATGTAATTCCTTCGCCAATAATCTTACCCATTTTCTTCTCTCTCTTTCTGTAAAATATTTAATAAGAGCATTGTGCTCATTATGTACGTCAATTAGCCTTAATAGAGAAAACACATCACCCAACACTTATCGCGTTGGGTGATGTTACTTTTTAAACATGCTAACAAATTATATAGTTCTTGTCAAGGCAGTTCTTCCGTCTCCGTGGTCACATTTGTCTCTGTGTCCTCCGGATCTTCAGGATCTCCCTTATATACATAAGTGTCTTCCACTCCGAAATCTATACTGTCGTCTCCGACCTGCGCCACGGATATCTCCTTGCCCGCCTCAAACGAGTCCTCATATGGAAGAAACAGCGTATCTCTGTCTATATAGATAGTCTCCTTCAAAAAGGCATCATCTATCCACACAAATGTACATTCATTGAAGTTGCTTCCGTGGATATAATATCCATTCATAGGCTGTGGCTCCTCAGCACTCTCACCGTCCCCGGAACCATCATTTGCCGTGAAATCCGCTTCTTCATCAACCGGTGGCACATACACGCCCTTTGTGATCTCCGAGATCCTGATCTTGCTTATGCCGTATTTCATATTCGTCGGCTCATATGGCCATCCATCAGGATACATGTATCTCTGTCCATAAAGCATATCATACTCAATGTTCTCGAGATCATCATCATAGTTTGCATAGCCCGGCTTGTACTTTGACTGGAACTTCTGCACATAGCTCTTCTCAAATCCCAGCATATCAAACACCTTTGTGCTGAGCTGATATGCCTCTATATCCTCATCCTCAACCGGGAAGTTCTTCATATTGCTCCAGACAAAATACTCTGTCTGGTAAAGGTCTCCGTTGGTTATATCGTCCTCTGTGATCTCAAATCCAGGAAGATGGTCTCCATACATAACAAGAACGACCGGCTCATCGTACGCCGTAAGTCTGTCTATAAGCTTGCCAATGAAATCGTCCATCTCGTGGAGCTGGTTACAGTAATATGTCCACTGTGTATCAAGACTCTCATCGCCTGTTCCGGCAACCTTTATAGGGTAACTGTAATTCTCCTCGTCAAGCTCTGATGGGTATCTTCCATGTCCCTGTACGCTGACGGTGAATATGAAATCCCGTCCAGTGGTGGTGTACAGAGTCTTCATGATCTCACCGGTAAGGACATTGTCCTTCTCCCAGTTCTTCTGAGTATGCTCCAGATTGTACATATACTCCATCGGGGTAAATGTATCAAATCCCATGTTTTTATACACCTTGTATCTGTCATAGAATGTACCATCGTGATTGTGCATGGCATGTGTTGAATAACCATCAAGCTTCAGCTGTGTCGCCATGCTCTCTATGGTCTGCTTGCCAAGTATGGTCTTATATGGATACTCACCTGCACCGAAATATGCCACGTTAAATCCCGTGAGCACCTCAAATTCCGAGTTGGCTGTACCTGCACCGATCGCCGGCATCGTCAGGAATCCTGATGTACATTCCTCCTTCAGCTTTGTGAAATTCGGAATAGGATTCTCATTGAACGTAAGGCATTTTACATATGACGGATCCATGAATGACTCAAGCTGTACAAATATAACGTTTGGCTTGTCCTTGCCAAGCTTTGAATCCGTTGTGCCAACACTGTCCAAATCGTCCTTTATCTCAAGCATCTTATCCTCGCTGTAATCACTCGGCTGTCCTATACCTACATCGACCACACTGTTTGAGAAACAGTATACAAATCCATAATTGTTGTATGCCGTTGCAAGGTTTGCAAAATTATCTGATATAGTCTGTGCATTGAGCGCGATCTTGGTGAAGAGCATTACACAGAAGAATGTCGCAACTATAAACACAGTCGTTCTCGTTCTATATATATTGCCCGTAACCGTCGGCGATTTTATGAACAGAACTATGATGGCTGCCAGCGCAACGAACAGAAGCGCAGCTATGAGCACGATCTGCCATACATTAAAATATTTGTCTATGATAGTTATCGTATTCCTCGCCATAAGCATATCGATAGCTGAAAATGGCGTTATTCTGAATCCCAGAACTATGCAGTTCGTGATTCCAAGTATCAGCCATGCAAACGATATAACGCAGTATCCGAATATTCTCTTTCTCATGAGCAGCGAAAGTGTCAGCGTAAAGAAAATGATCGAACAGCAGGAACGCCAGATGTCCGGAAGTTCCCAGAACGAACAGTACTGATCATTCTGAGTAATAAACAAAATTCCTGAATTATTCAGGATACAGACAGTGCAACCCTGAAATCTGTAATCAGATCACGGACTGCACTGTTTTTTTGTATAAATTTTCAAGAAATAATTGCCAATTTTTTGTTGACTTGTTATAATATATGAGAATAGCAGTATTTTAACTAAAAAACCAGTAATGTATTGGTGAAAATGGAGAGATGAACAATGAATTTAGGAATCATTGCACACAACAGTAAAAAAGTACTTATCGAAGATTTCTGTATCGCATACAAGAATATACTCGCCAAGCATGAGGTTTATGCCACAGGAACTACCGGTCGTCGAATTGAAGAAGCCACAAACCTTCATGTGCATAAGTTTCTTGCAGGAAGCATTGGCGGAGACAAACAATTTATGGAAATGGTAGAGCGTCAGGATCTTGATATGGTCATTCTTTTTTATAATCCTGTTATGATGGATCCAAAAGAACCTGATATTCAGGCTATAGTCATGCGCTGTGACCAGTATAATATCCCGGTTGCTACCAATATCGCAACCGCTGAACTTCTGATTCTCGGACTTGCCCGTGGTGATCTGGATTGGAGACTGAATTTAAAATGAGAGTAATAGCAGGAACAGCCAGACGGCTTAATCTCAAAACCGTACCTGGCATGGAAACACGACCGACAACTGACCGTATAAAAGAAACACTGTTCAATATTCTGCAGCCTGAAATGCCTGACTGCCGCTTTCTTGATCTTTTCAGTGGAAGCGGAGGAATCGGCATTGAAGCGTTAAGCCGTGGTGCTGCATATGCTGTATTTGTAGAAAAAAATCCAAAGGCCTGCAGCTGTATACGTGACAATCTTTCATTTACAAAGCTTGCCGAACATGGTAAACTTTTGAACATGGATGTTTTACAGGCACTCCGCTCCCTCGAGGGCGAAGAAGCCTTTGACTGTATTTTTATGGATCCGCCATACAATCACGATCTGGAACGTCAGGTACTTGAATACTTGTCCGACAGCTCACTTGCTGATGATCACACACTTATCATCACAGAGGCTGATTTGCATACGGATTTTTCCTATGTGACTGATCTCGGATATGAACTGGCACGATCTAAAGAATACAAAACAAACAAACATATATTTTTGCATAAAAGAAAGTGAGATCACACATGGTAACAGCAGTATACCCCGGAAGTTTTGATCCGGCGACCTATGG
>OLWX01001484.1_pt1 | contig 10694 bp, 6 predicted proteins | sample 1673541 | NCBI WGS metagenome assembly OLWX01 (sample SAMEA103958114, study PRJEB25191) | human gut metagenome | reverse complement strand
CTTTCCCTACACGACGCTCTTCCGATCTATTCCGTTATTAAAATAAATCATGAATTAATAAATATAAATTGGTTCGAATTAGAAGAATTTGTTTATGCAGATTTAAATGATGAATTTTAATTACGAAACCAGATTTCAGGATATAATCAGTGAAGTAATAAACAATAAGCAAAACAAATAAGAAAAAACATTTATAAAACAATAGTTAAATGCAGACTTAATAAAAATGATATGGAACAGATAAAAGAACAACTAACTGACATCAAATCAATGAATATGGACGAGCTCACAGAGTTTATCATATCGCTCGGAGAGAAGAAATTCCGTGCGAAGCAGATATATGAGTGGATTCATGTGAAGCATGTGGACAGCTTTGATGAGATGACCAATATTTCAAAAAAGTTCATACAGGTATTAAAGGACAATGCAATACTCATCTCGCTAAAAAAAGAGGAGGTGCAGGTGTCAAAGCTCGACGGCACGAGAAAATATCTCTTTGCACTCGATGATGGCAACGTCATAGAAAGTGTACTTATGAAGTACAAGCATGGAAACTCTGTATGCATATCTTCGCAGGTTGGCTGCAGGATGGGGTGCAGATTCTGTGCATCTACTCTTGATGGTCTCGTTAGGGGGCTTAGGCCGTCTGAGATGATTGACCAGATTTATCAGATAGGCAAGGACATAGGAGAGCGCATCTCAAATGTAGTTGTCATGGGGACAGGTGAGCCGCTTGACAATTACGACAATCTGCTGCGCTTTATAGAGCTTCTTACTGATGAAAACGGTATCAATATCAGCCAGCGCAATCTGACAGTTTCCACATGTGGTCTCGTACCGCGCATGAGACAGCTTGCAGATGAAAAGCTTTCTATCACGCTGGCGCTTTCACTGCATGCCTCCAACCAGGAAAAGAGAAAAGCTCTCATGCCGGTTGCAAACAGCTATGATATACATGATGTGGTCGATGCATGCAAATATTATTTTGCACAGACCGGCCGCAGAGTCACCTTTGAGTATAGCCTGGTAGGCGGAGTGAACGATACAGCCGAGGATGCAACAGAGCTTTCGGCACTCGTGCATGGCATGAACTGCCATATAAATCTGATTCCGGTAAACCCGATAAAGGAGCGCGACTACGTGCAGTCCAACAAGGGTGTTATAGAGGCTTTTAAAAATAGGCTTGAAAAAAACGGAATTAATGTTACTATTAGAAGGGAAATGGGCAGAGATATAGACGGTGCCTGTGGACAGCTTCGCAAGAAGCATATAGATAAAGAGAGAGGAATAAACTAGATGAAGACGTTTTCCATTACGGATGCAGGTGCTATTCGTGAGATGAATCAGGATTTTTATTTCTCGTCTGACACTGCAGTAGGAAATCTTCCGAATCTTTTCATCGTAGCAGATGGAATGGGAGGACACAAAGCCGGTGACTATGCTTCCAGATACACTATAGAGCGTGTGGTTGCATCGGTATCGAGAAATGCCGGGGATGAACCGGTATCCATCATCAAAGAGGCTATCAACAAGGCAAATGAGCTTTTGGTGGCTGAGTCTCGTGAGGATGAAGCTAAGCGTGGAATGGGTACCACCTTAGTCGTAGGAACTATTATAGGAAACAAGCTTTTTGTGGCCAATATAGGTGACAGCAGGCTTTATATTGTAGGTGGCACAGAGCAGATCAGACAAATTACCAGGGATCATTCACTGGTTGATGAGATGGTCAGGATGGGTGAGATAAATGCCGACGAGGCGAGAGTTCATCCGGACAAGAATATCATCACGAGAGCTGTCGGGGCAGCAGATCATGTGGAGGCAGATTTTTTTGAGGTCGAGCTATGTGAGGACGACAGGATTCTTCTGTGTACAGACGGACTTACCAATATGGTGAGAGATAAAGAAATATGCGATACTATTAGGCAAAATGATAATATCGAGACAGCAGCGTCACAGCTTGTCGCCATGGCCAATGCAAACGGTGGCCGCGATAATATCACTGTAATGATTATTAAACCATTTTAAGACGAGGTAATAACAGATGTTAGAGATAGGAAGTTTTTTATCGGATCGATATGAGATCCTAAGCAAGGTTGGCGCAGGCGGCATGTCTGATGTATACAAGGCAAAAGACCATATACTGAGCCGTTTTGTAGCTATAAAGGTTTTAAAGCAGGAGTTTTCGGAGGATAGTTCATTTGTGACCAAGTTCCGTGCTGAGGCACAGTCAGCAGCAGGACTTGAGCATCCGAATATCGTAAATATCTATGATGTAGGCAGCGAGAATGGTCTGTACTACATTGTCATGGAGTATGTCGAGGGCATCACACTTAAGACTTATATCGAGAAAAAGGGCCAGCTGTCATTCAAGGAGTCTGCAAGTATTGCAATCCAGGTGGCAAGGGGCATAGAGGCCGCTCACAATAAAAATATCATCCACCGTGATATCAAGCCGCAGAATATCATTATTTCTACAGATGGCAAGGTAAAGGTGACAGACTTTGGAATTGCAAAGGCTACATCTTCAAATACAATAAGCTCAGATGTGATGGGCTCAGTACACTATGCATCTCCGGAGCAGGCAAGAAACGGCTTCGTCGATGGCAGAAGTGATATTTACTCACTGGGAATCGTGATGTTTGAGATGGTTACAGGTCGTGTGCCGTTTGACGGTGATACCACAGTGGCAGTTGCACTGCAGCACTTACAGGAGGAGATTGCAAGGCCAAGCATCTACGCACCGGATCTGCCAATCAGCTTTGAGAAAATCATCTTAAAGTGTACACAAAAGACACCGGACCGCAGATACCAGACTATTGAGGAGCTTCTCACAGACATAAGGCGCTCTCTTGCGCATCCTGATGAGGATTTCGTCACAATAGCACCACTCGTTGACGGTGGCAAGACCAAGGTTATAAGCCCAGAGGAGCTTGACAAGATAAAAGAGGGCAGAGGTGTCGCAGAGGACTTAAACGATGATGATACCGATGCAGATAATGGTGATGAGTATGCTGACGATGAAGACGATGATGATGAATATGATGAGTCACTCTTAGACGACGATGATGACGAAGAAGACGATGACGATGATGATGACGGCAAGCTTTTAAATCCAAAGATGGATAAAGCAATCACAATCATGGGTATAGTAACAGCCGTAATCATTGTAATAGTTATCATATATCTTGCACTTTCAGTGGCAGGAGTGTTTAAGTTTGGCGGCAAAAAGAACTCAGAGTCACAGCAGACAGAGTCACAGACACAGACCGAGTCTGAATCAGAGTCAGAGACACAGACTGAGACAGAGGGCCAGATGATTGACATCAGAGGCATGTCAGTGGAGGATGCTCAGAAGGCAGTAGACCGCTTAAAGCTTGACCTCACAGTATTTGCATTTGAGACAAAGCAGTCAGATGAAAAGGATGGCACAATCCTTGAGCAGGATGTCAAGGCCGGAGATACAGTAAAGCGTGGTTCACAGATTAATGTAGTTATCGCAGGAAAAGGTGATAGCACATCTGAGATGGTCAAGGTACCAAGTGTAATCGGAAAGACCAAGAGCTCAGCAAAGAGTACACTCGAATCAGCAGGCTTTAGTGTCACCTTCGAGTATGGAGATTACAATGACAGTGTAGCAGCAGATGTAGTAACAGCACAGTTACCATCAGCAAAGAACAAGGCTGCAAAGGGCAGCACAGTAACAGTCACCCTCTCACCGGGCCAGAAGCCAATCACCGTGCCAAACGTAGTAGGCGCCTCACAGTCACATGCAGAAAGCGCCCTCGCAGGAGCAGGGCTCAAGTACACCTATGCCGACTCCCAGTACAGCGACACAGTACCCGCCGGCAACGTAATCAGCCAGACCAAATCCGGTGAAACCGTAGCCGCAGGCACCACAATCACACTTACACTCAGTAAGGGTAAGCAGGAGATATCGACTAACGTAAGTAAAGGAATTAGTTATAGTGGAGAGGGAACTGTAGTAAAAGCAGAGTATAAGCTTGTAGGTAAAAGTGGAACTGTATACGATAAGGGTTCATATGAAAATACGTCATCATTTACAGTTTCCGGAACAATGAAAGAAGCTACAGGAAGTATTGTGGTTACTTGGACAGTTCAGACAGGGGAAACAGATGAAGCAGGAAATCCTGCAACTGTCACACTTGATCCAGTAACGTATAGCGTGCCATAAGCATAAGAGACGCTAAATAATTATTATAAACCGGAATAGCTAAAAAGAGGTAGATATTGCCATAGCTTGGGGCAGCACAAGGAAAACGAGCCGTAGCGCAGCTACGTCAAGTTTTCCGTATCGCCATCATATTTGTAAATACACACAATACACATATAGCGCATAAAGCAGCAACCCAATATATGTCCTTATTGTAGCCACCGGATAGCACCCACGAAGTGGCGTGCTATCCGAACCCCAACCACACCAACCCGCGGACGAAAACCTGAACTCGCGGAGAGAAACTAAGGAAGCGGGGCAGGCATGTGTTCCGAGGGAAAAATATGAAATGCCCCGGGGTGCCATAAACCTACCGAGGAAAGAACAGGGCAGAGCAAGCCATAGCCTGTCCGTAGGAGAGCCCGGGGCTGGCTTCATATTTTTTAAGAGGAATATATGCCTGCCTCCGCCACCCGCACAACCTCAAAGCGCGGCATGCACCCCGCCGAAAGCGTGACTCCTGCAAATACAAAAGCACACAAGGAAAACCATGACAGGAAAAATTATTAAAGGAATTGCCGGCTTCTACTACGTCTACGTAGAAGAAACCAAAGAAGCAAAAGAAACTGCCACAGGCGGCACTCTCTACGAGTGCAAAGCAAAAGGCACCTTCAGAAAACAAAAGATAAAGCCACTGGTAGGCGATATCGTCGACATAGCAGTCCTCGATGATGAAAAGCACATAGGCAATGTCGAGCGTATACTGCCACGGAAAAACGAACTTATCAGGCCGGCTGTGTCCAATATAGACATGGCCCTGGTTATTTTTGCATCCGCAAAGCCGGATCCCAATTTCAACCTGCTTGATAGGTTTTTGTGTATGATGGAGTACCAGCATGTCCCGGTTACTATATGCTTCAACAAAAAGGACTTAATCACACCTAAAGAGCAGCAGGAGCTTAAAAGCATATACGAGCCGGCAGGCTACAGAGTGATGTTTACCAGCACGAAAACCGGCGAGGGTATAGATGAGATAAAGCACGTTTTAGAGGGAAGGACAACCACGGTTGCAGGCCCCTCAGGTGTTGGCAAGTCATCTATCATCAACTGTCTGCAGGATGATGTGCAGATGGAGACAGGGCACATAAGTGAGAAAATAGAGCGCGGAAAGCACACGACCAGACATTCTGAGATTATTCCGATAAAGGATGGCACGTATATCATGGATACACCGGGCTTTAGCTCGATGGATGTGCCGGGCTTTGAAAAGGAAGATCTGTGGACATGTTATCCGGAGTTTGTAGAGTATGAGCCATATTGCAGGTTTCAGGGCTGCAGTCATATAAATGAGCCGGACTGCGGTGTGAAGGAAGCTCTTGCAGATGGGAAAATATCGCAGGTGCGGTATGATAATTATAAGCTTTTATATGAGGAGCTTAAAAACAGACAAAAGTATTAATTTAAAGCATAATCAAACGGAGGAAAACATGAACTGTTTATCACCATCAATTTTATCAGCGGATTATTCAATACTCGGAGAGCAGCTTAAGCAGCTTGATGAGGCCGGAGCACAGTATGTGCATATAGATGTTATGGACGGCAGCTTCGTTCCAAGCATATCAATAGGACTGCCGGTCATAAAGACAATCAGAAAGTGCACAGAGCGTATGTTTGATGTGCATCTGATGATAGATGAGCCGGTCAGATATATAGATGATTTTGCGACAGCAGGAGCAGATATCATCACAGTCCATGCGGAGGCATGTAAGCATCTTGACAGGACAATCGAGGCAATAAAGGAAAAGGGCATACTGGCAGGTGTAGCATTAAATCCGGCTACTCCGCTCTCAGCCATAGAGTATGTGCTTCCCAAAGTGGACATGGTGCTTATCATGACTGTAAATCCGGGCTTTGGAGGACAAAAGCTTATTCCGTATACTGTAGACAAGGTGCGCGACTTAAAGGCACTTCTTGAGAAAACCGCAAATAAGGCTGATATCGAGGTGGACGGTGGTGTTAATCTTGAGAACGTGGAGACACTGCTTGCAGCAGGAGCCAATATCATTGTTGCGGGAAGTGCGGTGTTTAGCGGAGATATAGAAGAAAATGTAAAGGGTTTTCTGAATATCATGATGTAACAGATGCAGGTTAAAACAGAAATGCTTCCGGGGCTGTAGCAAATGTGGATATGTTATTTATAAGAAGGTGGATAAAATGAGGTATTTGATTGTATGTGGTGGAAAAATAGATAAGGAATTCGGCTTAAATGAGATAAAGACTGACGGAATAGATGCTATCATTGCGGCTGACAGCGGAATGGATTTTCTGTACGAAAACGGTGTCACACCTGATATAATTGTAGGTGATTTCGATTCAACTAAGACAAATGCATTGGAGTATTTTGAGAGAAAGGGACAGACTGAGATACGCAGGCTCAATCCCGTAAAGGATGATACTGATACAGAGTACGCCATAAGACTGGCAATAAGCGAGGGAGCACGAAGCATAGTGGTGCTTGGAGCAACAGGCAGCAGAATAGACCATGTGCTTGGAAATATTTCACTTTTGGGAATAGGCCTGGAAAGTAAAACCGATATCAGCATTATCGATACAAACAACCGCATAAGGATGGCAGATAAGCCGGTAACCATTGAAAAATCAGCACAGTATGGCCGGTTTGTATCTCTTATAGCACTGACAGACGACAATGAGGTAAGCCTTAGAGGCTTTAAGTATCCTGTTACTGATTATTCCTTTGACAGGTTTACATCGCTTGGTATATCCAATGAAATAGTAGATGACCATGCAGTGGTTGATATCCATAGAGGAAAATTTATCATTATTGAGTCAAAAGATTGACTTTTTAGGAGTTTTGGTCTACTATGGTTTTAGGATTATTTCGGAAAAGCTTGATTACAGGAGGATTGATATACACTGTGTCGGCTTTGGAACATGATGGGGTAATTAGATGATAGAGAAGTATTATAGCGGGGTAATCGAGCAGATTTACAATCGCATAGGAAAAGAGACTCGAAATATCGTAATGGCGAATTATAGCAATGATTTTTCGATTGAAAATCTTGAGGTTATAAGACGTTATCAAAGCAATGAGGATAACGTCTTTTTTGCATACAGTGAGTTCTCTTACAATACGCTGGTCGGAGCTTATGAGCCATTTTTGGACATCATATGCAATATGCACAGGCGCTTCATAGGCGGAAGCTTTGATGATTTCCAGAAGGAGTGCGGTGTGTACTATCTGCACAGACAGGTGTTAAACAGCTATTATGAGACAGGTGAGTGCTTCAGAGAGGAGACAGTGCTGTTAAATGAGGTAGCATACGAGCAGAGACGCATGACGATGGCCATAGCTGACATGCTCAAGAGGCTTTCTGAGGTGAGGCCTTTGATGATTGTGATAAACAGATTCCAGATGGCATCTAAGAGCTCAATTGAGACCATCAAGTATCTGATTGACAATCCATGCGCCAATATCGGTATCGTGTTAGGTGTCAATGCCATAGTCAAGGGTGCAGACAGCACTGTTGAGGTGTGGGATCGTATAGTTGAGTCGCTTGAGGACAGGAGCGCCATATACTATATAGGCAGTGCCGGACCACTTAAAAATAACATAAAAACCACAAATGATGATGAGCTGTATATCACTATGAACTTTGAGCAGAGCATCCAGGAAGCATCAAATATCATGGAGTTTCTGGATTTTGAGCAGGCAAGGAGAGGCTGTCGTATCATAGAGCACAAGATTAAGTTTGAGAATGCATGGATTGATGAAAAGAGTCTGAGACGTTTTTATCTGGTCTATGCCAGGACATCTGTTTTACTTGGAGAGATGTCCAAAGCGATTGAGCTCACGAATGAATACAAGGCGCTGATACCGGAAAATGACAGTGAGCATTATTTTTCTTTGTATTATTTTATGAAGGGTACCTGCTATATGTATCAGGGTAAGCTTGAGAAGGCTGAAGGCTGCGCAAAGAAAGCCTATGACTATGCACTTTTGGCGGATGATGAATTGCTCGAATTCAAGTCTGAGCTTTTGTCCGTTATGATAAAGATGTCGGGCTGGTACAATATATTTTTCTGTGTACAGGATATACCTGTCAGTGATGAAATTATAGAAAAGCTCATAAAGCACGGCTACAGGAATCATCTGGCACATATATATATTTACGCATACGACAATAGCCGGGATGTGGTGAAGCAGTCCTTTTATGATGAATCATTACTAAAGCATTTTACAAAGGGGCTTGAGCTTGCGAAGGAGATAGGAAATGAGCAGCTTGTGTATGATGCATATCAGAAGACTATCATGCTTGCCAGCACAAGCGGTCTCAATGAGATAGCCTTTTTATATGTTATCCGTACATACGAGTTCATGAAGGGACACGGCAATATATATGTTGCGAGAGTGCTTACGTCTATAGGCTACAATTTAAGTGCCATGGGTAAAAATGAGCTGGTTGACAATTATTACAATGCTGCAATCAATATGTTATATTACCTGAAGCTGCCGGAGGATATAGCTGAGGTGTATTATAACAAGTCTCTTAACTATATCATGCAGGGCAATTATAAGGAGGCTGTCCATGCACTTTTAGTTGCCATGAAGACTATTATAAAGCTTCATCTAAACAGCTTAAGAGTGTGCAACACGAGTAAGGTATATGCGCTTCTTGCGCTTGCATCTATATTTTCTGGGGACAGATTCAGCTGTGAGCGCTATCTGCTCAGCTGCAAGCAGTTTCTTAATTACGTCATCTACAGAGTAATTGACACCACAAGAACTGAGGCAGTCCATGACTATTCCAGATGCGATGATGAGATGTTCCTTTACTCCTTTGCATCAGCCATGCTCTTGTGGCACGATGGTGAAAAGGAAGAAGCCTTTTTACGTTTTGAGGATGCGGAGAGATATCTCGTTAATGCGGAGGGAAACGAATTTTTTGCCTATTCGATATACAGGGAAAGCAGGATGAAGCTGTTTGAGCTGCTCGGCAAAAATGAGCTTATAGAGCATGAGAGAATACTTTTAGAGGCACACAATAAAAGGATGCATGAAATAGCAGAGGCAGCTCCGCTTGACATGTTAAAAAATATCAACCTGGAGTCACTGAGTGATGGCCATATCAATGAGCGGCAGATTAATATGCTTGTAAAGCAGCATGGGCTCGAAAAGGATTATCAGGGCTCAAAGCGTCAGATGGAGTTTATTTCCATATGGCAGACCATTATCGATGTCAATGACCAGAAGAAGGACACCATGATTGAAAATGCCATGAGCAATTTCATCAATCATTTCAGTCTTGACTGTGCGCTGATCATAGATCTGCACGCGAAGGAGCCGCAGGTGCTTTATAATGATACGGGCTGTGATATGACAGATGAGGTTATAAAGGGTATATGTGATATCATGATAGACTATCCGGAGGGCATTGCCACATCAAAGATTGCAGAGGGCTTCTACGAGTATGAAAATGTCATCTCGTACTTCGGCGTGGATGATGTATGCTCATTTGTCGCAGTGCCTTTTATCAAGAATGATGCACTTTCAAGTGTACTCATAGCATATGTGCGCATGAAGGACAACTGGCATGGCTCAATCGAGCGATACATGCTCAATGAGGATGATCTGAGCATTTTCAAGCTGTTGTTCAGAGAGCTTGAGTATTCCATTGCCCGTATTGAGGCCAATGAGAAGGCCAATGAGATGAACAAGAGGCTGAAGCAGGCAGCTATCACTGACATGCTTACCGGTATCTATAACAGAGCAGGTATGTATCAGGAGATTGAAAAGCTTGAAAAGCGCATAAGTGTTACATCCGGTGGCATGGATGTGGGTCTTATGTTTATTGACCTGGACAATTTCAAGCATTATAATGATACATATGGTCATGATGTGGGAGATCTGATACTTAAGGAGATGGCCTTTGTGTTCAAGGAAGTTGCTAAGGACAGAGGCTTTGTGAGCAGATATGGCGGTGATGAGTTCATCATAGTCATTGAGTCATGTGCCAGATACGAGCTTGAGAATATTGCGAAGGACATCTATGCGAGAATTGCAGAGGCAGACGGCTTCAGCAGGCAGATAAAGAAATATCTCAACCATGACGTAGAGTTTAATGAGGAGAAGAATATCACCTGCTCCATCGGTATTTCATATGAGAGAAATGTTACCAGTGAGAGTCAGATTACCGAGCTCATTAAAAAGGCGGACGATCTGATGTATACAGTAAAGACAGGCGAGAAAGGACACTATGCATTCTTTTAAATCAGATGAATTTAAGATAAGAGTACTGACAAAGGATGATGCGGAGGAGTACAATGCACTGCTTCGTTATGCTTTTCAGGTGACAGAGGCAGACCTTGCCGAGACAGGCTGGAAGGATGACGAAATCAAGCAGTCGAAGTTTCCGGTGCTTGAGAGAGCTGATGTGCTCGGCTGCTTCAATATCATAGACAAAAAAGAGGAGCTTGTGGCTCAGTTTGCTGTATATCCGCTCGA
>OLWX01001478.1_pt1 | contig 10718 bp, 6 predicted proteins | sample 1673541 | NCBI WGS metagenome assembly OLWX01 (sample SAMEA103958114, study PRJEB25191) | human gut metagenome | reverse complement strand
TAAGTGTTTTTCTCATAAAAAACACGCATGCTGCACCTAGCGTTGTTCCAACAAATGGAATCAGTATACCTTCAAAAACATTCATTAGCATTATGTATTCCTTTCTGTATAGTCAAAAGTACTTTCACATCGTTCTGTTGTTAGTTTTAACTAACTACCATGTATAAAAGAAACCGTGCAAAAAGCAAACTGTAATTTCACACGGTTTTCCTTATGTTTAAGTATATCACTTACGAAATCATATAACAATATAATTCTTTTAACAATTTACAAGAGAAAGATCATCCATGTATGCACAATCTGCAAAAATCTCAGATGCTGTGCGAATTCCCTTGCTCTCAGCGATATCACCAAGAACTGCTCCTGCACAGTAATAAACGATCAGATTTTTGTCATACTCGCAGATTGCCTCACAGATCGCTGTGGAAATATCCTCGTCATACTGGCAGCCATTCCCCATTGCTCCATGAGGAGCGACATGCTGAAGCTTCATTCCGTAGCTCTTGGTAAATGCAGCCAGTGCTCCGATCTGGTATCTGACATAATTCTTAACTTCATCATGAGAGAGAACCATCTTTCTTCGTCCAAAGCCAAGAAGATCCGGATATCCAGGATGGGCTCCAACCATAACGCCACGTTCCTTTGCCATGCGGACTACCTTATCCATTACCATCGGATCGCCTGCATGCCAGCCATATGCAACATTTGCTGTTGTGACATATTTGATGATCTCTTCATCGCCGCCAAGCTTATATGCGCCAAAGCTCTCACCCATGTCACTGTTTAAGTCGATACTGTACATGTTGCTACCTTTCTTTCTTTACTTGTTGAAATTATAACATGTTAAATAAAAATAATAAAATAGATTATTTTTTCAGAATATATTAATATTTTCTATATTTCTTTTGCAATAAATTTTACTTTTCTTTGATCCGTTCTTTGAAAAGCTGTTGACAAAGATTTTTATATATGATTAAATAGTCATATGAACATTAATTCATATATTCATATAAAAAACAAACGAATCAGCAAGGAGAGTTCATATGGAAGAAAAATTAAAGAAAGATTCCATGAAGTCCGCAGATTCCTGCGGCTGCGGTCACGAGCATGCGCATCACAGCCATGATGAGCATGAAGAACATCACGATCATGAGCACCATGATGAGCACTGCGGCTGTGGCTGCGAGAATCATGACCATGAAGATCATGAACATGAGCCTCCTCACCACCATGAGCACTGCAGCTGTGGTTGTGAGGATCATAAACACGAACATCATGCTCACGAGCACAAACATCATGAACATGAGCATCCTCATCACCATGACGAGCACTGTGGTTGTGGTTGCGAGGATCACGAGCACGAACATCATGCTCACGAGCACCTTCACCACCATGACGAGCACTGTGGTTGTGGCTGCGAGGATCACGAGCACGAACATCATGAACATGAGCATCCTCATCACCATGACGAGCACTGCGGCTGTGGTTGTGAAGATCATAAACATGAACATCATGAACACGAGCATCATCACCATGACGAGCACTGCAGCTGTGGTTGTGAAGATCATAAACATGAACATCATGAACACGAGCACCTTCACCACCATGACGAGCACTGTGGTTGTGGTTGCGGAGATCATGAGCACCACGGTCACTCCCACAATGCTCTCACCGCAAAGCGTGTCTACATTCTGGAGAACCTCGGCTGCGCTCACTGTGCTTCCAAAATGGAGGAACGGATCCAGGCTCTTGAAGGCGTCGAAAGCGCTACCATTACTTTTGCAACAAAACAGCTTCGCTTAGGGGCTGCAGATCCAGACGCTCTGCTTCCGCAGATCCGCAAGATCTGCACATCCATTGAGTCTGAAGTTAAAGTTGTTCCGAGAAATCCAGCTCCGGCAGCTTCCACTGACACAACAACCAAGACCTATCTTCTGGAGAATCTAGGCTGCGCTCACTGCGCTTCCAAAATGGAGGAACAGATTGCAAACCTTGAAGGCATTTCCGAAGCAACCATCACTTTTGCAACAAAACAGCTTCGCTTAACTGCAAAGAATCCGGATCGATACCTGGATCAAATCCGTAAGATCTGCACATCCATTGAATCCGAAGTTCTTGTAAAAGAAAAGGATCCGAAGCCAAAGGCTCAGTCCCCAACAACAGCGACTCACCAAACCGCTTCCAAGAAGAAATTTTTCTCCAGGGAAAACGTAGATATCATCTGCATTATCATCGGTGCAGTACTCTTCGTTGCCGGAGAGATCATGGAACACAAAGGCTTTGGTACCAGTGCCACTCTTCCTGTATTTGTGATCGCATACCTGGCGCTTGGGGGTGTTATCGTTGTAAAAGCTGCCAAAAACATCTCTCACGGACAGATTTTTGACGAAAACTTTCTCATGAGCATTGCAACACTTGCCGCTTTTGCCATCAATGATTCTGCTGAGGCCGTAGGCGTTATGCTCTTCTACCGCATCGGCGAGCTTTTTGAGGAAAAAGCCGTTGAACGAAGCCGCGGGCAGATCATGGATGCCGTAGACCTTCGTCCGGAAGTTGTAAACCTGGTCACAGGCGATGATATCCAGGTAATTCCCTCTGAAGAGGCTCAGATCGGAGACATTCTTCTGGTCCGTCCCGGAGACCGCATCCCTCTTGATGGTATCGTAATTGAGGGAAACAGCCGTATCGACACTTCTCCGATCACAGGAGAACCTGTACCGGTTGCTGTAAATGAAGGTGATGAGATCACTTCTGGTTGCGTCAACACCTCCGGACAGCTTAAGATCCGCGTGGAAAAACCTCTGGAAGAATCCATGGTCACTCGTATTCTGGATTCCGTAGAAAACGCGGCAGCAAGCAAACCGAAGATCGACCGCTTTATCACACGTTTTGCCAGGGTTTATACTCCTTGTGTTGTAGGAATCGCAGTGGCAACTGCCATACTCCCATCCCTTGTTACCGGAAACTGGCATTACTGGATCTACACAGCCATTACTTTCCTGGTAATGAGCTGCCCTTGTGCTCTTGTACTTAGTATCCCGCTGGCCTTCTTCTCCGGGATCGGTGCCGGTTCTAAAAAGGGTATCCTTTTCAAGGGTGGCCTTTCCATCGAAGGATTAAGTAAGCTCGGCGCTGTGATCATGGATAAGACCGGTACTATCACAGAGGGTAACTTCCAGCTTCAGAAGGTTGTTGCCACCGGTAAATACACGGAAAATGAACTCCTTTCCATGTGTGCAGGCTGTGAACAGAACTCCACACATCCTATTGCAAACAGCATCGTTGCTGCCGCAAAGGGACGTGAGATCCAATTTGAAAAACCGATCTCCCTGGAAGAAATTTCCGGTCACGGGATCGTTGCGGAAATGCCGGAGGGAAAAGTTCTCTGCGGAAATCGCAAGCTGATGGATAAATTCGGAGTTACAATCGGAGAATTAAAGGAAGCCGCTTACGGTTCTGAAGTATTTATGGCAGTAAACGGAACCTTCGCAGGATATATGCTGATCTCCGATACCATCAAACCTGACGCAAAGGAAGCCATTGCTTCTCTGAAAAAGCTTGGTCTCCACACCGTTATGCTCACTGGAGACTCCGAAGACAGTGCACAGGCTGTAGGAAAAGATACCGGGATCGATGAGATCTATGCAAAGCTTCTTCCGGAGGATAAGCTCAATGCCCTGAAAAAGGTCCGCCAGGCACATGGAACGGTTATGTTTATCGGTGACGGTATCAACGACGCTCCTGTTCTTGCAGGTGCTGATGTAGGTGCTGCCATGGGAAGCGGTGCAGATGCTGCCATTGAAGCCGCAGATGCCGTATTTATGAATTCCAATGTAGATGCGATTCCTCAGTCTATCGCCATTGCACGAAGCACAAACCGTATTGCATGGCAGAACGTAATATTTGCCCTGGTGATCAAGATCGCAGTTATGATCCTTGGTCTTGCCGGACATGCCAACATGTGGATGGCCGTATTTGCAGACACTGGCGTTGCCATGATCTGCGTGCTGAATTCCATTCGTATCCTGTATAAAAAATAAGCTCCGTTCTGCAGGGCAGATATCCTGCAGCGGATCCCTGTGCATCCATACAACTCCCCAGTGATGCAGAAAAGAATTTGACCGGTGCGTTTTTTTCAGCTACAATAGAAGTTAACAGTTTGGAGGATGCGCAAATGAAGAAAACACATATAGATTACCCAATCAATGATGATACACTGTACCGGCTTGCCGACCTGTTCAAGGTTTTCGGTGATCCTACCAGGATCCGTATCCTGTACGTACTTTCTGTGGAAGAACTCTGTGTTCAGGATATTGCCGATCGTCTTTTCATGACCCAGAGTGCCATTTCCCATCAGCTCCGGGTACTGAAGCAGATGTCACTAGTCAAATTTCGAAGAGATGGAAAAACCATTTACTACTCCCTGGCAGACAGCCATGTGGCAACCATCATGAATCAGGGTCTGGAACACGTTACAGAAGAATAACTCATAAAACACAATGCAAAAAGCCAATCTGCTTCCCAATGGAAGAACAGATTGGCTTTTTTTCTCTGCCTTACTCGTGCATCATTTGTATTTATCCCTCGCCCTGTGGTGAAGCACCATCGCTCCGTATGCAGGCATCTTCACCTGAAGAATCCCTGCATCTGCAATATATTCTTCCGGCATTTCCGTATAACCCTCTCCGGAAGAAAGCATCAGGCGCTGAAAAACCGTTGCTTCTTTCCGGCTTACACCAGTTTTCCAGGCTGTTACCCTTATGTCTCTCTCCTGATCCTGATTATTAAGGATCACTATGATCTGTTCAGAATCAGAAAAACGACCATAGCTCAAGCCCTGATGATCGTTCCACAGAAATTCCAGGGAACCCTTTGCAAGAATCGGATATGCCTTGTGTATGCAGATCATACGTTTATGAAAGTCCAGCATCTCCTGGTCTTCTTTTCCCCAGGGATAAGTTCTGCGGTTATCCGGATCTGTAAAACCGCAGACGCCGGCCTCATCCCCGTAATAAACCGTAGGCGAACCAGGCCACGTCATCTGGATCACAACAGCCTCTCTCATGATGGCAGGATTGATGCCTGCAGATGCTGCCTCTGCGCCTGCGTAGGAAAGCCTTCCTACTCTGTGATTGGTCCTTGTCAAAAATCTGGAATGGTCATGGTTTGAAAGCTCATTCATGGCTCCATAAAGCGCTCCCATATGCAAAGACTGCATATGATGCTTCATCGCCCCGATAAAGGCCTCACTGTTGCCATAAAGGTCCTCCCGGTACTCATCACTGTGCTTCTCCATTCCGGTCAGGAACCATGTTACAGGCTCCATAAAAGCGTCATAGTTCATAACCGTATCCCACTCATCGCCGCGAAGCCAGCTTTCCGGATTTCCGTAGTGTTCTGCAAGGATCACTGCATCAGGATTGGCTTCTTTTACTGTCCTCCGGAACTCTTTCCAGAAGTGATGGTTAAAATCATTGCTGTGGCCCAGATCTGCAGCTACATCCAGTCTCCAGCCGTCTACGTTATACGGCGGCGAAACCCATTTTCTGCCCACATCAAGGATCGTCCGGCAAAGCTCCTCAGATTCTTCGTAGTTCAGCTTTGGCAGGGTATCATGGGTCCACCAGCCGTCGTAGGTTGGATTATAGGGCCAGCGGTTCTGATCCTGGAAGCAGAAGAAAGAACGATAAGGGCTGTCCGCCGAAACATAGGCCCCCTTTTCGTAGCCTTCCTGATTTTCGTAGATCCGTTCCCTGTCCATCCATTTATTAAAGGATCCGCAATGGTTAAATACCCCATCCAGGATCACTTTCATCCCTCTTCTGTGAATTTCCTCCACAAGCTCCTGAAAAAGCTTATTACTGGCCTCCAAATTCCGTTTATCGGTCACACGACGGATATATTTAAGGGCATGACTGTTGTCACTGTCTCCGGGACTTAACAGACCATCACAGTCCTCTACGATCCTTCCGATATGCGGATCGATATGATCGTAATCCTGACAGTCATACTTATGGTTGCTGGGAGAGACAAAGACCGGATTCAGATAGATCACATCTACTCCAAGCTCCTGAAGATAATCCAGCTTATCCATAACTCCCTGAAGATCGCCGCCATAAAATTCCCGGACACCCATCACAGCCGGAACCTTTTCCCAGTTATCCACTTTTACGGAAGTGTCCCCGATATAGAAATATTCCCCCGTTTCCACATCATTGGAAGGATCTCCGTTACAGAAACGATCCACATAAATCTGATACATCACAGCACCCTTCAGCCACTCAGGCACATGATATCCGGGATAGATCTCAAATTCTGTCCTTTCCTCATGTCTGGTGCTTACACCATTTGTATCATAATAACAGGTAACAAGTCCTGAATGGATCTCAAAGTAATATCGTACAAGATCTTTTCCCATTACGATCTGTGCAGTATAATAATCAAAGCTTCCGGAAGTTTTTTCCCGCTTCATTTCCAGATATTCTCCGTCATGCACAAGACAGACGTTGTCCACGTTATTTCTCTGGGTACGAAAACGGATCGTAACTGTATCACCTTCCCGCGGCTCCACAGGTGTACGGTAATATTCCGTCCCGTCACTGAACATTGCGTCTTTATTTAATACCGGACTCATATTGAGTATATACCGCATCTTCTTTGCAGTCTCCATGCTTTCATATAACATTCTATCTTCCTCATTCCGTTTTTAGTACCATGTTTTAAATATATTATCTTAATTTTTTCCATCCCGCAAGCATATATATCTGTTTTCTCCGTAATTCGTTTTTATTTTTGGGCAGTAAAAAAGGCAGCTGGTTAAGCTGCCTTTTTTGGAGAAGGTATTTCTTCTTATGGGGTGTAGCAAAAACTATATAATGTATTGGGGGGTTTTTACGGTATTTATAGTACCATGTGTCCACCAAAAAGTGTGCACAAAGTTCACAAAATTCAATATTTTTTTTTGTGCATTTTATTCGTCTGTTTTTGCAACCTCTTCTTTTTCTGTTGTAAAAAGTGCTTCAAACTCTTCACGATGTATCTTTTCCTTCTCGAGAAGAAGGGCCGCACAGCTGTGAAGAACGCCGATATTCTCACGGATGATGCTCTCTGCATTCTCATGGCACTCACGGATGATACGGGAAATCTCCCCATCGATCTCTCTTGCCACTTCCTCACTGTAGCCTCTGGTATGTGCCAGATCACGGCCGATAAATACCTCATCGTCATCGTTGCCGTAAGCGATCAAACCGATTTTTTCAGACATACCGTATTTCATTACCATAGAGCGTGCAGTCTCTGTGGCACGTTTGATATCATTGGAAGCACCGGTGGTGATATCTCCGAAGATGATCTCCTCAGCCACACGTCCGCCAAGAAGCGTGGTGATATCCTCCAGCATTTTGTTCTTTGTATTAAACATCTCATCATTATCCGGCAGCGGCATGGTGTAGCCGGCAGCTCCCATTCCCGTAGGGATAATGGAAATGGTGTATACCGGATCCATATGAGGAAGTACATGGAACAGGATCGCATGGCCTGCTTCATGATAAGCTGTGATCTTTTTCTCTTTATCAGAGATGACCTTGCTCTTCTTTTCTGAACCGATCCCGACCTTGATGAATGCTTTCTTGATATCCTTCTGCATGATATAAGGACGGCCCTCTTTTGCAGCATCAATGGCAGCTTCGTTAAGAAGGTTCTCCAGATCTGCGCCTGTAAATCCTGCGGTTGTCTGGGCGATCTGGCGAAGATCCACATCATCTCCCAGCGGTTTGTCCTTGGCATGGACCATAAGGATCTCTTCTCTGCCCTTAACATCCGGGCGTCCCACACCGACTTTACGGTCAAATCGTCCCGGACGGAGAATCGCAGGATCCAGAATATCCACACGGTTGGTCGCTGCCATTACGATGATTCCTTCATTTACTCCAAAACCATCCATCTCTACAAGAAGCTGGTTCAACGTCTGCTCTCTCTCATCGTGGCCGCCGCCCATACCGGTTCCTCTCTGACGGGCTACCGCATCGATCTCATCAATAAAGATGATGCACGGTGCATGACGCTTGCCCTCTTCAAAAAGATCTCGTACACGGGAAGCACCGACACCAACAAACATCTCCACGAAATCGGATCCGGAAATAGAGAAAAACGGAACTCCGGCCTCTCCTGCAACTGCCTTCGCGAGAAGAGTTTTACCTGTTCCCGGAGGTCCCACAAGGATCACGCCTTTCGGGATCCTTGCACCTACCTTGGTATACTTCTGTGGGGATTTCAGGAAATCCACCACTTCCTCCAGATCCTCCTTCTCCTCCTGAAGACCTGCAACATCCTTGAACGTTACTTTCTTATCATCAGGGGACGACATCCTGGCTCTGCTTTTTCCGAAATTCATCATCTTCGCATTGCTTCCGCCGCCTCCAGACATCTGCCGGTTCATCATCATAAAGAAAAAGAGAAGGATCGCGCCGGTAAGCACTACCGGAAGTACTGTTCCGATCATGGAGCTGTCCTTGGGTACATTGCGGATCGTCGGATCGATATCATGTTCTTCAAGAAGCGCCTCCGCTTCCTTTACATCGGTTACGTAGACTGTCTTCTGACCATCTGAAACAATGTTTGCTGTTACATAACCGGTGGGCACTTCTCTGTTCTGATGGATCACCGCATCCGTCACTTTGTCTTCTTCCAGAGCCTTTTCCAGCTGGCCCATTGTGTAGCTGCCCTGGGTAGATACCTGGTCATTGAGATACAGATATCCTGCAATCAGTGCCACAATAAGCAGAAGGTACAGGCCTATCTTACCTGAATGCTTGCTCACTTGGTTAAATCTCCTTTCAGTCCTGAAGCTCCACTACTCCGATGTAAGGAAGGTTTCTGTATTTCTGGGCATAATCAAGTCCGTATCCTACTACAAACTCGTCCGGAATATTGAAGCAGCAGTAATCTACCTCTACATCTGTCACACGTCTCTCCGGTTTGTCAAGAAGTGTACAGAGTCTGATGCTTGCCGGATGTCTGCCCTTCAGGATACGCAGCAGATAGCTTAAGGTTCTGCCTGAATCAATGATATCCTCTACAATCAAAACATCTTTCCCGTCCAGTGGCTGATCCAGATCCTTGACGATCTTTACAACACCGCTGGATTTCGTATCATCACCGTAACTGGACACAGACATGAAATCCAGTGTTACCGGGCGTGTGATCCTCTTGGCAAGCTCACACATAAAGAAAACGCCGCCTTTCAGAACGCAGATCATGTGTACATCTTTTCCGTCATAATCCTTGTTGATCATATCTGCAACTTCCTGGATACGGGCATCTACCTCTTCTTCACTGAGTAAAACCCTGATTTTTTCGCTCATGCTAAAGCTCCTCCTTGGTAATGTAATTCTAACACTCTCCCTGTAGTGAAAGTGATCTTATACTTCTCGTTCATCCGTCCTCCCGGGATCCAGAGTATCTCAGATCCTACTGCAACAACCGGAAGCCTGTCTCTCATCTCCGCCGGAATCTTCTCATCAATAAAGATCCGGTTCAGCTTCTTTCTTCCGCCTTCACTGTTTACAGTAAGATAATCTCCCTGTCTTCTGGTCCGAACGCATGGACTATTTTTTATTTTATCATAATCAAACCATTTCGTATACTTTTTTTCTTCAATCTTCTGTTTCTTATAAGAAAAAATTTTCGACTCAAAAACTCCGAAAGGACTTTCCAGAATTCCAGGTACCGGAAGCTCCATAGACATTTCTATGAGACCTGCCGATACTTTTTTTTCAGTGGAAGCATCGTTCTCTCTGTCTGATGCAGAGTTCTTTTTCAGACATACCCCTCCGTACTGTCGTATTACCCGCAGCGATTCCGGAAGGTTGATATAACGACCGTTTTCTTTTTTTTGAAGCGAAAGGACCTGGTCCACATGAAGAGATGTAAAGTCCTTACGTTTTCCTGACAGTATCTCAAACGCCTCCATCACCGCATATTCCTGAAGGATAGGATCCTGTGCAAAAAATTTTTCATCCAGAAGATAGCCATTTTCTTTCCGGCAGCCTGCCAAAAGCTCCCTTCCCTTTTTCTGAAGATACGAATCTGCCTCTGCCAGAACCCGTGCGGTTTCTGCCATATGCTCCACCGCTTTTGCATTGATCTTCTGTTCCATAGCTGGAAGAATATGGTTACGGATCCGGTTTCTTGTATAGTCATCTGAAAGATTGCTGCTGTCTGTGATATAGGAAATACCTCTCTCTTTCAGATAATTGACGATCTCCTTCCGTTCTAAACACAAAACCGGCCGGATGATCTCACCATTTACCGCCTGTATCCCGGAAAGTCCCCGGATACCGGTTCCCCTTGCCAGATGATGCAGCATAGTCTCTGCCAGATCGTTGCGATTATGTGCCAGCGCAACCCGGAACTGTCCGTTCTTTTTTGACTGTTCTCCGGAAAAACCAAGTCTCTTTTTTTCCTCCTGAAACGCCTGTTTTCGCACGATCCTTCCGGTTTCTTCTTCTCCCAGCTTCCACTTTCCGGAAAGTTCCGGAACCGGATAATGCCTGGACCGGAAAGGGATTCCCCAATCCCGGCAGATTTTTGGTTGTGGCAGGGGTTTCCGGAGGGGCGGATTCCATAGCAATGCTTCATATTTTGAAAAGTCTTCAGAAAGAGATCGGTTTTTCCATGGAAGTGGTTCATGTCCATCATGGGATCCGGGGTCAGGAGGC
>OLWX01001465.1_pt1 | contig 10786 bp, 5 predicted proteins | sample 1673541 | NCBI WGS metagenome assembly OLWX01 (sample SAMEA103958114, study PRJEB25191) | human gut metagenome | reverse complement strand
CACCGAGATCTACACTCTTTCCCTACACGACGCTCTTCCGATCTATTCCGTATTCGGTATATTCTGCTTCTGGGGTTACAGAGCGGATCTGGCACATCGGAAACAGGAACAGGAAAAAGATGAAAAATATAAAGCAGAACTTCTGAGAACAGCAAAAAAAGCAGAAGCAGCCAATGAGGCAAAAACTGAGTTTCTGCAGAGAATGAGCCATGATATCCGGACACCGATCAATGGAATCTGCGGCATGATCAATGTGGCAGACCATTATGCAGACAATATGGAGAAACAGACGGAATGCAGGGCAAAGATCAAAAAGACATCCCATCTGCTGCTGGAACTGATAAACGAGGTTCTGGACATGAGCAAGCTGGAGTCAGATGAAGTGGTTCTGGAAGACATCCCATTTAATCTGAACAGTATTTTTGAGGAAATACTGGGTGTGATCGAACATATGGCTGCGGAGCAGAATATCCGGATCATTTGGGAAGAGAAAGAAGTTACACACTGGAATCTTATTGGAAGTCCGGTGCATGTGAAACGGATTCTGATGAATATTTTGTCCAATGCGGTGAAATATAACAAAGAAAACGGATATGTCTATATCAGCTGTCGGGAAATCCCATCGAAACAGACAGCAATGACCACATTGGAATTTGTCTGCAGAGACACCGGAATTGGAATGACAGAGGCATTCCAGAAACGCATTTTTGAACCATTTGCACAGGAACATGCAGGAAGCCGCACAAAATTCGCCGGAACAGGACTGGGAATGCCAATTACAAAAAAACTGGTGGAGAAAATGGGCGGAACCATTTCCTTTGAAAGTAAAGAAGGCACAGGGACTACATTTGTGATCCGGATTCCATTCCAGATTGATGCAGATATGAAGGACAGGAATGAAACGGAAGAAAAAACAGAAACTTCTATCCAGGGGCTCCATGTTCTTCTGACAGAGGATAATGAGCTGAATATGGAGATTGCAGAATTTGTGCTTCAGAATGAAGGCGCTGTGGTGACAAAAGCATGGAATGGACAGAAGGCTGTTGACATATTCAGAAAAAGCAGACCTGGAGAATTTGATGCTATTCTTATGGATATTATGATGCCTGTCATGAATGGATATGAAGCAGCAAAGATGATCCGCTCTCTGGACAGAGAGGATGCAAAAGTGATACCGATCATTGCCATGACAGCAAACGCGTTCACTGAGGACAAAATGAGAGCAAAGGAAGCAGGAATGGATGAACATATTGCCAAGCCTGTTGATGGGAAATTATTAGTAAAAGTGATCAATGAGTTAGTAAAACGCAATCAGAGGGAGAAGTTATAATGAAAAAGAAAAAATGGAACAAGTTAGTTTCTGTGCTTTTGGCGATGGTGACAGCCGTATCACTTCTGTCTGGCTGCGGCGGGAAAAGTGCGGAAAAAGAAGACGCGGAAACTATCACAGTGTATCTATGGACCACAAATCTGTATGAAAAATACGCATCATACATCCAGGAACAGCTTCCGGATATCAACATTGAATTTGTAGTAGGCAATAATGATCTGGATTTCTATCGTTTTCTGAACGAAAACGGTGGATTGCCGGATATTATAACCTGCTGCCGGTTTTCCCTCCATGATGCAAGTCCTCTGAAAGACAGTCTGATGGATCTTTCCACAACCAATGCGGCAGGTGCTGTCTATGATACATACCTTAACAGTTTCAGAAATCAGGATGGCAGCGTAAACTGGCTTCCTGTGTGTGCAGATGCCCATGGCTTTGTAGTGAACAAAGATCTTTTTGAAAAGTATGATATTCCTCTTCCAACGGATTATGAAAGCTTCGTTTCTGCCTGCCAGGCATTTGATGAGGTGGGTATCCGTGGGTTTACTGCAGACTATTACTATGATTATACCTGTATGGAAACACTGCAGGGTCTGTCTGCATCAGAGCTGTCTTCTGTGGATGGACGTAAGTGGCGTACCATCTACAGTGACCCGGACAATACAAAGAGAGAAGGTCTGGACAGTATTGTCTGGCCGGAGGCTTTTGAACGTATGGAGCAGTTTATTCAGGATACAGGGCTGAGCCAGGATGATCTGGATATGAATTATGATGATGTGGTTGAGATGTACAAAAGTGGTAAGCTTGCCATGTATTTCGGCAGTTCTGCCGGTGTAAAAATGTTCCAGGATCAGGGCATTAACACAACATTCCTGCCATTCTTTCAGCAGAACGGCGAAAAGTGGCTGATGACTACACCATATTTCCAGATAGCTTTAAACCGTGACCTGACAAAGGATGAAACACGTCGGCAGAAAGCAATGAAGGTACTGAACACAATGCTTTCAGAAGATGCGCAGAACCGGATCATTTATGATGGGCAGGATCTGTTAAGCTATAGCCAGGATGTGGATTTCCGGCTTACGGAATATCTGAAGGATGTGAAACCTGTGATCGAAGAAAACCATATGTATATCCGCATAGCGTCAAATGACTTTTTCTCTGTTTCTAAGGATGTGGTTTCGAAGATGATATCAGGAGAATACGATGCAGGGCAGGCTTATCAGTCATTTGATTCTCAGCTTCTTGAGGAGAAATCCACTTCTGAAAAAGTAGTCTTGGATTCACAGAAGTCTTATTCAAACCGTTTCCATAGTAGTGGAGGAAATGCTGCATATTCTGTTATGGCAAACACGCTGCGCGGTATTTATGGGTCAGATGTGCTGATCGCAACCGGAAACAGCTTTACGGGAAACGTGCTGAAAGCCGGCTATACTGAAAAAATGGCGGGCGATATGATCATGCCGAACGAACTTTCAGCTTACAGCAGCAAAATGAGCGGAGCCGAACTGAAAGAGGCAGTTAAAAACTTTGTAGAAGGCTATGAGGGTGGATTTACTCCGTTTAACCGAGGCTCTCTGCCTGTGCTCAGTGGTATTTCTGTAGAAGTCAAAGAAACAGATGATGATTATACATTGAGCAAAGTTACAAAGGACGGAAAACAAATTCAGGATAATGATACTTTCACGGTAACCTGTCTTGCGATACCAAAACACATGGAGGCTTATCCGGCAGATGATAATATTGTGTTTGATGGAGGGAATACCTCTGTGGATGATACATGGACAGGATATATTTCAGATGGTGATGCCGTTCTTGCAGAGCCTGAAGACTACATGACTTTGAGGTGAGAAGGATGGGCATTAAGAATCATAATACAAAAAGAGAGAAGAATGTCATGATAAAACGGTTAAGGATAGCTGTCTTTATTGCAGTTTCTCTTGGAATTGTGTTGATAGTTTTCCGATATTTTGGATTTGTATCGAAAACTATTTATGAGGAAAGTGTTTCTCATCTGACGGAAGTTTTTCATCAGTCTGATAATATGCTGAGGGAACTGACAGATAAGAATCTGAACTATCTTCATATGTGGGGTGAGAATCTGCAGGATATTTCCAGCGAAGGTGAAATTCGGGATTATATAAAGAAAGCGCAGGAAGATGCCGGTTTTTTAGACTTCTTTTTTCTGTCAGCTGACGGGAACTATAAGATGGCAACAGGGGAAACCGGATACCTTGGATTACAGGAAAATATTGAAGATGAGATCCGGCAGGGAAATGATGTGATAGCGAATGCAGCGGTTCCCGGAAAATCCCAGCTGCTTGTTTTTGCCACAGCTAAGGCTCATGGAATTTATCAGGGATTTGAATATGATGCCATTGCCATTGCTTATGAAAACTCTGATATCGTAGATGTACTGGATATTTCTGCTTTTGCTGGAAATGCCCAGAGTTTTGTTGTTCATCCTGATGGCCGTGTTGTGGTTGATCATTCTTCTGAGGCATGGGGGAACGTGTATAATTTCTTCGGTGTTCTGAGAGAGCATTCTGATATGTCCGAAAAAGAAATTAATGAACTTTCAGAGAAGTTTAAAGCAAGACGTACCGATGCAATGCTGCTAAATCTGGATGGAAGAAACTATTATCTGGTCTATGAAAAATCAGATATTCAGGACTGGATGTTTTTGGGACTTGTCCAGGCGGATATCGTCAATGCCAGTATGAACAGTCTGCAGCGTAGTACGATACTTCTTGTTGGTGCGGTCGTGCTCTGTATTGCCGCTTTACTTATTAGTTTTATTATTCAAAAAGGCAGAATAAACCTCAGGAAAAAGGATACGGAGATTCTGTACAGGGACGAGCTGTTTCAAAAGCTTTCAATGAATGTAGATGACGTCTTTCTGATGCTGGATGCAAAAACATATCAGGCAGATTACGTCAGCCCAAATGCGGAAAAGCTGCTGGGTATTACGGTAGAACAGATTCGTAAAGATATTTGTATTCTGGGAAAACTACATCCAGAGGAACAGGAAGATTCGGAGAAAAATTATATGGAGAAAATCCAGGTTCATGAGCAGAGGGAATGGGATTTTGAATATGTTCATCTGAAGACAGGGGAAAAACGCTGGTTCCATAATATTGTAATGGGCAGTGAGGTAAACGGAAAAAGGAAATATATCCTGGTTATGTCGGATCGTACCTCTGACTGGAAAATGAACCAGGCACTTTCTGAGGCGGTACATGCGGCGGAGACAGCAAACCAGGCAAAGAGTACTTTCCTTTCTAATATGTCTCACGATATCCGGACACCAATGAATGCGATTATCGGTTTTACCACACTGGCTGTAAGTAATATTGATAATCAGGAAAGAGTCCAGGATTATCTGGGTAAGATTCTTTCCTCCAGTAACCATCTGCTCTCATTGATCAATGATATATTGGATATGAGCCGGATTGAGAGTGGAAAGATACATCTGGAAGAGACAGAGGTCAGTCTGTCGGATGTGCTTCATGATCTGAAGACGATCATCAGTGGGCAAATCCATGCGAAGCAGCTGGAACTTTATATGGATGTCATGGATGTTACAAATGAAGATGTTTACTGTGACAAGACTCGGCTGAACCAGGTGCTGCTGAATCTTTTGTCTAATGCGGTTAAGTTTACACCTGCAGGAGGAACCGTTTCTGTCCGGCTGAAACAGTATCCGAAGGCAGTAAAAGGCAGCAAGCTGTATGAGATCCGGGTAAAGGATACCGGAATCGGTATGAGTCAGGAATTCGTGCAGAAAATTTTTTCTCCTTTTGAGAGGGAGAGGACTTCCACTGTGAGCAGAACCCAGGGCACAGGGCTTGGCATGGCAATCACCAAGAATATTGTGGATATGATGGGCGGAACTATTGAGGTTCAGACAGAACAGGGCAAAGGTACCGAATTTATTGTCTGTCTGCCATTACGGATTCAGTCTGAGCGCCAACGTATAGAGAAAATCGCAGAACTGGAAGGGCTTAAGGCACTGGTTGTAGATGATGACTTTAATACCTGTGACAGTGTGACAAAAATGCTTGTAAGGGTCGGAATGCGTTCGGAATGGACACTTTCCGGCAAGGAAGCTGTTCTCCGTGCACGGCAGTCTATGGAACTAGGAGATGCGTTCCACGCTTATATCATTGACTGGCGTCTGCCAGATATGAATGGTATTGAAGTCACCCGTCAGATCCGCAGCCTTGGTGATGATACACCGATCATTATCCTGACCGCATATGATTGGTCAGATATCGAGGCAGAAGCCAGAGCAGCAGGGGTGACTGCATTCTGTGCGAAACCGCTGTTCATGTCAGATATCAGAGATACCTTGATGACTGCTATCGGCCAGAGTCAGGCTGAAGTAGAAGATTCAATTCTTCCAGAAGCAGGTTCAGATTTCAGAGGCAGATGTATACTACTTGTGGAAGATAACGAACTGAACAGTGAAATTGCGGTGGAAATTCTGAAAGAATATGGATTTCTGGTTGATACTGCCGAAAATGGCGCAGAGGCAGTGGAGAAAGTTAAGAATTCGACTCCAGGTAAGTATGATCTGGTGCTGATGGATGTGCAGATGCCGGTAATGAATGGATACGAGGCCACCCGTCAGATTCGTGCGCTGGATGATCCGGCACTGTCGGGAATCACCATCCTTGCCATGACTGCTAATGCCTTTGATGAGGACAGGAAGAAAGCCTTGGAATATGGCATGGATGGATTCTTATCCAAACCGATAGTTATAGAAGAGTTAATCAGTACTTTACACAACAACCTGCTGGATTAGAGCGTGTTTGATCAGGTGTTTGGAACTTCAGAAAATCCGCACGGATAAAGGAAATAAGGAATATGGATAAAAGTAGAAAAAAATCAGCCGTACTATTTGTATGTATATTGCTAGTTCTGGGAATGTGGATGATGTTATCAGTACACAGCCAGGCCGCTGAAACGAATAATGATGAAAAACAGGCACAGACCATTCGTGTCGGCTCATTTGAGGATACCTTTAATTATGTCGACAAAAACGGTGTAAGACGAGGATATGGCTACGAACTCATGCAGGCTCTGGCAGGTTATACCGAATGGAAATTTGAGTATGTGAAATGTGACTGGTCTGACTGTTTTGATAAGCTTGAAAATGGTGAGATTGATATTATGGGTGATATCTCTTACAGCGATGAACGTGCACAAAAGATGCTTTTTTCGGATGAACCGATGGGTGAGGAAAAATATATTCTTTATGCTGATTTATCGAATATGGATATTGGGATGTCTGATTTTAAGTTTATGGACGGGAAACGTGTAGGTGCGCTCATGGATACAGAGCCAGAAATTATGCTGACAGAATGGGAAAATAAAAATGGTATACATACAGAGCATGTAAATGTGAATAATGATAATGATGTCGAAAAGAAATTAGCGAATCATGAGATTGATGCTTTTGTATTTTACTCTTGATTATAATCAGAGTCTTACAGGTGGAGAAAAATCCTGGCTGGAAGAACATGGTGACATCCGGATGGGATTTTTGAACAATGATCCGGCAATCTTTTCCATGGACGAAACAACTGGAAAACTTACCGGTATGCTACCAGAATATGTCTCCTATGCCAAAGACTGTCTGGGAAATCAGACGCTGAAATTTAATATACAGGACTATGATGATTATGATGAAATGCTTCAGGCACTGCAGAATCATGAAATTGACATGATTTTTTATGCCGGCAGAAATCCTGATATTGCAGAAAAAAAAGGCTATGCACTTACAAACACAGCCTGGACCTACAATCTTATGGCAGTAACTGATGAGAAAAATTTTGACGAGGGTAATGTGTATACAGTAGCTGTGCCAAAGGAAAAAGAAGCTTTAAAACAGCAGCTTACCTTTAGTTATCCACAATGGAATCTTGTGGATTATGATTCGTTTGAGGAGGCTGCTGAAATGATTACTAATGAAAAAGCAGACTGTTTTCTCATGGGAGCAAGTCAGGCGATGGTATATGATAACAATCGAGATTTCAAGAGTGTTCCACTTACAAAAACAATGGAGGCATGCTTTGCAGTAAAAGGTGGAGAGGAAACTCTTTTGTCGATACTGAATAAAACTTTAAAGGGCATGCCGTCTGGCATGCTTATAAGCGCACTTGCTATCTATGACAGTACGGCAGATAAGGTAACATTTTTGGACTTTGTAAAAGACAATATGCTTGCTTTTTTTCTCGCCACAGGATTCTCTGCACTCAGCATCATTGTTATTATCCTCGTACTTTTACGCAAGGCAAGGAAAGCAGAAGCTGCCGCAAAGCTTGCTGCAAATGATACACAAAAACTTAATGAGAAACTGGAAATCGCTTTGAAAAAAGCAGAGGATGCCAGTCTCGCAAAGACCAGTTTTCTTAACAATATGTCACATGATATCCGTACTCCTATGAATGTAATTCTGGGTTATGCACAGCTTATGGAGAATGAACTAAATGGAAAAGACATACCTGAAGTTTTGGAACATCTGGAAAAACTGCAGCAGTCTGGAAATCTTCTTCTGTCAATCATAAATAATGTATTGGATATGGCCCGGATTGAGAGCGGAAGGATGGAGATTGATGAGAATTACTGCCGGATTGAAGATGTCTGGAAATCTTTGTTTGCAGTATTTGATGAGAAAGCAAGGAAAAAGAATATTTCGCTTCATTACACGATGAATGTAGAGCATGAGCATGTATTGACAGATGTTACCAAGGTAAAAGAAATATTGGTCAATATTCTGAGCAATGCTATAAAATATACTCCAGCAGGTGGTTCTGTTATGGTATATGTAGATGAATTACCTTGTGATGAGTCTGGATACATGATAGTGAGGATCAGAATCAGCGATACCGGAATCGGTATGAGTCAGGATTATCTGACAAAGATTTTCGAAGCATTCACGCGTGAGAAGAACACCACAAAGAGCAAAATCGCAGGAACCGGACTGGGCATGTCAATAGTCAAGAATTATGTTGACCTGCTTGGTGGAACAATAGATGTAGAGAGTGAGCTTGGCAAGGGCAGTACCTTTACAGTTACATTAAAACACAGGATAGCGGATGAAAGATATTATGTAAAAAAGCATATTGAAGAGTCTGGAACAGGAAATGAAATCCTTGAAGGCAGGAATATCCTTTTAGCGGAGGATAATGATTTAAATGCAGAGATTGCAGAGGCAATACTTGAGCGTGCCGGTCTTAGGATAGAACGTGTGGAGAATGGTATTCAGTGTGTGAACAGAATACTGAAAATGCCGGCAGGAACATATGATATGATCTTCATGGATATCCAGATGCCGCAAATGGACGGTTATAAAGCAACACAGACAATCAGAAATTTGCCAGATAAGGATAAAGCGTGCATACCGATTATAGCTATGACAGCCAATGCTTTTGCAGAAGATAAAAAAAAGACGATGGAGGCAGGGATGAATGCACATCTGTCAAAACCATTAAATGTACCGGAACTGATGGATACAATCCGAAAATTCTGTGATGGTAAGCAGATGTGTCAGCGACCGGGAAAAGAATAACAGAGGTATAGCAGAATGAAAAAGAATTCTGTTGTTATATCATTCCGTAAGTGATATACTAAAAAGACAGAAAAAAACCGTGTGGAATTACAGTTTTACTTTCGCATGGTTTCTTTTATACATAATGGTTAGTTACAACTAATATCAAAAATAGTATGAAGGACTACAAAATAGTAGTTATTCCGGTTTTAAAGAAAGGAAAGTGAAAAGCGAATGAATACTTTTTTTGGCATATTGATTCCATTTGTTGGAACAACGCTGGGTGCAGCATGTGTGTTTTTTATGAGAACAACATTTAGCAAATCAGTGCAACGTGCACTTACAGGATTTGCAGCAGGTGTAATGGTTGCTGCTTCAATCTGGAGCCTTCTGATTCCGGCCATTGAAATGGCGGAAGAGGCCGGCGGCCTGCCCGGCTGGGTGCCCGCGGCGGGCGGCTTTTTGCTGGGCGCGGCGTTTCTGCTGGTGCTGGGCTTTTTCCTGAAGAGGGAGAACCGCATCGCCGTGGCCGACTTGCGTCCCGACCGGCATATCGCGCTGCATGCGCTGCGGTTGGGGCTGGCGCCGTTCGGGCTGACCCTTTTGCCCGAGGCCACGGTGGTGGCCATCAACGTGAACCTGTCGATGTACGGCGGCGAGCAGGCGCTGGCGGCCTACGCAGTGGTGTCGTACACCGCCTGCGTCATCCAGATGCTCATCCAGGGCGTGGGCGACGGCTCGCAGCCGCTCATCTCCAAGCACTACGGCGCGGGCGACGCCGACGGCGTGCGGCGGTTCAGGAACACGAACTACCTCATAACCATCTCGCTGGGCGCGCTGGGGCTTCTGGCCATGTACCTGCTGCGGAACCTTGTGCCGCTGGTGTTCGGCTCGTCGGCCGAGACGGCCGCCATCGTGGCGTACGCGCTGCCCATCTTCTCCATGGCGTATGTGTTCTACGGGTTCACGCACGCATCCACGTCGTACTTCTACGCGGTGGACGACGCCCGCGCCTCGAACGCCATCGTATACGGCGAGGCGGTGCTCGTGGTGCTGGTGGTGTTCGGCATCGCGCGGGTGGCGGGCGTCGACGGCATCTGGTTCTCCGTGACCATCGTGCAGATGGTGCTGGCCTGCGCGGCCGGGGCGCTGCTGCGCTACCGGCACCGGAGGCGCGCCGCGCAGGCCGCCCCGGCCCCGCAGCCGGTGGGCGAGGGCTGCTAGCGGCGGCTGCGCACGACCTGGTTAGGCTGCCGCGCGCTGGCCAACCCGGGCTGTGCTTTCGCACGATACGGGTTGGCTCTAGTCGGCGCGCGATCGGTGCGGGCCGGAGGGGGGGCGGTCAGCGGAGGGCCGGCATGCGGCTGGCCTCCTGCTGCTCCACGAGGGGCTTGAGGTAGCCGTAGCCTTCGGCGTCCATGCGCTCCAGCGGCACGAAGCGCAGGGCGGCGCCGTTGATGCAGTAGCGCAGCCCGCCCGCCTCGGCGGGGCCGTCGGTGAACACGTGGCCCAGGTGCGCGTCGCCCGCGCGGCTGCGCACCTCCGTGCGCAGGGTGCCGAAGCTGCGGTCCAGATGCTCGGTGACCACGTCCTTCGAGAGGGGGCGCGAGAACGCGGGCCAGCCGCAGCCGGAGTCGAACTTGTCCGCGCTGGCGAACAGGGGCTCGCCGCTGGTCGCGTCCACGTAGATGCCCGGCTCGAACGTGCGGTCGTAAGGGTGGGCGAACGGGCGCTCCGTGGCGCCCTCTCGCACGACGCGGTACTGCTCGGGCGAGAGGGCGCGGCGCAGCTCTTCGTCGGGCGGCGCCGCGTAGCCTTGCGCGCGGATGGCGTCGGCCACGCCGGCCGCGTCGAGGGGGCCGGCAGCGCCTGGGGCGCCGGGGCCGTCGGCTGCAGGCGCG
>OLWX01001457.1_pt1 | contig 10843 bp, 8 predicted proteins | sample 1673541 | NCBI WGS metagenome assembly OLWX01 (sample SAMEA103958114, study PRJEB25191) | human gut metagenome | reverse complement strand
TGACCTTTCCCAGATATGGTGCTACACTTAAGATTGTTAAAAAATATTCAACCAGAATACTATAATTAAATTATGAATGAGAAGGTGTGAAAATGAGCAAAAGTTTTGAAGAATTAATCTCAAAAGCAAATCAAAAAACCTTAAAGAAAGTCTCTGTTTCCAACGCACAGGATGAGCCGGTACTGCAGGCTGTCAAAGCTGCAAAAGAGCAAAATATCGCAACAGCCATCCTTGTCGGTGATGAAGCCAAGATCCGCGAGATTGCCGCTTCTATTGATATGGATCTGACAGATTTCGAGATCATCAATGAGCCTGATACCGAAGCAGCTGCATTAAAGGCTGTTGAGCTTGTACACAACGGCAAAGCTGATATCCTTTTAAAAGGATTGCTTGAAACAAAGACATTCTTAAAGAGCGTATTGAATAAAGAAGTCGGACTTCGTACCGGAAAGATGCTTTCCCATGTATGTGTATTTGAGATTGAAGGCATTAACCGTCTTCTGTTCTTCACAGACGTAGCTTTCAATACATATCCAACCCTTGCAGATAAAGTCAATATCATCAACAATGCAGTAGAAGTCGCACATGCATGTGGCATCGAATGCCCGAAGGTTGCTCCTCTGTGTGCAGTTGAGACAGTGAATCCAAAGATGCAGCCAACAGTCGATGCCGATAATCTCACCAAGATGTACGAGGGTGGCGATTTCAAAGGATGCCAGATCTACGGACCACTTTCAATGGATCTTGCGATCGATCCGGAAGCAGCTATTCACAAAGGTGTGACTAATCCAGTAGCCGGACATGCTGATATTCTCCTCTTCCCGAATATCGATGCAGGAAATATCACATATAAGATTCTTGTCCGCACTGCAAAGGTCAAGATCGGTAATGTACTTGTCGGAACAAGCGCTCCGGTTGTACTTACATCACGTTCTGATGATTTCCAGACAAAACTGAATTCTATCGCTCTTGCGACCGTAATCGCAGGATCGATCACAGACTAAGGAGGATCTTTTTATGAGCTATAAAATTTTAGTAATCAACCCGGGATCTACTTCTACCAAGATCGGTGTGTACGAAGACGAAACTTTATTATTCGAAGAAACACTCCGTCATTCCACCGAAGAGATTGCAAAATATGCAACCATCGTTGACCAGAAAGATTTCCGTAAAGAACTGATCGTAGATATTCTCGCAAAGAACAGCTTCGACATCAAATCTCTGAATGTTGTAGTAGGACGAGGCGGACTTTTAAAACCGATCCCAGGTGGAACCTATCCAGTATCTGACGCACTTCTTGCTGACTTAAAAGCAGGTGTGCAAGGACAGCATGCATCGAACCTTGGAGGCATCCTTGCCCGCGAAATCGGTGATGAGATCGGAGTTCCTTCTTACATTGTTGACCCGGTTGTTGTCGATGAGATGGAACCTGTTGCAAGATATTCCGGAATCCCGGAACTTCCGCGTATCAGTATCTTCCACGCACTGAACCAGAAAGCAGTTGCCAAACGCTACGCCAAAGAACAGCGTGTATCTTATGACTCCCTGAACCTGGTCGTTGTACATATGGGCGGCGGTGTATCTGTCGGTGCTCATAAAAATGGCAAAGTTGTCGATGTCAACAACACGCTTGACGGAGACGGACCTTTCTCACCGGAACGTTCCGGCGGTGTACCGGCAGGCGCACTCGTAAAAATGTGTTTCTCCGGTCAGTACACACAGGCTGAAGTATATAAAAAGATCAACGGGAAAGGCGGTCTCAACGGATACCTTGGAACCAACAACATGCGCGACGTTGCAGAACGTGCCTTTGAAAAGGGTGACGAAGAAGCAGCCGGTGTATTCCACGCATTCACTTACCAGGTTGCCAAAGAAGTCGGCGCCATGGCAGCCGTACTTAACGGCAAAGTAGACCAGATCCTTCTCACCGGCGGTATCGCATACAGCGACTACGTTACATCTGAGATCAAGGAAAAAGTCGGATTCATCGCCCCGATTACCGTCTACCCGGGTGAAGATGAACTCCTCGCCCTCGCTCAAGGCGCTCTCCGTGTATTAAACGGCGAAGAAAAACCTCTGGTATATTAATTTTTTTCAAAGCCCTAAAACATGCAAAACGCATATATCTGATCGTAGAAAAAAGTCTGGCACACCTCGCCAGACTTTTTTAGTTACTACGCTTTTATTTAATAATGTCAATAGCTTCGAGAGACGCATTATCTTTTGCCCAATTTGTCAACACAACCTAAATCATTCAAAAAAAGAGCGGACACTAAAAAAGCATCCACCCTTTTTTTCTATCCCTAATCTCTTTTAACTACAGCAGAGCATCCCATTCCGCCACCAACACAAAGTGTTGCAAGTCCTGTATGTACATCTTCTTTCTGCATCTCATACAACAAGCTTACAAGGATTCTTGCACCTGAGCAGCCAACCGGATGTCCGAGAGCAATTGCTCCACCATTGACATTCAGCTTACTAAGGTCAAATCCAAGATCTTTTCCAACAGCTACAGACTGTGCTGCAAATGCTTCGTTTGCTTCGATCAGATCAAAATCTCCGATCTCCATTCCCAGCTTCTTCATAACCTTACGTGTTGAATAAACCGGTCCGATTCCCATGATTGCCGGATCACATCCTGCGAGTTCTCCGCCGATCCATGTTGCCATAGGTGTTACGCCAAGCTCTTTTGCTTTTTCTTCGCTCATAACGATAAGTGCAGCTGCACCATCATTGATTCCGGATGCGTTACCTGCTGTAACCATACCGTCTTTCTTAAATGCAGGACGAAGTTTTGCAAGACCTTCTTTTGTGATTCCTTTACGAGGACCTTCATCTGTATCTACAAGAATCGTTTCTTTTTTCTTCTTCACTTCGACCGGAACAATCTCGTCTTTAAATTTACCTTCTGCCATTGCTTTTTCACATTTGTTCTGAGACCATGCTGCAAATTCATCCAGTTCTTCTCTTGTAAGTCCCCACTGTTCGCAGATATTTTCTGCTGTGATTCCCATGTGATAATTATGGAATGCATCGGTCAGACCATCCTTGATCATAGCATCTTCGATTGTCGCATTTCCCATACGATATCCATAACGTCCGTTTCTCAACATGTACGGAGCCATTGTCATATTTTCCATACCACCTGCAACGATGATATCTGCATCTCCAGCTGCGATCAGCTTCGCTGCAAGGTTTACACAGTGAAGACCGGATCCACAAAGTACGTTGATAGTTGTTGCCGGTACTTCATTCGGGATTCCTGCATATACAGCTGCCTGACGTGCCGGGTTCTGTCCGTTGCCAGCCTGGATAACATTTCCCATATACACTTCGTCAACCTGATCCGGAGAAACGCCCGCTCTTTTGAGAGCTTCTTTGATTACGATCGTTCCAAGTTCTACAGCCGATGTATTTGCAAACTGTCCGCCCATTACACCGATTGCTGTACGACATGCTCCTGCTAAAACAACTTTTCTTGCCATGATAAAAATCCTCCTTTATTTTGTAAATCACCTGATGTTTTTATTATAATCCTCTAAAAAACAGAATTCAATAGATGCTTGATATTTTTTTAACATTTTTTATGTTCTATTCCAGGTACATGCCTCAATTCGATTGAGAGATTTCTTGATAAATGTTAAGCTTTTCTCGGTATTTATACTTATTGACACTCACATCATTATTATGTTTTTTTCAAAAAAACAATTTTGTCATTGACATTTATATAGCAATTTGTTAAATTAAAGTTGCTCATATGACTGACGGAAGTGGAATGAACCACAGGGAAATATGAGGATTTGATTATTTAGCCGACCGTCTGGGCGATTCAGCTCAGATGCCGGCTTTTTTTACGCATTTTTATAAGATTATCATAAATCAGGGCTATATAAAAGGCGTAAACATCCATCGGTTCTTCTAGCTGAACCTTTTCATATGTCTGGAATTTGCCAGAACTTTCCGGGCATAAACCGCAGCAACACAGTGTATAATAACCGGGTCATAGGTACTATGGCTCACCCACAAGAAGGAGGAATAACCAAATGATGCAGAAAGAACAATGGCAGGGATTTGAAGGAAGACTCTGGAAAGAAGAAATCAACGTTCGTGATTTTATCCAGAACAACTACACACCTTACGAGGGAGATTCTTCATTCCTTGCAGACCCGACCGAAGCAACAAACCAGCTCTGGGGCAAGCTTCAGGAACTCCAGAAAGAAGAACGTGCAAAAGGCGGCGTTCTGGATATGGAAACAGAAGTGGTATCTTCTCTTACCGCTTACGGTCCAGGTTATATCTGCGAAGAACTGAAAGATAAAGAACAGGTTGTGGGTCTTCAGACTGACAAACCTCTGAAACGTGCATTTATGCCGTTCGGTGGAATCAAAATGGCTGAGGAAGCATGCAAAACTTACGGATATGAACCAAACCCGAAATTTCATAAAATCTTTACAGATTATCATAAAACACATAACCAGGCAGTATTTGATGCCTATACTCCGGAAATGAAAAAAGCACGTCACAATAAGATCCTTACAGGGCTTCCGGATACTTACGGACGTGGACGTATCGTCGGTGACTACCGTCGTGTTGCTCTTTACGGCATCGATCTTCTGATCGCTATGAAGCAGGACGATCTCGCAAACTGCGGATACGGATCCATGCGTGACAATGTCATCCGTCAGCGAGAAGAACTTGCAGAACAGATCCGTGCCCTCAAGGGTATGAAAGAAATGGCTGCTATCTACGGATTCGACATTTCCGAGCCGGCAAAAAATGCAAAAGAAGCATTCCAGTGGCTGTACTTCGGATACCTTGCAGCAATCAAGACTCAGAACGGAGCTGCCATGAGTGTCGGACGTGTATCTACCTTCCTTGATATCTACATCAAGAGAGATATGGAAGCAGGAATCCTTACCGAAGAAGAAGCTCAGGAATTAGTTGACCATATGACAATGAAATTCCGTATGGTTAAGTTCGCACGTATCCCATCTTACAACCAGCTCTTCTCTGGTGACCCGGTTTGGGCTACACTGGAAGTCGGCGGAATGGGACAGGACGGACGTTCTATGGTAACAAAGACAGACTACCGTTTCCTGCATACCCTGGAAAACATGGGACCTTCTCCGGAACCGAACCTGACTGTACTTTACACAGAACGTCTTCCGAAGAACTTCAAGGACTACGCTTCACATATTTCTATTGAAACAAGTTCTATCCAGTATGAAAATGATGATGCAATGCGTCCGGTATGGGGCGATGACTATTCTATCTGCTGCTGCGTATCTGCAACACAGACAGGTAAAGAAATGCAGTTTTTCGGAGCAAGAGCAAACCTTGCAAAATGCCTTCTTTACGCGATCAACGGTGGTGTCGACTGCAAGTCAAAAGATCAGGTAGGACCGGCTTACACACCGATCACTTCTGAATACCTTGATTATGATGAAGTAATGGCTAAATACGACAAGATGATGGAGTGGCTCGCTGGACTGTATGTAAACGTACTGAACCTGATCCAGTACATGCATGACAAATACTACTATGAAGCATCTCAGATGGCACTGATCGATACCGATGTACGTCGTACATTTGCAACAGGTATCGCAGGATTCTCTCATGTAGTTGACTCCTTAAGTGCGATCAAATATGCAAAAGTGAAAACAATCCGTGACGAAAACGGACTCGTTGTAGATTTCGAGACAACCGGTGATTTCCCGAAATACGGAAATGATGATGACCGCGCAGATGATATCGCAGTATGGCTTCTTCAGACATTTATGAAGAAACTGAAAAAGCATCACACCTACCGTGAATCCGAACCGACAACTTCTATCCTTACCATTACCTCAAACGTTGTATATGGAAAAGCTACCGGTGCTCTTCCGGACGGAAGAAAAGCAGGCGCACCGCTTTCACCTGGAGCAAACCCAAGCTACGGTGCAGAACAGAACGGACTTCTTGCTTCCTTGAACTCCGTTGCCAAGCTGCCTTACGAATGGGCACTTGACGGAATCTCTAACACCCAGACCATCAACCCGGATGCAATCGGACATACTCCGGAGGAACGCATTAACAACCTGGTAAATGTTATGGACGGATACTTCTCTCAGGGTGCTCACCATCTGAACGTCAACGTATTCGGAACAGAAAAACTTCTTGACGCTATGGAACATCCGGAAAAAGAAGAATACGCAAACTTTACGATCCGTGTATCAGGATATGCGGTTAAGTTCATCGACCTTACACGCGAACAGCAGCTCGATGTGATCGCAAGAACCTGCCACGATCGTATGTAATTACCGAACTTACACTTTTTTGCCAAACATATCGTTATGCTGAAAGTCATGCATTTTAAAATGCATGACTTTCGGCACATACAGAGATGCTGCTGGCAGCTTTTTCTGCATACTAAGGCATTTAAAAGGCTCTGCCTGATCCGCAGTTTTCCAATCACACAATGAAAAAGGAGATTTTCATATGACTCAAATCAAAGGACTTATTCACTCTACAGAAAGCTTTGGTTCTGTTGACGGACCTGGGGTACGTTTTATTATATTTGTTCAGGGATGTCCACTGAGATGTCAGTTCTGCCATAACCCTGACACCTGGAATATGACAGATAAAAACGGCGCCACCTGGCGCAGTGCCGATGAGCTTCTTGCGCAGGCTCTGCGTTACCGCACTTACTGGAAAAATGGCGGTGGAATCACCGTAAGCGGCGGAGAACCTCTCCTTCAAATTGATTTTCTGCTGGATCTTTTTAAAAAAGCAAAGGCAAAAGGTATTCACACAACGATTGATACTGCAGGCGGTCCTTTTACCAGAGAAGAACCATTTTTCTCCAAATTCCAGGAGCTGATGCAGTATACCGATCTTCTTCTTGTTGATATCAAGCATATCGATGAAAAATCTCACAAAGAGCTGACCGGAAAAACAAATAAAAACATTCTGGATATGATCCGCTTTCTCTCCGATATCAAAAAACCTGTCTGGATCCGCCATGTGCTCGTACCGGAGCGCAGCGACTATGATGAATACTTAAACCGGTTAAATGATTTTATCCAGACACTTGATAATGTAGAAAGAGTAGAAATCCTGCCTTATCACACACTTGGTGCCTACAAATGGAAAGAGCTGGGACTTGATTATCCCCTCGAAGGGATCAATCCACCTTCGAGAGAACGTGTGGAAAATGCAAAGAAGATCCTGCACTGTTCGTAAGACATATTTTAAAAAATAGATGGCAGCTTTCTCTTCATATTTTGCCTGTAATGTGCTATGATTGGTGTAGTGTATTTAAGAGAGGAGCATTATAGCAATGAACGAAAGAATGGAACGCGTATTGCAAAAAATGGAAAAAAAAGGAATCGATCAGTTACTTGTATCTGATCCACTCAGCATCCGCTTTTTAACGGGCATCATGGTAAATCCTGGGGAAAGATTATATGCCCTGCTGCTTCGTACAAGCGGAAAGCATACGATTTTCCTGAACTATCTGTATTATGTTTCCAATACAGGCTTTGAAGAAGTATGGTTCAGCGATATGGATGATCAGATCGGGGTTCTGACCAGGCATATCGACACCAAAGGCGTACTCGGTATCGATAAAGTATTTCCGGCACGTTTTCTTATTCCGCTTCAGGAGCGCTGCCCTGAGCTGAAGACCGTATGGGGATCTGACTGTGTAGATGGTGTCCGCGCAGTAAAGAATGCCGAAGAAATTGAAATCATGAAACACTCTACAGAAATCAATGATCTGGTAATGGAACGAGCTGCTGCTTATATCAAAGAAGGTATGACCGAAAAGCAGATTGCTGATTTTATCGATGCAGAATACCTCAAAGAAGGTGCGAGTGGTGTAAGCTTTGATACCATCGTATGTTTCGGTGCGAATGCAGCTGACCAGCATCATACACCAAGTGAGACAAGAACCTTAAAAGCCGGTGAATGTATCCTGATCGATATGGGCTGCGTATGGCATGGATATTGTTCAGATATGACAAGAACTTTCTACTGCAAGAGCGTAGATGATGAGCAGGCTAACATTCATGATATTGTCCGCACTGCTGTCGAAAAGGCAGAAGCTGCGATCAAGCCGGGAGCACGTTTCTGTGATATTGATGCACAGGCAAGAGACTACATCGACGAAAAAGGCTACAGCGAATACTGGAAGATCCGCCTTGGACACTTCATCGGACAGGAAGACCATGAATATGGCGATGTCAGCCCGATCAATAAAAATGTGGCTGAACCTGGTATGATCTTCTCCATCGAGCCTGGTATCTATATTGAAGGCAAGTACGGCGTCCGTATAGAAGACCTCGTTCTGGTAACAGAGGATGGACATGAAGTTCTGAATAAGGTAGAAAAGAAATACCGGATTGTTGGGTAATTAAGTATATGACAAAAAGAAACGCAGTTTGAATATCCACACTGCGTTTCTTTCTTTTTACTCTGTTTTAATATCAACAACTTCATAGACAGACGCTACATCTTCCTGATAATCCATTAATAATACCAAATCGTATTTATTAGTAAATGAATCATCATTTCTTTTTCCTTCTACTGTTACTTTAGCTTCCACATACCCAATAGTTCTTTCATTATATAAAGCTTCACTTGCTTTTTTAATTTCTACTGTAATATTATCTGTCTGAATTTTACTATCTTTATAAAATTCTTCCCTCTGCTGCTTTATTTTTTCTCTTTCTTTATCTGATGTAATAATTTCATATAACTTTTCATCTGTTACTTTTTTTGTATCATCGGAAAAGCTATCATCAATTCCTATAGTTGCTTTAGCCCAGTTTTGAATTCCTTCTTCTATTTTTTGTTTTGAATCATCTGGAATTTCTTTATCTGTTTTTTCAATTTTATCATAAAAACTTTTCGTATCATTATTGATTGTTATTTCGAATTTTTTGTCTTTTTTTTCACTTTTTTTACTTCCGCAGCCAAAAATGGTCATGATACTTAAACAAATTACTGCACCTATTATTAATCTTTTTTTCATTTTCTTTTCCTTAATATAATTGCCAGAAGCATCTTTTCCGACACCTCTGGCAATTAAGTATTACCTTATTTTACTTAAGACTGTTCTTATTAACGAACATGTCTTTTTCTGCAAATTACAGTAACAATTGCAGCTGCACAAATAGCCATTACAAGAATGTTCATTACTACATGAGCTGAATCTCCTGTCTGAGGTGTTTCTGCATTTTCTGCTTTCTTCTCAGCTTTTTTAGCTTTGTTTGCTGTTTTATCTGCTTTTGTGTTGTCAACTTTGCTGTTATTTTTGTCATCAGCTTTGTTGTCATCTTTTTTAGTATCATCTGGTGTTGTCGGCTCAGTCGGATCTGTTGGCTCAACTGGATCTACTGGATCAACTGGATCAACTGGATCAACTGGGTCTACAGACTGAATCTTTTCTACGATCATTGTATGTCCACCAGTTGCTCCAAATGGAACCTGAATGTTTGTTACCTGATCTACACCTTCTGCAAGCTGATAGCCTTCTGGAAGCTGGAAGTCTGTTCCAAGCATGAATGTCCATGCTTCGCCTTCTCCACCTACTGCTGTTGTGGATGCTGTTGTTTCTCCAACTTTTTCTCCATAGATTGTTTCAAATGTTACATTTAATACTGTCTCTACTGTTTCTGAAGGAACTGCTTCTACGATCATAGTATGTCCAGCTGTTGCTCCAAATGGAACCTGGATATTTGTTACCTGATCTACGCCTTCTGCAAGCTGATAGCCTTCTGGAAGCTGGAAGTCTTCTCCAAGCATGAATGTCCATGCTTCGTCTTCTCCACCTACTGCTGTTGTAGATGCTGTTGTTGTACCAACTACTTCTCCATCAACTGTTTCGAATGTTACATTTAATACTGTTTCTTTTGCTGGTTCAACCGGATCTACTGTACCGTTGATTGGTTCTACAATAAGAACATGTCCACCCATTGCTCCAAACGGAACCTGAACATTTGTTACCTGATCAACACCTGTTGCAAGCTGATAGCCTTCTGGAAGCTGATAATCTGTTCCAAGCATAAATGTCCATGCTTCTCCATCTGCTCCTGTTGATGTTGTCTTTGCTGTTGTTTCGCCAACTTTTGTTCCGTCAACTGTTTCAAATGCAATATTTAATACAGTTTCTTTTGCTGGTTCAACTGGATCTACTGTAGCGTTGATTGGTTCTACAACGATTTCCGCTGAAGATGTTGTCCCACATGGAAGCTCAATATTAGTCTTCTGCTCATAATCTAATCCTGTTGCAAGCTTGTAACCTTCTGGAAGCTGATAATCCTTTCCAAGCATGAATGTCCATCCATCACCTACTGCTGTTGATGTTAATGTCTGAGAATCAACTTCTTTTCCATCTTTAAGTACGAATTTTAAATATAATGTAGTTACAGTCTGCTGAACCTTTTTCACATATACTTCTTTAGTGTTCTGACCTTCAGCATATGGTGTAACATCTACACCACCTTCATAGAAGTCATATGGTGCAAGTTCATACCCCTCTGGCATAATAGAACTAACATCAACTTTCTGTTGAACACCTTCCGTACCATTAACTGTCATGCTTACTTCGCTGACAACCTGATTGGTATCGTCATCTTTGAACGTAAACTTAAAATTAAAATCCCCTCTAACAGCAGCAAAAACATTCAGCGAGTTAACCATTAACATCGCTAATGTAAGGCATAAAACAAGGATTTTTCTCATACTCTTTTTCATAACCTTTTTTCCATCCTTTCTTAATTTTGAGTATATGTCTCCCTCGTATGTCCCAATGTCATTAAGTTAAGGAAAAATAATTAGATTCTTATATTAGAAATAATAT
>OLWX01001447.1_pt1 | contig 10932 bp, 10 predicted proteins | sample 1673541 | NCBI WGS metagenome assembly OLWX01 (sample SAMEA103958114, study PRJEB25191) | human gut metagenome | reverse complement strand
TGACGGCTGTATTTCAATGTAGCCATATATCGTTTCCTTTCTGTAATAATTTCCTTGTTTCTTAGCCGAAGTATCTCTTTAATAATCCGGCGAATGCTTTGCCGTGTCTGGCCTCATCTTTAGCCATCTCATGTACAGTGTCATGGATTGCATCAAGATCAGCTGCTTTTGCACGTTTTGCAAGGTCAAATTTACCGGCAGTAGCACCGTTCTCGGCTTCTACACGCATCTCAAGGTTTTTCTTAGTGCTGTCGGTAACAACTTCACCGAGAAGTTCAGCGAATTTTGCAGCATGCTCAGCTTCTTCGTAAGCAGCTTTCTCATAGTAGAGGCCGATTTCCGGATAGCCCTCTCTGTGAGCAACTCTTGCCATTGCAAGGTACATGCCAACTTCGGAGCATTCACCCTGGAAGTTTGCTCTGAGGTCTTCGATAATGTCTTCGCTGACACCCTGAGCAACACCAACAACGTGCTCGGCAGCCCATGTCATCTCAGCATCCTGTTTTGTAAATTTGGAAGCAGGAGCTTTACATACCGGACAGACTTCCGGAGCAGCGTCACCTTCGTAAACATAACCACATACATTACATACCCATTTTGCCATAGTTTTAATCTCCTTTTCTTTGTAAGTTAGTCTTATTTAATAATAGTAATTGTTACTAATTTCTTGCTGTGACTATAATTTAGCATAATGAGAGAGTTTTGTCAATAAGAATTTGAATAAATATTTCAGCCCATTTGAATAAATATTTCAGCCCATCCATAGAAAATCCATAAAGAATCCACCGAAAAACAGGAGACGCTACCTCCAACGCATATGGATGTGGATAACTTCTCAAAATTTAGCATCTAATCTGTATAAGTGTTACAAATAAGCATAAAAGAGAAAAAGGACTTTGCCAAGAGGAATTTATTCTTCGGTGCTGACAGCACATTAAATCAATTGTGTCAGATTATCCTGGAATCATTTGATTTTATGGATGAGCATCTGTATGAATTTTGTATGGATAACCGTATGTATAGCGAATATGCATATCAGTCAGATCCAGAGGGAGACGAACCTTCTGCGGATATCACACTGGATGAGGTTGGGCTTTGCAAAGGACAGAAATTGCACTTCATTATGATTTTGGGGATGATTGGATGTTCACGATCACGGTTTCAAAAATCAGTGAAGTTCAGGGAGATTTTAAGCCTCGTATCGTTAAAGCAAAAGGAAGCATTCAACAGTATCCAGACTGGGAAGAAGATGAGTTTGGCGAAGAATAATGTGCTGTTTGTGCCTGACGAGAGTTAATTTTACAGGAAGTTAAGACATAAAAAACATTAACAAAATTTGTAAAACAATATTGTTGAAAAATGATAATTGACAAATTTGAAGTCGATGATATACTAAACGTATAAAAACGTTTGCGCAAACGATTGCTTACAGAAAAATACAATTAGGAGGAAAAAAATGCAGAAAAATAATATGTCTTTTTTAAAAAATCTTACAACAGTTGCAGATGCGAGAACTGCCAGAGCTTCCAGCTGGGATCAGAGTGGAAGAAACAAAGATTACTGGCTGGTAAATGCAGGCGACACAGCAGTTATGGCAGATATTGAGGGACCTGGCTGTATCAATCATATCTGGGTGACAACCTTTTGCAGAGAAATCCTTGGTCCGTCTATCCAGCATCCGGTTTTGAGTGGTTCTGTTGCACCGGTAACTGAGATGGAAAATGCAGAAGGTGTTAACTGGGAGCTTAATGATCCAGATTACTATCGCAAGGTTCTGATTCGTATGACCTGGGATGATTTTGAGGGTCCAAGTGTGCTGGCACCATTGGGAGATTTCTTCTGTATTGGTCATTCCATGCCGTCAAGTTTTTCGTCTATTCCTTTTAATGTATCTTCAAGACCTTGTGAAGAGCTGACTTTTGGTGGAACTGCTTCTATGAATTGTTATTTTCCGATGCCTTTTAACAAACGGGCCAAAATAGAGGTGATCAATGAAAATGAAAGACCACTTGGTCTGTTTTTCCATATTGATTATGAGCTTTATCATGAAGAAACTCCGGATATTGCTTATTTTCAGGCCGCTTGGAGACGTGATCTGCCATGCAGTGGATGGGGAAATGATCTTTGCGTAAACTCTCCGGAAGTTAACAGTGTTCCTAATCTTGACGGGAAAGAGAATTTCCTGATGCTGGACACAAAAGGACGTGGTCATTATGTCGGTTGTAATCTTTCTGTACTTCATTTCCAGGGAAGCTGGTGGGGAGAAGGCGACGACATGATTTTGATCGATGATGAAGAAGAACCTAGCATTAATGGAACAGGTGCTGAGGATTATTTTAACCATGCATGGGGAATGCAGAGAAATCAGTCACCTTATAATGGTACGATTATGCATGACGGAGATACAAAAGGATATCAGGTATCCTACAGATTCCATCTTACAGATCCAATTCATTTCAAGAAGCATATTCAGATCAGTATGGAACATGGCCATGCAAATCATCTGTCAGATGACTGGGCATGCACAGCGTACTGGTACCAGGCAGCTCCTGTTACTGCGGTAACCATTCAGCCGGTAGAAGAGAGAATTCCGCTTAAGAGAACTTTTGATATTCCGAAACCGGCTCATCAGGTGGAACTTACACCGGAGATGCAGGAAGCTTACAGAAGCCGAAATGAAAGAATGGAAAAATTTAAAGTTGAAAAGGCAGAACAGATCAGACTTAATGCAGCAAGAACAGCACCGTCAGAAGCAGGAAACAAAGAACTGGCTCATAAAGTAAAAGAAGAATTTGACAAAGAAAAATAAATAAGCACATGGTGCATTAAAAAAATGGAGGGTTTTTTGATGAAGTTAAAAAGATTTTTATCAATCATTATGGCTTTGAGTATGACTACAGCGGTATTTACCCCTGTATATGCAAGTGAAGAAAAAGAAAAGCTTACTCTCTGGGATTTCCATAATGGCTCTGAGGCAGAATCTGTCCAGGAAATGGTTGATGAATATAATCAGTCACAGGATAAAGTGGAAATTGAATATTCAAGTGTTAATCAGACAGATTATACCACAACACTTGTGACAACCGCATATGCAAATGGTGAATGCCCTGATATTCTCTGGGTAGAACCGGCAACTTACAAAAAATTCACGTAAGCAGGAATGTTGGCAGACCTTTCTTCCTACTATACAGATGATCTGAAAAAGGATATTCTTCCCTCATACCTTGAAGCGGCAACCGGAGACGATGGAAAAATTTATACATTGCCATTTGAGTGTGAGACTCTTGGACTGTTTTATGATGCGGATGTACTTAAAGAAGAAGGCATTGAACCACCGACAACGTGGGAGGAACTGAAGAGTGCAGCTGAAAAACTCACAACAGATGACAGATATGGAATCGTTCTTCCGGTAGAAAAAACAGCATATACACTGTTTAACTGGTGGCCATTTATGTGGATGGATGATGCAGATATTTATGATGCTGATGGTAATGTAACAATTGGCAGCGACAATATGGCAGATGCCCTTGATTTCTGGGGATCATTTTATCAGAACGGATACTGCCCATCATCATTACAGAGCGGCCCATGGAGTATTGATAATATTGCAAATGGCGTAGCTGCTATGCAGATTGGCGGAACCTATATGATAAATGCAGCAGAAGAATACAACAAAGATGGACATAATATTGGAGTTGTACCGCTTCCGACACCGGAAGGAAAAGATGCTGTAACTGTCGCAGGAGGACAGATGCTGGGAGTTTCCAGTCAGAGCAAAGATGTTGATGCAGCAGCTGATTTTATTTTCTGGTGTTTCGGAAGCGATGATACAACTAATGTCGTAAAATGGTGCACAGAAACCAAATTTGCATATCCGGTACGTCAGTCCATAATCGATAATAATAAAGACCTTTTCCAGGAAGGAATAAAGGCAACCTTTACAGAATTTTATGATACAGCAAGACCTGAACCACAGTATTCAGCTGAAGTATCAGATATTATGGGGGATACATTGCAGGCTGTAATGTTTGGAGGAAGCTCAGGTGAGGAAGCAGCAAAGGATGCACAGGAAAAGATTGAAGCATTAAAATAAAACACAAAAGAGGTAGAATTATGAAGCAGAAAGGAAAAATGTCCGGTAAAAAAATGAAACAAATGCTTGTAACATATACATTTGTTCTTCCTGATTTTATTGGTCTTCTGGTTTTTATTATCATACCAATCATATATTCGTTTTATATGAGTTTATATAACTGGAATTTTGCGAATATAAAGGAATTTATTGGATTACAGAATTATGTAACAATGTTTAGTGATTCTGAATGGTGGCAGTCTCTGGGAAGAACTTTTAAATTAACTTTACTGTATGTTCCGGCATTATTTATATTGTCAATATTATTTGCAGTTTTGATTAACTATGTCAAAAACGAAAAAGCTGCCGGATTTGTAAAAACAGCTTTTCTGCTTCCATATTCTATCACATCTGTAATTGCAAGCTGTCTGTGGATGTTTCTTTATATGGACAGAAGTGGATTTATCAATGTATTTCTGAAGGCCTTTGGACTGAAAGGAGAAAAGTTTCTGGGATCTACTTCTCAGGCAATGGTTTGTATTGCAGTTGTTTTGATATGGATCAATCTGGGTTATAATATTATTCTTTTTCTATCAGCAATAAAAGATATACCTTACAGCTATTATGAAGCAGCAAAACTGGATGGAGCAAATTCCTGGCAGATTTTCTGGAAGATAACGTTTCCGTTATTAAAGCCAACCAGCGTTTTTGTACTGATCACATCAGTGATTGCATCCTTCCAGTGTCTGGATCTTATCATGGTAATGACCGGGGGTGGACCGGCAAAATCGACAGAAGTTGCCAGTCTGTATATATACAAACAGTCATTTGAAATGATGAAGGCTGGATATGGAGCCGGATTGTCAGTTGTAATGTTTCTAATTCTGACAGTGCTTGCCGTTATCATGTTAAAAATAAATGGAAAGGAGGAATGATGATATGAAGAAAAAAACAAATAACATACTTGCAGTAATTCTTATAGTATTGGGAATTGTAATGTTGTTTCCGATTTACATTTTATTTATGGTCAGTTTTAGAAATGAAAAAACTGTTTTTGTAGGATCACTGATCACAGCATCTCCTTCTTTTGAAAGTATAAAATCAGCGATAACACCGGATTTTCTTGTTGCAATCGGTAATTCATTTCTTATTGCAGTAGCAGTTACGATTATTGCTTTAATTCTTCATTCAATGTGTGGATACGCATTTGCAAGAATGAATTTTCCGGGGAAAAAGCCGATGTTTACAGTGATTATCAGTACTTTGATGATTCCTGTATCGTCTATTCTTGTACCTTTGTTTATGATATGTAAACAATTAGGAATTACAAACAGCTATGCTGGAATTCTGTTACCGGCATTGTTTAATGCTTATGGTATATTTTTGTTCAGACAGTTTTATATGAGTTTCCCTGTAGATCTTGAAGAGGCTGCAAAACTGGATGGCTGTTCTACCTACAGAATGTTTTTCACAATTATTTTTCCACTTTCACGACCGATCATTATTCCACTGTGTATTGCCTTTTTCCTGGGTAACTGGAACAATTATCTTTGGCCGTTGATCGTAAATAAGAAACCGGAATATCGAACAATTATGGTGTATCTCGCAAATATGGTTGGAGGCTATAACACGAAGTGGAATGTGGTTATTGCAAGTGCAATGCTGGCCTGCTTGCCGGTATTTCTGATATCGCTTTTCCTGCAAAGCCATTTGCAGAACAGCATAAAAATGTCAGGCATCAAATAGGAGGGAAAGCTTGTGGAAATCAGAGAAAGTTATGAAACCAGAAGACGCGAAGAAGAATACAGGGCAGCTCTGGAAAAATCAGTACATTATTTTAGTGGGAACAGCTATATTACAGAACTCAGAAAAATGGGTTATGATCAGGCAAAACTGCAGGTAGAATATGAAACAGAAGAATCTGGAAAGCAGATAATCTGCAGTGCGGCAGCAGAAACAAAAACATTTTTTGACACAAAGGCTACAGAAAAATTCAGTGCAAAAAATAGTCTTTTTAAATGCGAAGATGTGAATATTTATGGTGATATCAGGCAAATTTACAGCCTTGAAAATAATGGTAAAAAGACAGTTTACGGCTTGACAGAATCAGATGGGATACAGAACTATATCACCATTCCCTATGTTTCAGGAGAAGACGGGAAAGTATATGAAGACATTTCCTCTCATAGAATCTGGAAGCGTGAATTTAGTGCAAAAACATCAGATCTGGACTGTGCGCTGAGATTTCGTATCGCACCGGATATCTGGCCGAATATAAAAATCAAAGAAGCAGATTTGTCACCTGAGGATATTTTTGCACATGCTTATGAAGCTATTTTTGATATAGAAACAAAAGGTAAAAAACAAGTGGAAATTCAGCTCCCTTATCAGACATTTTACTGGAATTCTGATACGGAAATGCTTATATGCGGAAAGTACCAGATTGAAATAAAATGCGATGAAAAGCTGTCCTTTGTAGCAGTATTTGACCAGTATGTAACAGAAATTATCGCAGGTGATAAGGTGCTGGTACTGCTGAATAATCTGACCAATGAAGCAAAAGAAATCAGTGTTATTGATATCAGTGGAAATCTTGGAAAAATCCGAGTTGGAGAAAATAATGATCCACATATCCATGTGGTGACAGAGAAAGAAACAGAGACTGAGATTACTGTATACGGACTGAGAGGTCTGGCATACAGTAAAGAAGCAACAGAAGCATTGAGAAGAAAAAAGAGCGAAGACAGGCTTATCTTCGCAAATGACAAGTTTAAAGTTTATGATAATCATGTTGAAGATATCTGTTATGGGAAACCGGATGCGTATATCATAAACTCAGAAGAAATTGTGTCAGCAGACAGGATTCTTGAAGAATTTCAATGGAGAAAAACAAAATGGGGCGACATGACAAGAAAGTCATGGAGAACAGACAAGTGGACAGCAGATAGGAATCTGAAAAAATATCCTATACTGAAATCCAGTTCTGATATTCTTTCCGCAACATGGAATCTGGCGATGACAGTCTTTGACCGTTGTACCGATGGCGGATATGCACTTCCCGGACAGGAACATATGTGGCAGGCAGGACTCTTTCAGTGCAAAGGGGAGGGTTTTGGAGTCTGGCTGAGGGATTCTGTGCATATAGCGATGCGTGGCGGCAGTCTGATCGATCCGGAAACAGCAGGGCGTTCCCTTTTGTATGCTATAAAAAAAGGATTTGACAATGGAAGCGACGGACCGGCAATGGGGGCTGTCGGATTGTGGGATTATTATCTGGCTACTGGCGACAGAAGCTTACTTGAAGATGGATATGACGTACTAAGAGAAACAATGACAGAGATTGAAAACAGATATAATGAGGATAAAGGTCTTGTACGTGCAGAACAGTCTACTTCTAATGATGCGTTTCCTGAACCGGAAAATGCCGGTTATTCCCTGGGTAGTGAATGTTATTACATGAAGGCATATGATTCCATGGCAAAGATAGAAAAGCTTTTGCATGGAGAAAATGAAAATTCTGAAAAATGGAGTAGGGTTTCCGAACAATTGCGTGAGAAAATTCGCGAGGAATACTGGAATGATGAGGCTGGATACTTTACCAGCGGGCCAAAAGGCAGTGAAGCATATGAAAAGAAAATCTGGGAGACTTCTGGTGAGGAAGCCGCTCTGTGGGATAAGTTCCAAATTGCAACACAGAAACAGCGAAGAAAAATCCTGAACAGTGGAATACATACTGCGATGACACCATATGGAATCCGCTTGTTCCCTCACAGGAAAGAGCGTAACCATTTCGTGGGACCGGTATGGCCGGTATGGGAATCTGGCTTCGCTTCTGCGGCAGCTGAAACACAGAACAGAGAACTTTTGCTTACAATGCTTGCACAACAAATGAGAACAGCAGTTCTCCATAAAAATTTTCATGAAGTTCTTGAAGCTGATACAGGGAAATCCTGGAGATGGCCGGGACAGCTCTGGCATGCCTGCGGATTTGCCGCACAGGTTTTATATGGTATTTTGGGAATCAGCTATGATGAACAGGGCCTGAGATTTCAGCCATGTGTTCCAGATGCTTTTAAAGGACTTGAAATAGAAAATCTGAATTACCAGTCAGCAAAACTAACTGTCAAAACAAGTGGCGTTGGAACTGTGGAATATGTTATATTTGATGGTGAAAAAGTTGATTTTATACCATATGGTCTTACTGGAAATCATATAGTCCATATAAAGCTGAAAAATTAATATGAACAGAGAGTGAAAGCATATGAAAGCAAAGATTACAGATGTGGCTCAAAAAGCCAACGTTTCCATATCCACAGTATCGCATGTGTTGAATCACACACGTTTTGTATCCGAAGAGACCAGAAAAAAAGTCATGGATGCAGTAGAAGAATTGGGATATTCACCGGATGCATCTGGCAGAACTTTTCGCACCGGCAAAAAAATGATGATAGGACTTGTTGTACCAGATATTACAAACTCCGTTTTTGCTGCACTTATTGAAGATGTAGATGATGTGATATCAAAACAGGGATATAATTTGGTTATTTCCAATACAAGAGATAATCTTAGAATGGAAAAACAGGCGTTAAGAAGTTTGGCATCAGGTGTTGTAGACGGAATTGTGATTGCTTCTACGGCAGAAGATTTTCAAACAATAAAGAGCCAAATGCCAGATAAGTTTCCACTGGTATTCATGGATCGAGTGTTGCCAGATCGAAATTATGACAGTGTTATTTTGGATTGTCGGGAGGCAACTGCCAAAATGCTGGAAGAAATGATTGGAAATGGATTTAGAAAGATTGGTTTTCTGGTCGGTCTGCCACAGATTAGCCCAACATATGAAAGGGTAAGTATCTATCAGGAGATTTTAAATAAGCATGGCATACCGGAAGAAGAACAATACATCCGGTACATCAATCGTAAAAATAATACGTATGATGTAGCCAGTGAGTTGATTGAAAAAGGATGTACAGCGCTTATAGCGACAAACACAGCAATGACTCACAGTGTGCTGAATTGTGTGGAAGACAGAGGGTTAAAGCTCGGAGAAGAGATAGTTATAGGTGGCTTTGTAGATTCTGATTTTGCAAATCGCTTTATGCATAAGATTCCGGTAGTTTATGAGCCGATGAAAGAAATGGGAAAACTTGCAGGAGAGATGATCGTAGAAAAAATAGAAGATAAAAACGAAAAATTTTCTGTAAAAGCGCTGCTATGTGAATATGACTCTAATAACTTTTACAGAAATCAGGTAGCGAAATACAAAGTAACAGGAAACACAGACACCACACAGACAAAGAGTATGCTGTAATGAAAGTTGACATTATATCACCTTTCAGACAAAAGAGAGGTATTTTATGTTAGAAAATAAATTGTTTAAATTTGAAGAGGGTGTTGTATCAAGATGGGCAAGCTATGAAAATCCAGATGGTGCAAAAGGTGCTGGTGGAACAGTGAGAAATGGCAGAAAAGGAGCTCCTTGGTTTACACTGAATCCAGGAGAGAGCCGGGTTTTAGCTCATGCTGAAAATACAAGTGGTATTATCCGACGCATGTGGATTACAATTAGTGATCAGACCCCAGAAACTTTGAGAGGAATAAAATTGGAGATGTTCTGGGATAATAGCGAGAAGCCTGCAGTAAGTGTTCCATTTGGTGACTTTTTCTGTGTGGGATTGGGAAAAGTTGCAACATTTAAAAATGCATTATTCTCAAATCCGGAAGGACGTAATTTCAGCACCTATATTCCAATGCCATTCAAAACAGGTATGAAAATTTTAGTTACAAATGAATCCAGTGTTACGATTAAGCATTTTTACTATGATATTGATTATACACTGGGTGATAAGTTCACAGAGGATACTTTGTATTTCCATGCTTTCTTTAACAGAGAAAATCCTACACACATGAAAAAAGATTTTGAATTGCTTCCATACATTGAAGGAAAAGGAAGATTTTTAGGCACTAATATGGGTGTTCGGTGCAATAAAAAACTGTATTCAGATACATGGTGGGGCGAGGGTGAATTCAAAGCGTATATTGATGGCGATACTGATTATCCGACCATATGTGGTACAGGTGTAGAGGATTATATTGGAACAGCATGGGGACAGGATTATTATTATGATCTGTACTGTGGCTGCCCGGTATATGATAAGGAGAATATGGAATTGTGCTGTTACCGTTTCCACATTCCGGATCCTATTTATTTCAACAGTAATTTTAAAGCAACGATACAGCAGATAGGTGGAGTTGACAGAGATGATTATTTCCATCATGCTCAGTTGCTGTATAAGAATAAGATAGCCAATAATCAGGTGATTTCTGTTGATGGAGATCCTATAGATTTTGCTGATATTCCAATGCTGAATGGTATCCCTCTTTTATTTGAAAGGGAAGATGACTGGTCATGCTGTACTTATTTCTACTTAGATAAGCCTGAAAATAATTTACCGGAATTAATGGATGTTTCCGAAAGGACGAAAGATTTGGTTGCCCGCCCTGGCTTTATGGGAAAATATCCACAGGATATGCCGCTGTTTCGTTAGCAGCCGGTAAGTGAAAATTATAAGTGAAAGTTTTTTTACTTTATTGAAAAAAATAAAGTTCACAAAATTCTCAAATTTGAAATATGTATTTTGCACAAAAAAATAAGAAAGTCTATTGATAAAGGAATAAATACGATATAATTCCCATAAAACATAAAGGCTTTACCCAGAGAATTATTGAAGTAGAGAATGTGCTGCTACACACCCTATGGGTCAAAAGAAATGTAGGAAGGGGCACACCCGCCAATAATTCTTTGGTTTAGCAATATAGATGATACTATGGGGCTATCGGGAAATAGATAGTTCTAAAAC
>OLWX01001445.1_pt1 | contig 10937 bp, 8 predicted proteins | sample 1673541 | NCBI WGS metagenome assembly OLWX01 (sample SAMEA103958114, study PRJEB25191) | human gut metagenome | reverse complement strand
TCGGTCTCGGCATTCCTGCTGAACCGCTCTTCCGATCTATTCCGTCCTAGACGCTTACAACTCGCGATTTGCTGCAAAAACGGGGGTGTTCGCCGACCGAAGACCGCGACACCTGCTCGGTAGACGCGGTTGGGAGGGGCGACCAAGGTCGCCCCCTACGGGAAAGATCGCTCACGGTTTCGCCCGAGGAAGTCAGGGAGAAGCCAACCGGTGCCTGTCGGGCGCGCAGCGTCGGCAGGGACGTTCGTCCCGTAGGGCGAGCGAAACCTCCTAGACGGCGCGCCAGGTGGGGCGGTCGGGGACGCGGACGTTGATGTAGGAGACTTTGCCGGGGTTGTCGGCCATGATCTGCAGGACGATGCGTTCCTTGTCGCGGATATCCTCGGCGGTGCCGAAGGCGATCTCGATGCCGTTGTCCAAGGTCAGGCACGTGGAGGCGGCGTCGGTGGCCGTCACCGTCTTTACCTGCTCGGCAAGTTCCGTGGAAAGGCCGTCCAAGATGGCCAGGGCGTTGTTCACGTTGCCGTCGGCGCAGTAGGTGCCCACCTCGGGCGTGAGGCCGAAAGGCACGCCGGTGATATGCAGCACCCGGTCGGCGTCCTCGTAGATCTGCGGAGAAATGGTGGCACCAAGTTCGGAATCGCGGGCGGGAATCTCCATGAGCCACATGCCGTCGGAGGCGATGGCCCACATCTGGGTGACCTTCGCGTTGTCGGCCGCCACTTCCACGATGGCGGCGATCTCGCGCTCGGTGACGTTGATCTCCAGCGTATCGGGGAAGATGCGGTTCACGGACACGTCGGCGACCCAGGCGTCGCGGTCGACGCTGTTGGCCACCGAAGACGTGTCCACGTTCAGAAGCGTCGTACCCTGAGGCACGGCGGCGAGGATGGCCATCTCGTCGTTGGTGAGGTGGTCGGCGCCGTTGACCTTCACCGACGTGATGGCGAAGGCCCCGCTGAAATAGAGGGCCGCATAGGTGATGCCCAGCACGCAGACGAGCACAAGCGCCACGATAAAGGCTTTGAAGGCGCCGGAGCGCTTCGGGCGGGCGATGGCCCGGGCCGCCGGCGCGCGGCGGTCGCCACGAGACGCGGGCAAGTCCCCCAGGCGCACCGATGTCGTCACCGTGCGGGGCGCGGGGCGCGCGCCCGAGGCGCGACCGCCGGCAGAGCGGCCGGCCGCCGAAGATGCCGCCGAGCCGAAATGTGCGCGCGAGGTCGGGCGCACGGACGGGGCAGGTCGGGACGAAGCCGGGCGCATCGGGGCCGACGCGGGGCGCCGCGACGGCGAGGCGCTGCGCGAAACGCCTCCGCGCGCACTCCCCCGCGAGGTGGAGCCCCGGGGAACCGAGACGTTGCGGTTGCTCGATCTCCTAGCCACGGCGACCGTCCTCGTCGCGCCCCTCGCCTGTGGAAAGCGCGCCAACCTCGCCAGCAGTCTCGCCAGCGGCCGCGTCAGCGGAAGGCGTGCCGCGCTCGCCGGTAGAAGGCGCGGAGCCCGCCGTAGAGGCAACGCTCGCGCCCGTGCCAGCAGACGTGCCGCCAGCGGCACCGCGCGCGCACTCGTCGCCAAATGCCTCGTCGGCACCGCGCGCACTCGGGAAATCTTCGTCGAAGCCCAGCATGCGCACCTCGGGCACAAGCTCGACGCCGGTGCTCTCAAGCACGGCGGCGCGCACCTGTTCCATGAGCGCGCGCACGTCGGCGGCCGTGGCGCCACCGCGGTTCACTATGAAGTTGCCGTGCAGCTCGGACACTTTCGCACCGCCCACCTCGGCGCCCTTGCATCCCGCCCCCTCGATGAGGCGCCCGGCCGATCCCCCCTCGGGGTTCTTGAACACGCTGCCGCAGGTGGGCTCGGAAAGCGGCTGGCAGCCCTTGCGCCGGGCGAGGTTGCCCTCCATCTTGTCGCGCACCCGATAGGGATCGGCGGCCTCGGCGGCCAGCTCGCATTCCAGAATCACCTCGTCCGCCGCAAAGGAACTCGCGCGGTAGCCCCAGGAGATCTCGTCGCCGCGTCGTCGGGCCAGGCCGCGCCCGGGCCGGTAGGTGGTGACGGAGACGACGCGCTGGCCTATCCACTCGTCAGCCGTGCCGGCGTTCATGCGCAGGGCGCCGCCCACGGTACCCGGAGTACCAACGGCGAACTCGAAACCGCCGATAGCGCGCTTGAAGGCCTCCTGCACCACTGCAGAGAGCGAGGCGCCCGCGCCCACGATAAAGCGGTCATCATCGAAGCGCAGGGTGCGGAAGTCGCGGCCGAGCACAATGGCCACGCCGGCGAATCCCGCATCGGCCACGAGCACATTGGAGCCGCGGCCGAGCACGACCCAAGGCGTGCCCTCGGCCGCGCAGACGTCCACCAGCCCCGTGAGCGCCCCCACGGAATTCGCGCGCACGAAGAAGCGCGCCGGGCCTCCGATGCGGTAGGTGGTGTGGCGACTTAAGGGCTCGTGGGCGTAGACGTCGCCGTCGAAGCGGTCGTCCACAAGCAGCGATTGCACGGGCGAGGCGTGACGGGCCATGGGGCTCCCTTAGCGGCCCAGCTCGTCCACAAGCTGTGGCGCGATGGCGGTCACGTCCCCCGCGCCCATGGTGATGACGAGGTCACCGGGCTCGGCCACTTCCAGCATATGGGGCACCGTGTCGATGCGGCGCGGCACGAAGACGGCATGGGGATGCCCATGGTCGGTGACCACGTTCAAGAAGGTCTTGCCGGTAACGCCCGGCACCGGCGCCTCGCCGGCGGAGTACACGTCCATGAAGGTGACGGTGTCCGCTTCGTCGAAGGCGCTGCCGAACTCGTCGCGCATGATATCGGTGAACAGGGCGACGCGGGAATAGCGGTGCGGCTGGAACAGCACGTGCACACGGTTGAAATCCAGGGCCTTGGCCGCCTTGATGGTGGCGGCGATCTCCGTGGGGTGATGGGCGTAGTCGTCCACCACCGTGACCCCGCCGGCCTCGCCGATAAGGTCGAAGCGGCGACGAACGCCGGCGAACTCCTGCAGCTTCTCGGCCGCCAGATCGACATCGAGGCCCAGAAGCGAGATGAGCGTCAGCACCGCGGCACCATTGGAGACGTTGTGCAGGCCCGGGTTCTGCTTGATGCGGCTGGCCACCACGCGCCCGTCGGGTAGCCGCAGGGTGAAGCGGGTGCCCACGCCCTGGGCCTCCGTGGCCAGGATGCGGGCGTCGCAGTCCTCGGAAAAGCCGTAGGTGGTCACGGTGCGCCCGGTGCCGCGGGCCACTTCCACCAATTTCGGGTCATCGCCGCACACGACGATGGGACCGCCCTCTCGCACCCCGGAGAGGAACGCGGCGAACTGGGCGTAAATCTCCTCGAGTCCCTCGTAGTGGTCCAGGTGATCCGCCTCGATGTTCGTGACGATGGCCGCCGCCGGGGAGAGGTAGGTGAAGGACTTGTCGGACTCGTCGGCCTCCACCACGTAGGAGCGGCCGCGCCCGGAATGGGCGTTGGTGCCGTAGGCCCGCACGATGCCGCCGATGAGGAAGGTGGGATCGTAGCCCATGGCGTCCAGCGTGCTGGCGAGCATGGAAGAGGTCGTCGTCTTCCCATGGGTGCCCGCCACGGCCAGCGTGTCCAGATCGCGCCCGAGGCGAGCGAGCATCTGGGCGCGGTGCACGATGGGAAGGTTGCGCCGGCGCGCCTCGATGAGCTCGGGGTTGTTCTCCAGGATGGCCGTGGAGACGACCACCGTCACGTCGCCGTCGGGGATGTTCGCGCCGTCCTGGCCGATGAACACGGTGACCCCCGCATCGCGCAGCTGCTTGGTGTAGCGGCTCTCCTTGATGTCCGAGCCCGACACGGCCATGCCCTGGTCGTGGGCGACCCGGGCGATACCGCTCATGCCAACGCCGCCGACCCCGATAAAGTGAAGCTGCTCTTGTTCGCTATTCACGTCGCCTCGCCTTTCGTCCTCGTTGCAATCCCGCTATTGTAAAGCATCAGCGCGCCGTGGCGACGCCGACCACAACATCTGCCAAGGCGGCCGCCGCCTCGCCGGTCTTCTGGGCCCGGGCCGCCGCGACCATGCCCTCGCGCACCGACGCGTCGTCGATGAGCGCGAAGAGCTTGGCTTTGAACTCGTCGCTTCCCAGCTCGTCGTCGGGCATCATGAACGCGGCGCCCGATTCCACCCACGCGCGGGCGTTGGTGGTCTGATGGTCCGCCGTGGCGAAGGGATAGGGCACGAGCAGGGCCGGAATGGCCAGCGCGGAAATCTCCGCAAGCGAGGTGGCCCCGGCGCGCGACACGATGGCGTCGGCCGCGGCCAAAGTCTCCCCCATGCGATCCTGGTAGCCCAGAAGGTGCCAGCGGCGCGCCTCGTCATCCGTGAGCGCCAGCGCCTCGGTCACCGCATCCAGCTCCTTGGGGCCCGTGATGTGCACGATGTGCAGATTCGGGCGCGCGAGCAGCTCGTCTTTCAGGGCGACGACGGCCTCGTTGATGTGGCGCGCGCCCAAAGACCCGCCGAAGACGAGCAGCATGAAATCATCCTCGGCAAGGTCGAACATCGCCCGGCCCGCGGCGCGATCGGCCTCGATGACCGAACGGCGCACGGGATTGCCCGTCACGGTGACCGGCGCGGCCGCGCCCAGGCTCTCCGCCGAGCACTCGTAGGTCACGCAGACGGCGTCAGCCCGCCGGGCCAGATACTTGTTTGCCATACCCGCCACGGAATTCTGCTCGTGCAGCACCACGGGCACGCCGGTCTTCTCGGCCGCTCGGGCCACGGGAATGCACACGTACCCGCCAAAACCCACGACGACGTCGGGCTTGATGTCGGCAAACCACTTTTTCGCCTTGCCCGTGGAGGCGGCGATCTTCGCCACGCCCTTCGCGAGGGAGGCCGGATGCGATCGGTCGAACCCTGAGGCCTCGAAGGCCGTGAACGGGATGCCGGCGGCGGGCACGAGGCGCGACTCCACCCCGCCGGGGGTGCCGGCGAAGCGCACGTCCCAGCCGCGGCTTACCAGCTCGTCGGCCAGAGCGAGGGCGGGGTTGATATGCCCGGCGGTGCCTCCGCCGGAAAGAACGGCCAGCATGAGCTTACCTCCTGTAATTGGAACGGTTAGATGGGCGCGCGGAGCGGGATCGGGCCGAAGCATCGATGCGACCGGATCCGCTACGACTCGAGGCGCCCGCGGAACGCGAGCGCAAAGACTCCCCCGACCGCGTTCGGCCCGACGGCGCAGGGGGCGCCGGCTCCCGGCGCACGAGGCGCAGATCGGCCCGGCGCTGCTCGTAGACGGACGGGGCGGCCGGCGCCGCGGACACGGAGAGCACGAGCCCCACCAAGATGAACGAGGCGATCATAGACGTGCCGCCCGAGGAGATGAAGGGCAGCGGCTTTCCCGTCGTGGGAAACACGCCGATGACGCAGGCGATGTTCAGAAACGCCTGGAACACGAGCATCACCGTGGCACCGCCGGCGATCATGGCACCGATGTCGTCGGCCGCCCGCTCGGCGATGGCGAGCCCCGCATACAGCACGCAAAAGAACAGCCCGATGACGAAGAGCGCCCCCACAAGCCCCAGCTCCTCGCCGATGACGGCGAAGATGAAGTCGCTCTCCGAGGCGAACAGGTACTGGAACTTCTCATGGGAATTGCCGAGCCCCACGCCGAAGATACCGCCCTCGGCCAGCGCGTAGTAGGAGCGGATGATGTTGTAGCCGGTGCCGTAGCCGCCCTCCCCGTCGTTCCACGGATCCATGAACACGAGGCGGTCGGAACGGTAGCCGGTGCCGAAGATGGCCACGAGACCGCCGAGCACGGCCACGCCCAGACAGGCGAAGATGACCCGGCGCGATACCCCGCCCATCCACATGACGGCGAGAATGCCCACGAAGCAGATGGCCGTAGTACCCAAATCGGACTGGGTGCGGTACATGAGCGCGATGGGGGCGATGATGAAGATGAGCGCGCGCACCATGGTGGCCCGGCTCTCCACGAGCCCCGCCCGCCAATCGACGACGAGGCGCACGGCCACCAGGATGAAGGCGATCTTGCAGAACTCCGAGGGCTGCAGCCCGACAGGCCCGATATAGAGCCAGCGCTGGGCGCCGTAATGGTCGGTGCCAGCGAGCCACACGGCGAAGATGAGCGCCACGGCCACGGCCCACACGGCCCATACAATCGGCCCCACCCAGAAGCGGTAGGGCACGACTTTCCACAAGAAGAGGGCGCAGGCCGCGCCAAAAGCCACATATAGGAGCTGGTCGGTGAAGAAGTCCGTCGCCGGCTTGCCGGCATCCAGCGCCTTCACCATGGAGGCGGAATACACCATGACGAGCCCCACCAGCACAAGCGCCAGCACACACAGAAGCAGCAGAACGCGAGGCCCCTGACTGGAGGGGCCCGCGGACGTCTCGCTATGTCGGGAGGAGCGGCTCAAAGGCCTAGGCCTTCCCGGCCCGGTCGGCCACGAGGCGCTTGAACACGTCGCCCCGCTCCTCGAAGCAGCTAAACTCGTCGAAGGAGGCGCAGGCCGGCGAGAGCACGACCACGTCCCCGTCCTCGGCGATGGAAAGAGCCGCATCGAGCGCCTCCTCCATCGTGCCGGCGGAGAGCACTGGGGAGACCCCCGAGCCCGCGAAAGCCGCCAGGAACCGCTCGCGGGCCTCGCCGAAGCAGACCACGGCCCGGGCGTTCTCTTCGCAGGCCGCCACGAGCGGGGCCAAATCGGTGCCCTTGTCGCGGCCGCCGAGCAGCACGATGGGGCGCGTCGGCAGAAAGGCGGTGAGCGCCACCAGCGTGGCGTCCACGTTGGTGGCCTTCGAATCGTTGTAGCAGGCCACGCCGTCCACGAGCCCTGCCGGCTCGATGCGATGCTCCAGGGGGCGGAAGGTGAGCAGACCCTCGCCCACCGCCGTGTCCGTGGCGCCCAGTACGAGCGCGCATGCGGCGGCGGCCAGGGCGTTCTGTTGGTTGTGGCCGCCCTTGATCTGGAGATCGTCCACGAAAACGAGGTCGGAGACGCGGCCGTCCCACGCCACGACGAGCTGACCGCCGTCGCCGCGGAAGGCGGCGGCGCCAGTGCCGCAGGTGGCGCGCATGTCGGCGCCGAGACCGGAGGCGCCCCCGATAGGGATGTAACGGAAGGGAACGCCGCCTCGGGCCCGCAGCTCGCGGATCTTCGCGCGCACGGCGTCGTCGCAGGCATCGAGCACGGCCACACCGCCGCTGACGCCCAGATTGGCGAGCACCTTCCACTTGGCCGCGGCGTAGGCCTCAAGGCTGCCATGCCAGGAAAGATGATCCGGCGTGATGTTGAGCACCACGGCCACATCCGGCGCGAACAGGCGCGTCGAGGCCAGCTGGTAGCTGGAGGTCTCCGCCACGTACACGTCGGTGTTCCCGGCGGCCACCGCATCGATGCAAGTCTCGCCGATGTTGCCCACGGCGGCCGCGTTCATGCCCGCCTCCCGCAGCAAATGGCAGGTGAGCGCGGTCGTAGTGGTCTTGCCGTTGGTGCCAGTGATGGCGACCCACTTCGAGGAAGCGTCGCTCTCGCGCCAGGCGAATTCCACCTCGCTGATCACCTCGGCGGAGGCCGCAGCGGCGCTCCGATAGAACGGGGAGTTCTCGGAAATGCCGGGGCTCGCGATGCACAAATCGTAGGCGCCTTCGATGGTCTCGTGGTCGAAGAGCACCACGGCCCCGCGCTCGCGGGCGCCCTCGGCCCAGACCAGCGCCGCCTCGCCCGGCGCGCCGGCGGCCACGGCCAGCGTCTCCACGCGGCTGCCCAGCGCATCCAAGCAGTACTCCGCCGCCGCTGTGCCCGACTTTCCCAGCCCTAAGATAAGCACGCGCCCGAGGTTCTTCGGGGCGTGTTTCTTGCCGGCGATCATCTCCACGTTTTCCATGCCTTCCCTAGCCATTGCCTCTACGCCCCCAGCGTCGTCGCGAAGTACAGCACAAAGCCGCAGGCGGCCAGCACGCCCGAAACGATCCAGAAGCGCACGACCACCTTCGTCTCCGACCAGCCCTTCTTCTCGAAATGATGGTGCAGAGGCGCCATGAGGAAGATGCGCTTTTTGGTCTTTTTGTAGTAGAACACCTGGATCATGACCGAGAGCGCCTCGGCCACGAACAGGCCGCCGATGATGATGACGACGAACTCCGTCTTGGTCACCACGGCGAGGCACCCGAGCGCCATGCCGAGGGCGAGCGAGCCGGTGTCGCCCATGAAGATGTCGGCGGGATGCGAGTTGAACCAAAGGAAGCCGATGCAGGCGCCGGCGAGCGCCCCGGCGAACAGGGCCGGCTCAAGCACGCCCGCGCGGAAGGCGATGGCGGCCATGACGAGCATGACCACCATGACCGTGCCCGCGGCCAAACCGTCAAGCCCGTCGGTGAGGTTCACGGCGTTGCAGAGCCCCACGAGCAGGATAAGGCAGTAGATAAGGTAGAGCCAGGGAATGGCGATGCCGTCGCCCACGGGCACCACCGTGGTGAGCACGCCCAAATCGAGGGTGGCCACAAACGGGATCTCCACGGTGGGCTTGATACCGAGCAGGTTCACCGCCACCAGCACGAAAACGGCGGCGATGAGAAACTGGCCGATCAGCTTCGCCTTGGGCGTGAGCCCAAGCGATCGCTCGTGGGCCACCTTCGAAGCATCATCGATGAGCCCGAGGATACCGGTGGCCACCGTGGCGCCGAGCAGAAGCCACAGCTCCGCGGTAGGGGCGCCCACCGAGGCGAGCAAGGTGAAGACGATGACGGCGATGAGCATGATGACGCCGCCCATAGTGGGGGTTCCCTGCTTCACCAGATGGCTCTGGGGGCCGTCGGCGCGCACCTGCTGGCCGATGTGGCTCGTCTTCAGAAAGCGGATCCAGGCGGGCATGAGCACCATGGTGATCACCATGGCGATGGCCACGCCGAGGAAGATCATGAACGTGGGGTAGGCGGAGAACAGAGAGAACATCAGTTGACCAATCCTTCGACGATACGGGTAAGGCCCATGAAGTGCGAGGCCTTCACGAGCACGGCGTCGCCCGGCTCGAGCAGCGCGTCCAGCTCCTCCAGCACGTCGGCGACGGTGTCGGCGCGGCTGATGCGCGCCGCGTCCATGCCGGCAGCCTCGGCGCCTGCGGCGATATGCCGCGCCAGCTCGCCGATGCAGATGAGCTTATCGAGATGGTGCGAGGCAGCGGCGGCGCCGACGCCCTCGTGGCAGGCGGGGGCGAAGCTGCCGAGCTCGCCCATGTCGCCGAGCACGGCGATGCGCCGGCCGGCCACGTCCGTGGCGGCGAAGGTCGCGAGCGAGGCGCGCATGGAATCGGGGCTCGCGTTGTAGGCGTCGTTGATGACCGTGAAGCCGCCGCGGGCGGCGATGACCTCCTGGCGGCCCGGCTCGGGCACCGACGCTCCCAGCGCGGCGGCGATGGTGGCCAAATCGAGCCCCAAGGCGAAGCCCACCGAGGCGGCGGCGCAGGCGTTGTCCACGTTGTGGGCGCCGGTGAGGGAGAGCGCGCAGGGCACGCGTTCCACGGTGGCGAACAGGGCGCCGTCGTCGTGGTCGGCGGCATCGCGGGCGCACAGGGTGAAGCGGGGGCGGCCCTCGGCGTCCAGCGACACGTCCTCGGCCCAGACCGCCTGATCGCAAGCGGCGCTCTCGCGCTCGAGCGCCCCGCGGAGGGCCGCATCGGGATGCCCGGCGAAGCCTGAGAGGGCCACAGAGCGCTCGGACAGGCGTCCGCGCTCGGCCATAAAGGCGGCGAAGTCGTCGTCCAGGTTGGCGAAGGCGCGGCCCACACCGGCGGGCAGGGCCTCGAAGAGCTCGGACTTGGCCCGGGCGATGTTCTCCCGACTGCCCAGAAGCTCGATGTGGCTCTCGCCCACGTTCACCACCAGGCCCCAGTCGGGGCGCACGAACGAGCACAGCTCGGCTATCTGGCCGGTGCCGCGCATGCCCATCTCCACCACCACGGCCTCCGTCTCCGGTTCGGCCGAGAGCAGCGTTTTGGGAACGCCCAGCTCGTTGTTCTGGTTGCCCACCGTGGCCACCACGGAATGCGCGGCCGCCAGCACGTCGCGCACGAGGTTCTTCGTGGTGGTCTTGCCCGTTGAGCCCGTGAGCGCGATCACGCGCCCCTGCAGGTGGGAGCGCCACTCGCGCGCGAGGTCGGTCACGGCGCCCGCCGTGTCGGGCACGTCGATGACGGCTGCGCCCAGTTCGCGTGCGAGCGCCCACACGTCCTCGGCCACCGGCTGCATGACCAGCGCGCCCAGCGCGCCCGCGGAGAGCGCCGCGGCCACGAAGTCGTGCCCGTCTGCGCGCTCGCCCGGCAGCGCCACGTACAGGTCTCCCGCGCACACGTCGCGGGAGTCCCAGGTAATGCCCGTGAGCAGCGCACGGGGATCGAGCGGCTCCACGGCGAACGTCCCGCCCGTGTAAGCCGCGATCTGCTTCGCGTTCAGGCGCATAGGCTACTCAGCGCCCTTCTCGTCCAGAAGGCCGCCGAACGCACGGTTCAGCTCTTCGGCCGCAACAACACGGTCGTCGAAGGAGAGCACCTCGTCGCCCACCAGCTGGTAGTCCTCGTGGCCCTTGCCCGCGATGAGCACGGAGTCGTCGGGCTCGGCCCATTCCAGCGCCAGCGCGATGGCCGCGCGGCGGTCGGGCTCCACGGCGAAGCGGCCCTCGCCCGAGCCCATGCCGCCCACGATGTCGTCGATGATGGCCAGCGGGTCCTCGTGGCGCGGGTTGTCGCTCGTCACCACGGCGTAGTCGGCCGCGAGGGCGGCCTTGCCCATGATGGAGCGCTTCGAGGCGTCGCGGTCGCCGCCGCAGCCGAACACGCAGATGGTGCGCCCGCGCGTCAGCGCCATGATGGACGAAAGCGCCTTCTCCAGCGCGTCGGGCGTGTGGGCGTAGTCCACGAACACGGCGATGCCTCC
>OLWX01001437.1_pt1 | contig 11001 bp, 7 predicted proteins | sample 1673541 | NCBI WGS metagenome assembly OLWX01 (sample SAMEA103958114, study PRJEB25191) | human gut metagenome | reverse complement strand
TAACATCCGCTGCTACTAAATCCAAAATTGAAGCTTTATCTAATCCAGAATATTGATTCTTATATAACATATAAATACTATTAATTTTGTTACTGCTGTGCCAGTCGACAATGATTACATCAATTGGTTCAGAACTTTCATACAACTGGATACTTTCAAGTTCATCATACAAATCAGCTATCATATCTATGTGTTTAATAATAAAGTCTATTTTTTTGGTTAGTATGCAATATGCTGTTTGAAAAAAAGCAAGCATTGCAGAGTAACAACATCTTTGATATTCTCCCTTCATCATATACTCTGCCATGTTTGTTTGCATTAATTTCTTTACAACTGCAATATCACCTATAGACAATTTTTCTCCATTTAAAGCCTTTGTTATGAGCATAGGTTCAGGAGAAAATGCATTCAAAAATTTTTCATAATGTTTACTATCAGGATTTGTCAAAGCTAAAAGTCCTTGCAAATATTGTACAATAAACTTATCATTTATAACCTCTCTACTCAACAATCCCATGCATTGCTCGATAAGTACAAGTGCAAATTCTCGCTCACCATTGAATGCAGAATGCTTAGTTAATATTTCTTCTCCATCATCAATATAACTACCGTTTAGGATTTCATGGATTTCGCTATATGGAATTATCACATTCATCCCTCCTTCTACAATAAAATATCTTTTAATGCTTTACTCATCAATTCTTGGCGTTTCTCCATAAACTCTTCAAAGTTTGCAAGTTCATAAGAAACATCACTAGGAAGGTACTTAGCATTTTCACTATTTTCAGTAACCTTCAACCAATCGACAAGTGGTGTCGCATTCTTGGATTCATTCTCTCTACCTTCCAACAATTGAAGGTTTGCTAATGTATTCCTTCTTCTACGCCAATCCTCTTTAGTATCATCATCAATCACTGTTCCGTCTGGCAATACTAAGTCTTTAATCTTGCCTTCTTCAAATCCTGTATACGGATGCATATGATCTTGATGGAATCCCTTCTGACTATATTTCAAGTTTGGATACAGAAGAGATAACAACATAAATGTATAGGCACCGATCTCATATGTATCAAACATTGCATCAATCTCATCCGCAGTATATCTAAGAGTTCTGTCGCCTGTGAATCTAATCCCATTTAGATTTTTCATACTAAATGAATTAGATGGTGCTGCCTTCAATGCCTCTCTTATGCTTGTAAGTGCAGAGTTTGATGCCGTACCAAAAATCTGTCTTACCTGTGCGATTACAATATATTTTCTTAATTCAGCTTTACTGCTTGAATCGAAATTACCACCTTTGTATCTGTAGTAAACCATAGGAGAAACAGCCACATAAGAGATCATGTTCTCTGAATTGAATCCGAACTCATTTAACAAATCAACTGTATCCTTGATGGCTTTTCGGATTGAGTCCCAGTTTTCTTTGATTTTTAGTACACTGTCTTTTTTGAATGTTTCTACTTTTAATGCTACGGACATATCTAAAAGATACAAACAGGTACGCATTATAAAGTCATTAGAGAACTTGAATCCTTCGCCTTTCTTATTTATTTCAGAAAGCAGCTTATCAATTTCATCCCTTGCCTTATCCCAATGAGAAACAATAGTAGAGAATAACAAGTCACTCTTTGAAAGAACGGTTCCACCAGAATTTACTCTAACGAAAATATCCAATACACTGTCAATCGCATCTTTTTCGACTTCAAAGTAGTTGATGATTTCATCAGTAACCAGTCTTGTATGCAAAAGAGAAATATTCTTTGTTGCAACTTTGTCGGTTGCCCATCCATTAGGAATGATAACCTCTGTTAATAAATCTTCAGCTGAATACTTAAGGATATCTTTTACCAAATACCAAAGCTTATCGTCCTTATTCTTTGCAGCCTCTTCTGCTGTTAAAAATCTGAACTCATAAGAAATGTCCTCATCATCAGTTTTTTCACTGTGTAAATCAAAGTACAGTTCTTTCTTCGGAAATGCATCATCATTCTTCCATCTTTTGTTTGGAAGTTTTCTGCTCATACTTCCTTGCAAAGCTATGTATAGAGAAGTCAATCTCTGCTGACCATCCAAAACTGCCCAGATTGTTTCGTCTCCACTACCAACTGGGAACGGCTGTGGTGCAGCCGGATTCTTATACATATCTCGATCATGGTAATCTTTTATAAATTCATACATTGAATACTCTTTTTGGTTCACAATAGTCTTCTTAACTTTCCAAAAAAGAAAAGTTCCAATAGGATATCCAAGCATGATAGAATCCATTAATCTTGTAATCTGTGAATCTCCCCATACATATTTTCTTTGAATAGCAGGAAGGTAGACTCTTCTACTATTTACATCTTCTGTTATTGCTCTAATGCTTTTCTTTTCGTATGCCATGCTTTACCTCACTCATTACTCGTTCTTATCTGTTCTCCATCCGGAAAAACGAATGACTGTTCAAAAGTAACCTCCATCACATCAGCTATCTGTTTCAACTCCTCAAGAGTAACTGTATCTCGTTTCAGTTTCTTACCAAAGTTCTGTGGAGTCTGACCTATCCGCCTTGCAAGTTCCGAAACGCTTATATTCTTTTTATTACATAATTCTTTAATCATATCGGATGTCTTCATCGTTATCCTCCATGTCTAAAACGCACCTCACTTACCACATTATAAACCATTTGGTTGATAAGTTCAATCTTGGTATAGTTCCGCCATGTAAATTTTCCATGAATGACAAAAAACACCCTGCATTGCTGCAAGGTGTCCGTATCGTAGTTCTTGTTCAATTATCTCTTTAATTCAAGTGTCATGCCGGATTTGAATTCAAAGATAAGCTTGTTATCAAAGACTGTAATCTTTTCAATGAGTCTTCTTACCATTTGTTCATCGTATTCAGTCACTCGGCTTGACTGTGTCTGCAGGAACTGTCGCATCTCTTCGATTCGCGTTTTTAACATTTCCTGCTCGGCATTCTTATTTACGCAAAGCACCAGCTTTTCCTGTAGCTCTGCCATTCTTCTGTCGATGTATTCAAGTGTTGCCGTAGAGTCACAGTTCAGTACATCTTCAATGTTATGCTGCAACTGTACCAGGAACTGCTCTCGTCCACCAAGGGTCTTATTGATGGCTCTTACCACTGCGTTCTGAATCTCTGTTTCACTGATGGCATCGGCATCACAGCCTTCTTTCGGACCCTTCTCAATTCGACTGGCACATCTCCATTTGTTGTATGATGCACCTCTGGCCTTCCAAGCCACTCTTCTGAAAAGATCTCCGCACTTGCCACAGTAGATAATACTCGATAATGCGTACTTGCTACTGTAGACACTCTTGGTCTTTCCGTTTTCAGTTTTAAGGTGTGCCCTGCGAAAGAGTTCTTCCTGAACCTGCATGAACAGCTGTCTTGGAATGATTGCTTCGTGGTTATTCTCAACATAGTACTGTGGAACAATGCCGTTATTGGATACTCGTTTCTTAGTAAGAACATCAACCGTATAGGTCTTCTGCAAAAGGGCATCACCCATGTACTTCTCGTTTGTAAGTATCTTTCTGATGCCGTCCTCACGCCATTTCATGTTCCCGGTTGCTGTAGGTATGCCGTCTGCCATAAGTTCGTCTGCAATCGTCTTAAGGCTTGCTCCCTGCAGATACTCTCGAAATATTCTTCTTACTACTACAGCCTGGTCTTAATCAATGATAAGGTGTCCGTTCTCATCTTTGTGTATCCCAGGAACCAGTTGTGATTGACCTGAACCTCGCCATTCTGATATCTGAACTGAATACCCATCTTACGCTTTTTAGAACTGTACTTGGTTTTCTTTCTTTTGGGACCATCTTCCGTTTGCTCCACATTACTGCGTTTATTTTTTCATAAATCACAAGTAAACACTTCTGTATAATCGACCCAATCTCAATAGTTCTGTCTATCCAACTGTAAAAATACCAAGGTTTTATGCTCTTTTCCGGGCATATTTCGCAGTCTGATTTTCAATTCTAAAAATCTAAAAAGGCCCTTATTTCAAGCCTTTTTCACACTTTTACTTGTGTACCTTAGTCAACAGAACTACGCACTCAACGGTATTACTCTTTTCCCACAAAATCTTGTGCAAAATTATTACTAATCAGCTAGGTTTTCATTCCTCTGGAATTTCCTAAAATCCTCCTCATATCCATATGAACAAAAATACATTGTTCATTTGCTTCAATTGTATTTCAGCTATTTGTCTCTATAAAAAATTTCGTGAAACCACATATTCCACAGATTCCTTAAGGAAAATCAACTATCCAGTCAGCTTTGTCATTCTGATTAAATAATTATTATTTAAGCGAATACGTTTATATTTGTTACTTAGCCCATCACTGATTCGGCTAAACAATGGCACTGGCTTTTCATCAAACAAAAATGTAACAGAATGAAGAATATATGTCATATCCTTTTTCATGCAGATATCAGCAAGTGCAATTTCTATTACCTTTTTTCTTCCCTCATAATACGTATTACGTATTTCTATTTCATAAAGATTGCTTTCAATATATCTTGCTTTTTTCAAAGGAAGAGGCATAGATTCTTTTCCTGCATCGACAAAAACTATACCTACAGTATATGCCATACTATTAAGTATTTCCAAAATTGCGTCGGGTCCTTTATATATCTGTTCATCTGGCGGAATACTAAAACTATTATGTTTTACCTGCTCAATATATTTCAAATCCATCAAAGTTTGACGAGGCATGGTTCCTCTTATTATCCTTAATTGTTCTTCTATATAACTCAAACAACCTTCAATATCAATTCTTTCCCAATAATTATGTTTCGTTGCCTTCTCCATCAAACGATGCAAGGGTTCCGCCGTTTCAATTTGAAACTTATCTTTATCAATATAAACAGCGCTACGATTTCTCAAATATTCTTCCAAAAATCCATTTTTATTACAATTAAGCACCATCCAAATTGTTTTTGCATACAAATAAACATCAGATTTCCGGTAATCTACATCAGCAATTTCCTCAACTGACTGAAATTCAGGTGGACGAATCGCCCGTGGACCTAGAGGCTCATTCATTTCTGTTATGTGTTCATCTGTATCAGCAATATTCCTAACAAGTCCAAAATCAGATAAACATAATCGCCCATCGAATAGCAAAAGATTCTTTGGCTTAATATCTCTGTGTACAAAGCCAAGTTTATGTAATTGCCTTATGCAATTCCCCAGCTCAAACATCTGCTCCATTTTTTGCAAAACAGAGAATTTTTGTGGATTATACTGTTCTGCTTTTGGCATTAGATACCATAATACATCTGGTTCTTCTTCACAATATACCGAAGTATCATATATAGGAATAATTCCGCTAACTTTATCCTGAAAAAAAAGAACTGTTTCAATTTCTTTTCTAAATCGCAGCTTTCTCTTTTCTAGTTTTTTCTCTTCATTCGATGTTACGTCTAAAAATTTGATAGCATAATCTCTTTTTTGCGGTAACAAATCACCTCCCTCAATAATGTCTGCAACAAAAACAACGCCATTTCCACCATTTCCTATTTTTTTCTTGATGAGATATGTCCCATATTTTCCTATCACCTTCGAACCTATTCTGGAAGAGATATTAGTACCAGCCATTTTCAGCATCCTTCCTTTCTCTTTCAGAGTCTTTCTTATAGGTTTCATACAATCCATAAAAAATCTTTGCAGTTTTTGGATAATATGGTTCTAAGTACTGAGCATTCTCTTTAAACTCTTTCGCCATCCTAAGTTCTTCTTTTCCTGCTGAAGGACTGAATACGCCACGACGATTATATACGGCCATCCGATACGCTCCATTCATCTTCTCATCACCATATTTCTCAATCATTTTTCTGACTGCTTCACATGGTTCATGACCATCAGTATCTACCGGCGAAAAGGAGAACAAACGTCCAAGAGTTGAAGAAAATAAACTTTCTTGATCATTCCCAATTAACAGTTGTTTATATTTTTCTATCCATTCTTCTAGCTGTTCTTCTAACACCTCTCCATTACTTTCTGCCGGACAAAATCGGGTCTTCTCATATATTGTATACATGTTGTGAATGTACGTCTGATCTTTCGAACGATTTTCCACTGTACCATGATCCTTTTTAAATACCCCTTCTACCAGTTGTGCAAATAATTCCGGGGACTGCTTAACCATATGACGGAAGCATTCCATATTCTTCCAATCCAACAAATTCATAAACATAATCTCAAGATAAGCAATTCTTGTACATTTTTCCTGGTCATCAATATAAGCCTCCTGAATTAGACTTATAAGCTGTTCAACATGATAGCTTGTCATCTGATTACCATCTGAATGTGGCATACTTTCAATATCTTCAAGACACTCAAAAATCTGTTCCGCTGACAAAGGATTTTGATAGTGAATTAAATGAACCTGATCCAAATACACGTCAAGAGTAGCATATTTTTTACATTCTACTAACGCCCAAGACTTATTGTACTCATCACAATAAAAACGGTTTTTCCAAAACTCTTTTTTTATCGGTTCAGGGGCAAATGTAACAAGCGGAATTTCTTTGGTTCTATGCGCTTCTATCCTATACACGTCTGCCAAAATCTCTGCCGAATAGCCATGATTTGATAAATCTTCAATAATTGTGTCGCATGGCAAAAACTCACCATTTCCTAAGCTTCTTAAATAATCAATTGCAATTGCGCCTGACTCTTGAGCTACTAATAATTTTTTAAACGTTGTAAAATCCCATTTACCATCGTTCCAATACTTGGCCAGATAATTTCCCAAAGTAGAATATGATTCTTGGGTGCAGACCTTTGCCAATACAGTTAAGTCATAGTCACATGATTGGAATTCTGCTAATTTATCTTGAATCAACTTTTGTGTAGCTGATTCGTTATCATCGCTTTTCCCTTTCTGATTATATGGAACAGGATGAAGAAGTGGATAATCATGATTATTTACGAACAAATAACTATATTCATATTCAGGAGTTTTAATATTAATTTTATCAAGGAGTTTTTCATATTCAACAATTTTTTCTTCAGGCATTGACCAATCTGACGATGAAAAATATCTGTGCTTATAGATGAGATGTCTAAGCCCATTTTTAATCCGCATCACTTCTTCATCAGACATTTGACCAAGTTCATACAAAAGTTGTTCAAAAACGTTCTTGCTTAATTCTTCAGGCAACTCGTCCGATAAATCAATTATTTTCTTCCAACGATCTACCGAAAAATCCATATGCTTTATAAGAAGCTCAAAATAGCCCAAATGTGCCTTTCTCATTTCAGCCACAGTAGTTGTCTGTGTTTTTTCATACTTCCGGTATTTTGGTGATGATAGTTCACCAAACATACTTCTTCCACTATTATCAATCGCCGAATACAAATATTCCCAGGTGTTATTATAGTCAATATCAAAAGCAATTTTAGCTGCTTCTATTTTTTCCTCTGCAGTCCGAAGAGAAGAAAAGTTCATCCATGTACAAAATATTTTTGAGAAAATATCCTTAGGAGAATTTGATTTGTATTCAAAATGATAAGAGTCTAATTTCAAAAGCCATCTAAACGCCCGCCAAAAATAATCTGTTTGGCATAGAAACTGTTCAATTCCCCACAGAATATCAATATAAGCATTTCTTCCGAAAAGAAAATCACTTGATTGATTTTGAAATAGGCATAGAAGTCCTGTATCTTCATTCAACTCGTTTTCAAGTCTTCCCAACGTGACTTCTGAAGATATTTCACAGAGTTCTCTCCAGAATTTAGATATATAAATCCACTGCTTTTCAGTTTTTACACAATTTAATACTCCCGATACCAATTTGTTTAAGGTTAATTGCGTTTCTTCATCATTCTGATATGCGCCTTTAATGAGCAATGTTTTCAACATACCTTTTCGGATTGTTTCAGACCAAAATAACTTTTCACCTTTAAACTGTGCTATCAATCTTTCACGGCTATCATAAGTAAAAAGATTTTCTGATTCATTAATCACTTCATATACAGCCATGACAAATGACTGCCAAATCTTTTCGTTAGTCAGAACATTAAGATAGCTCCATATATTTTCCGTGCTTGCCAAATAGTATGAAATAGATCCATTACGCTTTATCATGTATAGAAGAGGATCTTCTCCTTTCGCATATGGAAGAATTTCTTCTAAGAATCTATCATATGAATCACCATACAAAGATTCAATGATTAATTTATCACCTTCGATTTCTTCCCAGCTTCCAATAAGGAGGCATGTCTTTTTCGCTCTATCACTAACACGCTCCATCCAAGAAGGTATTTTTAAATATTCTCCTCTAAACAATTGTTTTTTTATTTGCGCATATAAACCATGAGTATCTGCAAAAAGAGCGTAGGCTTTGTCATACTCCATTCCTGCTTCTTTTAGACATCTTGATAACGTGTCACGCGTTCTTGGACGTAACTCTAAAACACTCTTGTTAAATACTGGAATATTCTCATCTATCACAAAAATATTAGTGTTATTCTCAATCGCTACAATTTCTTCTGCATAAAACCAAGGGATGTACACATTCCCTTCCTTTTCCAATACATGAAGTTTATTCCATGACTCTATATTTTTAACAATATAAATAGGACGTTTGTCATTAAGTCTCCATAATTCATTAAGAACACAGTAAATAGTCTCTTCTCTACTGCGTCCCCTCACAAAGACTAATTCTTCATATCTCTGATCTTCAAATTCGTCTTGAAAATGCTCATCATCAACTATAAAAAATTCTATTCCAATAGATGGATTCTGAGTTTTTCTTCTAAGCTCAATATCTATTTGTCCAGAAGATGCTATTGCTACTTGCTCACGATTGTAAATTGCAAGCTCATTTGACATCTTTTCGATTCGATTTTGTAATTCCAGAAAACTACTTTCTTGCTCATCTTTCCATTCCTGTAGGAAATAATGTTCATATTTATCAGGAGCGATTATTTTTAGCTGTTCAAGCACTGCATAAATTATTTTTATTGTGTAAGTTTCAGCAACTTCATAAGGAATTTCATACTTATTCATCAATTTCATAAGAGAATTATACAGTCTATGTTTCAATTCATATCCTTCGTCAGATTTTAATTCCTTCGCTATCTGAGTCAAATTTTCTCTCGACAATACAAGTTCTAAATCCTCGAAAAACAAATTCTCTTCCTGTTCATTTTTAATAAAGAATTCTCCTGTACCGACAATTAATTTCCTCCATGCCTGTGATTCTCTAAATTTTTTTACCGCACTCTCTCCAACTGAAGTCAGAACATTCTGCACCTCGGTAGAACCAAGGGATACAATAGCATTTAGTAATAGTTCAATCATATTTAAATCACTCCTCAATCGACGGCAACAAACTATGCCACCACTCTATAAATCGTGTACACATACTCATAAGTAAATCCAAAAATAATTTCTATTATTTTCCCCTTTATCTATTTACTTCTATTTTTCCTTTTCTATCATCGGCAAATTATTTAGACTTACCATCTCCAATGTCTGCAACTGCTGTACCGCCAACTGTCGAAGTAATTCCATACGCTCTTTTTGATTTTTTCCCTGATTTATCAAAACAGCATTATAGCTTTCCAAATTTGCAAGTACTAATAATTGGTTGAGCGTTGCCACATCTCTCATGTTTCCTTTTTCATTTGGATTTTTATCTTTCCACTGCTTTGCCGTTTTTCCAAACAAGACTACATTCAACATATCTGCTTCATTGGCATAGGTATAAGCTACCTGTGCTGGAGTTAATTCTGACGGTATCAAATTGTCCTTAATTGCATTTGTATGTATTCTGTAATTCAGTTTGGAAATCTCTCTGTTCAAATTCCAATTCAGAGACAGACGGCTATTCTCATCCGTCTTTAATCTCCTGTAGTCTTTCATAATGTATAACTGAAATTCAGGAGAAATCCAAGTTGCAAAAGACATGGCAATATCACTATGAGCATATGTTCCACCATAACGTCCTGCTTTTGAAACAATACCAATAGCAGCTGTAGCTTCTATCCACTTCTTTGGTGACATTGTAAATGCGTTTGCTCCTGCCTGTTTTCTAAACCCCTCGAATTCGAGGGGGTTAAAATCTGGATTGTGCAGCCTTTCCCATAATCCCAAAAATTCTATTACATCTCGATTTCTCATCCAATTTTGTATAACCGCTGTTGGGTCATCACTTTTATATCGAGCTATATCCGTCAATGAAATAAATTCATTTTCAAAGTCCTGCGTTTAAATTCCGATATCTATCCCATTGGCATGAATCGTTTCTTTTATTACCTTTCCCATTGCACCTCCTACAACCATGTCCAATATGTTCTTCTTGTTACTAACATCTTACTTAAAGTCTTTTACTTCTTACTTTCATCTTCCCACATCTTCTGATACTTTTCTGCTGCACACATCTTCAACCAATGGCAAATAGACACCATACGCTTCTTGATAAAGTTTACTGATTTTCTCCGCAATCTGATATGTACTTTCTTCCATCAAATCACCTCAAAATATTTAAGAGCATCCTTTATTGCCTCCACTTTCTCTTTCGGTGGATGCTTTCTCAGTTGGTTCAATTCTTCCACAGCATTAGAGGCATCATACATGGTCAGCCCCAGAGACCTTTTTACTTCTGCGATATATGCAGTATGTACCTTGAATCCATATTTCTTCTCAACATACTCCTGTATCATTTTATATGTGATTTTCGGTTTCGGCTGATATTTCTTCGCTCGTTCCGCAATTGCATTCAACGATATCTTATCATCATCTTCTCCAAATTCCACTTTCACATTAATCTTGCTATCTGGTGACTTGTGGGACAGAAGCACAATACTTTCTACATGAACGGTCTCACAGAACTGATCGACTGCCGTCATCTTCTCCACCCGGTATCCCGCCATCTGCATCATCTCAAGATCCCGTGCAAGACTGGTCATCTTGCAGGAAATATAAACGATCCTGTCCACTCCATACTCAAGAATCTTAGGCAGTGCTTTCGGATGGATACCAT
>OLWX01001431.1_pt1 | contig 11069 bp, 9 predicted proteins | sample 1673541 | NCBI WGS metagenome assembly OLWX01 (sample SAMEA103958114, study PRJEB25191) | human gut metagenome | reverse complement strand
GCGGAATGGCGCTCCGTTCCTCTGGAACGGATGCGCAGTTCTTGCGGAATATGCATTTTGAACACACTTGAATACAATTTTTACAGTTGTATACCTCATCTGCGTTTCTTTCTTCTTATAATTCAGAGAACAATTATTAAGACGGAGAACTGATGCCTGATAGAACAGAGATAAGAATAAGCCGGATAAATGCTGAATGTTACAGCATTTATCCGGCCTTTGTCTTGTAAATTTCGCCACATTTAAATATAAAGCACTATACCTGTATTCTGTCTGCAACTTCATTTCCAAGAACAATCTTTCGGTTTGCAGAAGAAATAATCAGAGAATCGTGGAATTTGCGGAGAACACGAATTGTGCTGCCTTCATGAATATCCATATCGTGCATGGATTTCATAACTTCCGGCAATCCGAACATCCATTTAATGGTGTAAGTGTATCCCTGAGTAGAATCTGATAATGAATGCATAAAAAAACCTCCCTATATAAAGTAATATGGTAAATAATGTCAGATAATTTATTGCTGTTATTGAAGTAATTGTATATCTATGAGTATTAGTTCGTCAATTATAACATTATTTCATACAATACTTAAATAATCATTCATTTATTCAGATATTTTCAGGGACTTTTTTCCGCATATACATATAATTTATTCGATAAATTTCAGATTATCAAGAGCATAGCGGAGTGCCATGCACATTAATTCATTTCTTGAGCGTCCGCTTTTGGCAGACAAGTCATCATATTGTTCCTGCAGTTCACGTTCAAGGCGAATGGTCATGGTGATTGATTTGTCTTCTTTTTTATCTGTACATTTTGGCCGGACAATAAAGTCGTTTGGCATGATTATCCCTCCTGTATAAACATTTATTAGTGAATGGTTATCATAATTGATATTGCTTATTCTATAGCAATCCTCTGAAATAATGCATCTTAATCCAGCCCATCAGAGTGTGAAATCCTGCGTCAGATATCTTTGCCGTGCGTCAGCACGCCTGCAGATATCTTCCTTGTCTTTCGCACTCTGCTGAACTGTCTTAAATGCATTATTTACGAGGATTGCTATAATTTTGATCTCCGTAATCACTGTTATGATATAAAGTATAGTTACACAGGATTGACATTGATATAACACAATTTTATAATACATAATAGTGTTACTTATATTGCTGCTATAATTGATACATTGATATGAGTGAGTTGTGAATATGTGGGGAATACTTGTAACATCAGAATGCAGTAAATAAATATTTTCAGAGAGACTGGGTAAATATATGGAAAATGTGATTCGGAAACTGTATGGTATGTATATGGATAATGACAATAGAGAAAAAAATGAAATGTCAGTAATGCATGATGATTTATGTAAAGAGAAAAAAGAGAAGGCATACCAGTGCTATCAGAAATTGAGAGTTCAACTGACAGATGAGCTTGCTGAAGAACTGGATGAACTGATGAATAAACATATGGAAATATATCCACAGGAGCTGGAAGAAAGTTTTGCCATGGGATTTAAAACAGGGGCAAGGCTGATGTGCGAGATTTTCAGTGAAGAAACAGAATGATTGTAAAGCAGATATGGCAATTCTCCAGATAAAGTATGATTTTAGAGGATTGCCATAGGTTTGATAAGTGGGTCTGACATATAATTTTTGATAACATGATCAGGATAATTTATGGTTGTTGAACGTTATCAGAAATTGTGAGGTTGTCAGACGTAATTTCATTCAGGAGATATTCTATAGTATGCATATGTTCGTTCATAACTTTTTCTGCAAGAGGTGCATCATTATTGGTTATTGCCTGAACAAGCCGAGTGTGCTGGGAATCAATCTCCGGTGCATCGTTATTTTTCTGCATAAGATAGGAACGTATTCCAACGATCATATTTTCAGTAATCTGTGCAGAGGCATTTAATACACTCAGTATTAATGGATTGGCAGAAATCTGAGCAATTTTCAGATGCAGATCACGATCCAGATCACCGCGGATTTTTTCATCCTGAGTGCTGTCCAGTCTGGCAATGATAAGCTGGAGTTCAGCAGCATCCAGCGGTGTACAGTTTTGGGCGGCGAGAAAAGCAGCTTTGCTTTCCAGTGCGCCTCGAAGCTGCAATGCATCCTGAATTTTGCTGTTGTACATTTGAAATATGATAGACAGAGGTTCAGTAAGACAGCTGTGAAGATCAGTTGCAATATAATTGGCACCGCCATGTACGCTGACAGTAATCCCGAGCAGGGAAAGAGCCTTCAGGACTTCTCGTAATGCTGGTCTGGAGATTCCGAATTCTTCTGCCAGAATACGTTCAGCAGGAAGTGCATCGCCGGGTTGTAATTCTCCGTTTTGGATATTTTCGATAATTTGTTTCAGAACATCGTTGAATGTACTGGTTTTATCTATTTTTCTAAACATTTATTTTCCTCTTTCCTGGTACATCGTTTCGTAAATAACTATACCAATCGCGTAAGATGCGGATTCGAGTGTGCAGGTATAAAAACGCAGGCGTACGGGCTACGCTGAGGCTTTTATACCTGTGCAATCGGATTCGCAGACAAGTGAGTGGTATAGTTATTTCGAAAACGATGTATTAACCTTTGTTGTGTTATACAGCTCTATATCAGATAACTGTTCCGCAGAGATTTCTTTGATTATTAAATAGTTACATACATCTAATATTATAACGGATTGAAAGGGAGATGCAACTGATTCCTACAAAATTTCTAAAAGTGTAAAATTTTTGTGTTGCTGAGAACGGAGTGAACAGTAACAAATTTTTGCAGTTTTTTTATAAATTTTATAATTATATTAGAAATTAGACAAATTTCTCTCACATTTATAGGTTATGATATTTACATCTTAAGGAAATGACGTACCTTAAGAGAAAATCTTTCCTTTCCCTAAAAAGTGTAAAATGAACGTGAATCACCGCTTAGCCGACAAGATCGACGGAGAAGCGGTGATTTTATTATGTCACTGAAGCAGGATTCTTTCTTATAAACCTCTGTAACGATTAAGACAGGCATAAATTTCCTGAATACGGGGAGTAGCGTAACCACAGGAAATTTTTTGATTCTCCGTAAAGAAGGACAGACCATGTAAAGAGAGATTTTTCCAGAGAAACTGCACAATCTCAGGCAGGGTACGTCTGCCGTCTGCCAGATGTTCAACTGCATATTTCAGCAGGAGACCTAAGGCAGCGGTCTGTTCTGCGTCAATAAGCTGTTCTGTATAGCGGAGATCAATCTCCTGTCTGCCGAGAGAGAAGCCATCTGTTCCGGAGATTCTGGTTTTTAGGCGCTCAGGTTTTGTGGCACCGGAATCGGAATGATTTCCACGACTGTTATGTATGAGGCGCTTAGAAGATTCGGCAGGTCTGCTCATAATGCGATGGCTGTGCGGAAGCTGAAAATCAGTAACTGAAACAGCAGGCAGAGGATATTGGCTGCATAATTTTTTGACAGAAGCTGTAATATCTTTTGGAACGTAATTGTCCATCTGGATAATTGTATCTGCAATATGAAAGAATGCCCCGGAACTTCCGGCAACAAGAATTGTAGAAATCCCTGCTTTTTTATAAAGATCCTCTGCACGCTCCAGAAATGGAGTGATCGGCTCTTTCTCACGCTGGATAACCTGCTGCATGAAAGCATCACGAACCATGAAGTTAGTTGCGGAGGTGTCTTCGTCAAGAAGAAAAAGGTGGCTTCCGGCTTCCATGCTTTCTACGATACCGGCTGCCTGGGAAGTGCTTCCACTGGCATCCAGTGTAGAGAAACAGCGGGTATCTTTCTTGTTTGGAAGATCATTTATAAACATGGAAATATCCACATCCTTGATAAAACGGCCATCTTCTGAACGCAGTTTGACAGCAGTTGCATCTGTGATCACGTATTCACGTCCATCTCCGGGGATATGATTGTATACACCAAGTTCAAGTGCATTCAGAAGCGTGGATTTGCCATGATATCCACCGCCTACGATCAGAGTGATTCCCTTTGAAATCCCCATGCCTGTGATTTTTCCTTTATGGGGAAGATTTATGGAAATGCGCAGACTGTCCGGAGAAGTAAAGGGAACGGAAGCTTTCATAGGGCGGGAGGAAATACCGCTTTCTCTTGGGAGGATGGAGCCGTCGGCTATGAATGCGCAGAGATTTTTTGCGGGCAGCGTCTGACGGATAAATTCCTGATCCTCTGCAAGCTCTATATAATTCTGTAATTCCTTTGCATTAAAGCTGGAGTAGAAAAAGGATTTTTGAATGCATACGGGCAGAAAATCAAAAAAGATTTTCTCCAGTTCAGTGGCATTGATCGTGCGTCCATTAGCAGGGAAGCCCACAAAAAAGCGGGCGGTTATGCCTTTTTCTGTTATTTCACAGGCTGTCCGGGAAAGAATCTCCTGACCACAATGACTGACAGTGAGCAGGCCGCTTTTGCCGGAGCCTTTTGCACGAAAGCTGTACTGACTGACCTGTTTTTCAAACTGACGTGTAAGATAGTCGCAAAGAGTAGTCCCGGTAAGTGTATCTTTATAATATTCGACGGGAAATCCGGCATCTCTGTGTGAAATCTGAATGCTGACATGAGAGGGAGAAGCAAAAGGATCTCCCTGCACATGGTCGATGGACAGAATATAATTTCCAAAATGATACAGACCTTTCAGCCCTTTATATGCCGGATAACTTTTGCGGTTTATGGAACGAAGCTGCTGACGCAGTTCCTCTGAATTTTTCATGACAGAACCTCCTGGTATTGCAGATATTTTTATAATAATCCTCGCAAATAATGAATTTGAGAGGAGAAACATTAACCTGCCATCAACTATAGCGGAAATGAATCATAATGTCCACTGACAAATAAATATTAATCATATGGAAAATTTTCAGAGGATGTTTTATAATGAAAAACAGGTAATTGTTCAATATCATTACATAATAGCGAACTGATGAATAGTTACCGTTATCAAAGCAATACTATGAATGACAGTCATAAAGAAAGGCGGAACAGTAAATGGAACGTAGAAATGCATGGCTTTCTTATACAGAAGCAGAAGAAAAAGAACTGGAGCAGGTTGCAAAAGCGTATCGCAATTTTCTTAATGTGGGAAAAACAGAGCGTGAATGTGTGACGCAGATCATCAGAGAAGCACGGGCAGCAGGTTATGAATCTCTGGAAGAGAAGACTGCGAAGGGTGAGAAACTGAAAGCAGGAGATAAAGTTTATACAGTCGGAATGAAGAAGATCATTGCACTGTTTCATATCGGACAGGATGATATTTCTGAGGGAATGAATATTCTGGGAGCACACATTGATTCTCCACGTCTTGATGTCAAACAGAATCCATTATATGAGGATACGGATCTTGCATATCTGGATACCCATTATTATGGCGGTGTTAAGAAATACCAGTGGGTGACTCTTCCCCTGGCAATCCATGGCGTAGTGGTAAAGAAAGACGGAAGTACAGCAGAAGTAAATATCGGTGAGGATGAGGATGATCCGATCGTATATATCACAGACCTTCTGATCCATCTTGCAGGAAAGCAGATGCAGAAAAAAGCAGCAGAAGTGATCGAGGGAGAGAATCTGGACATCCTGATCGGCAGCAGACCACTGAAAGACCTGGAAGATGATAAGAAGAAAGAGGCAGTAAAACAGAATGTACTGAATATCCTTAAAGAGAAGTATGATATAGAAGAGGAAGATTTTCTTTCTGCAGAGCTGGAGATCGTACCGGCAGGAAAGGCAAGAGAGTGTGGTCTGGACAGAAGTATGATCGCTGCTTATGGACAGGATGACAGAGTGTGCGCATATACTTCTCTGCTTGCAATGCTTGGGATGGACACCCCGAAACACACTTCCTGCTGTCTGTTTACTGATAAAGAAGAGATTGGAAGCGTAGGTGCAACCGGTATGCAGTCACGTTTCTTTGAGAACGCAGTGGCTGAACTTCTGGATGCAATGGGATGCTACAGTGATCTGAGATTGAGAAGAACTCTGAAGAATTCCAGTATGCTTTCCTCTGATGTAAGTGCAGGCTATGATCCGGCTTATGGGGAGGCATTTGAGAAAAAGAATGCAGCTTATCTTGGAAGAGGTATCGTATTAAATAAATTTACCGGAGCAAGAGGTAAATCCGGCTCGAATGATGCAAATGCAGAATACGTGGCAAGAGTCAGAAATATTTTTGACAGCCATGAAGTTGCGTTCCAGACAGCTGAGCTTGGTAAAGTTGATGTAGGCGGAGGCGGAACAATCGCTTATATCGCAGCACTTTATGGAATGGAAGTCATTGACAGCGGTGTGGCAGTGCTCAGTATGCATGCACCATGGGAAGTGACAAGTAAGGCAGATATTTACGAAGCTAAGAAAGCATATAAGGCATTTCTGCTGGAAGCATAAAAAGTCAGGCAGATGCGGAATAAAAATATGAAGAAATCGTGGAAGCTGTATCGTTTCTGATAACAGAGACTTGCAGATTCCGCAGATAAGGGCAGAGCTTTTGGAAAACTGAAGCGCTGCCCTTTTAACATATAAGTGAGGTTATGATTGTAAAAGGTATTTCTGATATCTTACGAAAGACAGGTTGCGATTCTGTAAGATCTGGATTAGAGCAGGATATTTAATAGACGGGAGGGAAAGATGGAGGAAGCGCTGATCAGAGTAAAAGATTTGTGTAAAATATATAATCCCGGCGAGAATGAAGTACGGGCGCTGGATCATATTAATCTGGAAATTAATAAGGGTGAGTTTGTTGCTATTATCGGACAGTCAGGTTCAGGAAAGTCTACATTTATGAATATGCTGGGTTGTCTGGATGTGCCTACATCCGGCGAATATTTTCTGAATGGAACTGATGTGTCCACAATGGAAGATAATGAACTCTCAGAAGTCAGAAACCGTGAGATCGGATTTATTTTTCAGGGATTTAATCTGATCTCAAATCTGACTGCAATTGAAAATGTGGAACTACCGCTGGTTTACAGAGGGGTAGACAGAAAAACGAGACATAAGCTGGCAGTAGAGTCACTGACCATGGTAGGGCTTGAGAAACGTATGGATCACAGACCAAATGAAATGTCAGGAGGACAGCAGCAGAGGGTGGCTATTGCAAGAGCAATCGCGGCCCAGCCACCGGTGATCCTGGCAGATGAACCTACAGGAAATCTGGATTCTGCATCCAGTAAGGAGATTCTTCAGATTCTTAAAAGTATGCACGAGCAGGGAAAAACGGTCATATTGATCACACATGATAATGGGATTGCTGCTCAGGCAAGGCGTGTAGTCAGAATTATGGATGGAAAGATAGAGTCAGATTTTATCAATAAAAACTATGGGAAAGAAGAATATATAAAAAATCAGCTGGATGCATAAACCCGGTTACAAGGAGACAAATATTATGAAAAAAAAGAAAAGTAAAAAGAAAATTATTATTGGAGCAGCAGCTGTTCTCGTTGTTGCCGGCGGAGTTACAGTAGCAGGTCAGAGGAATTCCACAGAAAATCAGATCCCGCAGGTTCAGGTGGTAATTGCAGAGAAGGGTGATGTTGAGGAAATTGTAGATGCTACAGGAACAGTGGGAAGTGAAGAGGAGAAGACCTATTATTCTCCTGTAAATGCAGAGCTGAAAACGGTTTCTTTTGCCCAGGGAGATGTGGTGAAAAAGGGAACAAAACTGATCGAGTTTAATACAGAGGATCTGGAGAAAGATAATCGGAAAGCAGAACTGAATCTGAAATCAACAAAGTATGATACAAAGGATACAAGAAATAAATCTGACAAAGCAGAGAAGAAGCAGAAGGATGCCAAAAAGAATGTTCAGGAGCTTGAGAAGAAAATAAAGGATAAAAAGGCTTATGTCTCGTCTCTGAAATCACAGATTTCAGCGGCAGCAGCAGCGGCACAGCGTGAAGCGGCAGCTCAGGCATCTGCACAGGCAGCAGCTCAGGCTCAGGCACAGCAGCAGGAAGCTCAGGCAAAAGCCCAGGCAGAGGCAAAGAAACAGGAGAAAATCCAGAGTAAATATCAGGCCGCACTTTATACATACAAGACGGAGACTCTTCCGCAGTACCAGCAGCAGCTCTCAGATCTGAATGCACAGTATAATCAGGCACAAAGCGATTATAATCAGGCAGACACCACATATCAGATGGCATTTGCAACATGGCAGGCAGACCCTTCAGATGAGAATACACAGGCTCTGGATAATGCGGAGGCTGCAAGAACACAGGCACAGCTCGCAATGCAGCAGGCACAGCAGACTTATAATGATCTTAAGCAGCAGACACCGAAAATGCCGGTACTTTCTGATTTCACAGAAAGCAGTGCAGATTACTCATGGGGAATTTCAGACGGTTCAGATGCAGATGACAGCGATGGGGAAGATTCTTCCTCCTACGGATATGATTACAGTGGAAGTGATGGCGGGACAGTAACTGCGGATACTTCTGCTCTGGAAAGTGCACTTGAGACAGCAAGCGATGAACTTGCAGAGCTTCAGTCAGATCTGGCTTCTGAGAAAGCTATCGCAGAGGCAGATTCCACAAGCCTGACAAAAGAAGAAAAAGAGAAACTGAAAGTAACAGATAATCTTTCCGAACTGGACGCAAAATCAGCCGAGGAGCTGGTGAAGGAAGGAAAGAAAGGAATCACCGCGGAATTTAACGGAATCATATCCAAGGCAGATATTAAGCAGGGAGCAGCAGTTACTCAGGGTATGGAACTGTTTACTATTGAGAATACAGACAAGGCAAGTGTGGATGTGACTCTCTCTAAATATGATTATAATACAGTGAAAGAGGGGCAGTCTGTTGAGATTACCTTGGGGGATAATACTTATCAGGGTACTGTAACAAAAATGAGTCATATTGCGGTGCAGAATGAAAAAGGAACGCCGGTCATTTCAGCAACAGTAAGCATTGATAATCCGGATGAAGATATTTTCCTGGGAGTAGATGCCAAGGTTAAGATTCATGCGGCTTCTGCGAAAAATGTGGTGACTCTTCCTGTGGAAGTGGTCAATATCGGAAAAGAAGGCTCCTTCTGCTATGTGATAGAAGATGGACTGGTGACAAAGAGAAATATTACCACAGGAATCAGCTCAGAGGATTATGTGGAAATTACGGACGGAATCAAAGAAGGAGAAGAAGTAATCGCAGATCTGGGTGATTACACAGAGGGAATGGAAGTACAGGCAGTTCCTGAACAGACAGGAGAGGATGCCGATGAGTAATCTGTATGAATATATCAAGATGGCAGTCCATAACATTATGGCAAATAAGGGACGTTCTTTTCTGACTATGCTTGGCATTATCATTGGCATTGCTTCTGTAATTGCCATTGTATCTGTGGGTGAAGGAACCAAGAACCAGATGAACAGTGAAATTGATGATATCGGCGGCGGGCAGATTGCCATCAGTGTCAGCGATGAGGCACAGACAGATGAGGAGTGGATCACTGCGGATGATGTGGAAGCAATCCGGGCGGTAGACGGTATAGAAGGAGTAAATGTTTCGGATTCATTCAGTGGAGAAACTACCACAGGTAAGGGAAATTTTTCTCTTATGCTGACGGGTGAGGGACCGGATGCAAAGCTGTTAAATAATGCCACCATGAAGCATGGAGTATATTTCGGGGAAAATGAAGTTCAGGAAGCAAAAAATGTCTGTGTGCTTTCCGATGCAGATGCAAAAAGACTCTTTGGCACAGATGATGTGGTTGGAATGACTGTAGATGTCAATTGTTATGGACTGACCAAAAGTCTTCGTATCTGCGGGGTGACAACCCAGAAAGAAAATGGAACCTTTGTCAGTTATACTTATGAGGGAATGCCGGTGACTATTAATGTTCCCTATACTACAATGAATGAATTCACCGGTGTATCCGATTACTTTTTCTCAGTAACAATGCAGGCAGATAAGAGCTTAAACAGTCAGGATGTTGCTGACAAAGTGGTAAAACTGATGGAAAAAAGACATCAGTGTGCAGGAAAAGATTACTTTCAGGTACAGAGCTTTCAGGATATTATGAGCTCTATGAATCAGATGCTGGATATGGTGACTGCTTTTATCTCCTTTGTGGCGGGAATTTCCCTTCTGGTTGGCGGTATCGGCGTTATGAATATTATGCTGGTTTCCGTAACAGAACGTACCAGAGAGATTGGTATCCGTAAGTCACTGGGAGCGAAAACCTCTTCTATTATGATGCAGTTTCTGGCAGAGGCGGCAATTCTGACGGTGATTGGAGGGGTGATAGGAATTGTTCTGGGTGTGATTGGCGGATATGTGATCTGTTCAATCATAAGCAGCAGTATGGGAATGTCCATCACTCCGGGAATCAGCCTGAGTACAATTATGGCGGCGACTTTGTTTTCCTGTGCAGTAGGAGTATTCTTTGGAATTTATCCTGCGAAGAAAGCAGCAAAACTGAGCCCGATCGAGGCTTTGCGGCGGAATTAATGAAAACAGGACTGCGATGGTATTTTGGTGTACCTGTGTACTGATATCATTACAGAATAGTTGTAAATTGTTATAATTTTGCGAATCAAAAGAAAAAAATAAAAAATTCAAAAAAAGTGTTGACAAATGCTCCAGTATAGAGTAGAATACTCATTGTTGTGAGGGACACGAGATAAGAACTTCACAAGGATGTGCGTTTAGCTCAGCTGGATAGAGCGTTTGGCTACGGACCAAAAGGCCGGGGGTTCGAATCCTCTAACGCACGCTAATAAAAAATAAGACAGTGTATATGCACTGTCTTATTTTTTATTCGAGTCCGGGTCGGACTCGAACGGGTTCGATCTACGCTTCGCTCCGGTCGTTGCTAAACGCGTGCCACTGGCACGCAGCAACCTCTAACGCACGTAGAACCGCTAGAAATCAAGGCTTCTAGCGGTTATTTTTTTGATTGGCCAGTCCTGAAATTACTTCCATGAGAAGCATTGGAAAATGTTCTGAAAGGAATTTTATAAAGGTTAGGCATGGACGTGGAAAAGGGCTATACAATAAATAAATGAAAAAGAAACGCTGGTTCCGGTAAATACCGGTTCCGGCGTTTCTTTTTATAATT
>OLWX01001430.1_pt1 | contig 11076 bp, 4 predicted proteins | sample 1673541 | NCBI WGS metagenome assembly OLWX01 (sample SAMEA103958114, study PRJEB25191) | human gut metagenome | reverse complement strand
ACCGAGATCTACACTCTTTCCCTACACGACGCTCTTCCGATCTATTCCGTATTACGTTTCTTGCATAGCGTTCGAATCTTGGAAGCGCGTCTTTGCATACATATCTTGCCCAGCTTGACCAGATTGCTGCAAGACCGGCGCCGTGTGTCACATCAAACATTCCGCCCATCTCATGTTCCAGCATATGGGTTGCAAAATCTCCACCATCATTGCCACAACCGGTCAGATTGTTATGTGCCAGTGAACCGGCCCACATTATTTCTGCTCTCGCTTCGTAATTTTCCGGGTCCGTATGCAAGATCTTTGCATATGTCATGACGGTGCGCAGTAAGCCCTCCGCGATAGCATCTGTCAGCTCCATATTTCCGCCATTTGTAAAATAGCGCTCCATGGTATGCATCATGATATCTGCGCAGCCACACTCTGTTTGATAGTCCGGCAAGGACATGGTAAGCTCTGGATTCATAATTGCAAACTTCGGGCGACTGATATCATCGTCATAAGCCCTCTTATCCTTCGTATCTGCCTTTGTAATAACGCAGCTGTTACTTGTCTCGCTTCCTGCTGCCGCAATCGTTAAAACGGACGCTACAGGCAAGAATTTCTTTGCTGTTCTTGTATGTGCAAATAAGGTCCACACATCTTCTTCCGGCTCCGCCAGTCCATAGGAAATCGCTTTCACGGTATCTATGACAGATCCTCCACCGACTGCCAGTACAAAATCCGCTTCCATTTTCTTGCCGAGCTCGATTCCTTCATATACTTTTGACAAATGTGGATTCGGCACAACACCACCAAGCAGTTCATATGTAATTCCTTCTGTCTTTACAGATTCCGTAACCGCATCCATCACCCCATTTTTCAACACCCGGTCACTTCCATACACGATCAGAAGCTTTGTTCCGCCATATTTCTTCACGTATGCGCCTGTCTGTGCATGTGTCCCCTTTCCGAATACAACTTCCGTCGGTGAATAATAATTGAAATTATTAGCCATTTTTCTCCTCCTGTTCTTTAGCAAGCTCTTTCCTGTTCTTTCTTATGTAAGCTTTCTTGCTTGTTTTTCAGCTTACCTTCTATATCTGCAGTTTCTCTCTGCAAGTATTGTATACTGTTATTTTAACTCACTAAGGCTAATATAGGCAAAGAATTTTTCTTTTATCTTCTTCTGCTTTCCAATACACATTTGGGGATACTCTTACTTGCTTTTGCATATCCTTTCTGCCCTCTATTAATCATCCAGGGATACGGCAGATCGATGGGCGATATCCCTCATATCTCTTTTAGCTTATTGGGGATACTCTCCCGTATCTCCTTCTGGCTTACCGGCCGCTTAGGGATATTTCACTATATCCCCTCTTCTCCAACACTTTCTATCAGGGATATCAAGCTGCCTCCATCACCATAATTTGCCGAATTATTACTGACATCTTCTTTCGGATGCTATAATCAAAAAAAAGCGCTGCTCTGCAGCGGATCTCCCGCCACAAAAACAACGCCTCTTTTTTCACTTTACTCACTCAGACATGTCTACTTATAATTTAATCACTTCTCATCTGAGCAGTTTTTCTTTGATCCAGTCTCTCTGTCTAATCTGCGTCAGATCTGTCAGCTTCCTCTCCATCCGCTTCTTCTGCGTCCAGAGAATCATCTGCATACAAGTCAGACAACTGATCTTCCAGATCTTTCTGTTCGCTTTTTAAATTATGGCGTCTTACCGCCCACACGATCACTACTACAAGCAGAATGATCAGTGCCAGGAGGTCGAGCCAGTCAAAGCCGAGCTTTGTATGTTCGATAATATATCTCATCTGCTTACCTCCTTTTTATACTTTGGCAGTTCCATTTGCCTGAACTGCTTCTCCTGCCTGTACAGTTTCACCTGCTGCCATTTCCGGCTGGTTTTCTGCCATCTCTTCGCGGATTTCCTGGATCTTCTGATCCAGGTCATCCTCAAAGTCATTTAATCGTTTCTTCTGATTCCGGTGATGTACCAGGATCATGACAACCAGTATAACTGCAACGATCAGTGCCGGTATATCCCAGGAATGTATTCCTAAGTTATGCACAAATTCATAATAACGCATATGTTTTACCTCCTTTTCCTGCTACATTTTCTACTGTTGCTTCTGCTCTTTCGTCGTTGGAAGTCCTCTCTTTGCAAGTTCGGTATCAAGTTCCTCTCTCACTTCGAATAACTTCTTCTGACGTTTCTTCAGGTTATGTGTAAAGAATCCATACAGGATTGCTGTTAACAACATAATCAGGAAATGGAGTACACAACACTTATGGTCATCCAATTTCTGGTTTCCAAGTGGTACATTGTTATCGCCTGCATTTACTAACTCACGAACCTTCGCGCCTGTTTCCTGTACTGCTTTTGCGATTCTTGAAGGTACGTTTCTTACAGAAGTTACAACTCTCTGAACAACATTTCTGTTCTGTGGTGTCGGGTTTGCCGGCGTATTCTGCGTATTCGGTGGTGTTACCGGTGCCGCTGCTGTAATTGTCAGCTTACCTTCTACCTTCTTAATGTTGTAGTTTGCTGCTTTTGTTCCATTCTTCAATGTGTAAGTAAATGTATTCTTGCTGGTTCCGGTATTGGTCCGTGTTCCGGTTACATCGTATGTAGCTCCTTCACCCTTCGCAAATCCTTCTCCGCTTACAGTTACTTTCTTGCTTGTCAGTGCTTTACCATCATATACTTTATTCTGGGATGCACTTGTCATGATCACTGTACGTTTTTCGATGGTTAATGTTCCATCTACAATGACGAATTTCACTTTGCTGAAGTTCTTATTCGTATTCTTGAAGTCGCCTGCTTTCACTTCCATATTGTAAGTTCCGGCATTTGTTCCTTTGACTGTTGCGTCTCCGCTGAATGTAAAGTCTTTCTTTGTGTAAAGCTTGTTGCTGATATTTGTTACATCATAGCCTTTTACAGTATGTTCTTTACCATCGTATTTAGCAGTGCCACTCTTCTCTGTAATTGTTACGACTACTTCATCTGCATTTTCTGTTACGGTCAGTTTACCGTTTACAGTCTTGATGTTGTAGTTGTCTTTGTTTGTACCTTTGTTCAGTTCGTATGTAAATGTGTTATCACTTGAACCTACTTCTGTCTGACTTCCGGTTACGTTGTATGTTGCTCCGTCATTTCCAACAAAGCCTTCTGCTGTTACTTCATCTTTTGTCAGTGCCTTACCGTCATACATCTTTGTTGCGGATGCAGAAGTCAGGGTGACATCTTTCTTGTCGATCTTCAGTGTGCCGTCTTTGATGATAAATTCGACATTGCTGAAGTTTGCATTGTTGTTAGCAAAATCTTTTGCTGTAAGTTCCATATCGTATGTTCCGGCATCTGTTCCCTTCACTGTATCCTTACCACTGAATGAGAAATCATTTTCAGAGTACAATTTATTGCTGATGCTTTCTACTTCATATCCTTTTACGGTCTTCTCTGTTCCGTCATAAGTGAACTTACCGCTGTTCTCCTGGATAGTTACTGTAACTTTGTCTGTTACCGGTGTTACTTCCAGAATTCCTTCTACCTTTGTGATCGCATAGTTCTTTGCAAGTGTTCCACTCTTAAGTGTATAACCAAATGTGTTCTTGCTTGTTCCCACAACGGTCTGTGTTCCGGTTACATTGTAGTCTGCTCCGTCGTTTCCAACGAATCCTTCGTTCTCACCTCTGCTTGCAACAACTTCTTCCTTCGTTAATGCTTTACCGTCATAGACTTTCTTCGCATCTGCTGATGTCAGTGTTACCGGTCTAGGTGTGATCTTGTACTCTTTTGTAACCGTTCCTGTGTAGTTACCTTTTCCTTTGATTGTTACTTTAATTGTTGATACATCTGTAAAGTTATCTTTGTCATAACTTACTTCGTAATCGGTTCCTTCTTTCAAGACATTTCCATCTTTGTCTTTTACTTCCGGCGCCCATTTGTGTGCTTCGCCATCGTAAATATGATCGGATGGATCATTGATCGTAATGCCTTTGTAAGAATCTGGATTTTCCGGATCCGGATCTGGTGTAATGCTCTGTGGTGTTACTACCAGAGTTCCTTCTACTTTCGTGATCGTGTAGTTGCCGACTTTTGTTCCATCGTTCAGTTTATAGTCGAACTTGTTCTTGCTGCTTCCGACTGCAGTCTGAGTTCCGGTTACATCATAAGATGCGCCTTCACCTTTCACAAATCCTTCATCTGTACCCTTGCTCTCTGTAACTTTCTTATTTGTCAGCGGATCGCCATCGTACGCTTTGCTGTCTGTTGCAGATGTCAGTGTTACCGGTCTCGGTGTGATCTGATATTTCTTCGTGATCGTTCCTTTATAGTCGCCTTTTCCGGTAATGGTTACTGTAATTGTTGTTACGTCTTTGAAATTATCTTTGTCGTAACTTACTTCGTAATCGGTTCCCTCTGTCAGAGCTTTGCCAGCTACATCTTCGACTGTCAGATTCCATTTATGATTCTTTCCGTCATATACATGATCAGATGGATCATCTACAGTGATACCTTTGTAAGATGGATCTGGGTTTTCCGGATCCGGTCCCGGTGTAATGCTCTGTTCTGTAACAGTTAATGTACCAGGTACTTTTGTAAAGTTGTAGTTATCTTCGTTACCGGTCAGCTTCTTAATCGTGAAGTTGTTCTTGCTGTTTCCAACTTTTGTCTGGCTTCCGGTTACGTCATAGGTTGCTCCTTCACCTGCTGCAAATCCGTCACCGCTTACTGTCACTTCGTCATTTGTCAGTGCAGTTCCGTCGTAAACTTTCTGATCTGTTGCAGATGTCAGTGTTACATCTCTCTTTGTAATTGTAAGCTTTCCGTCTGTAACTACAAATGTTACTTTGCTGAAATTGTCATTTACATTAGAGAAATCTGCTGCGGTAAGTCCCATCGGGTACTCGCCTGCATTTGTCTTTGTTACTTCCGCTGTCGCTTTTGCAAAGTGAATATCGCTCACTCTGTAGAGACTGTTGCTGATACTTACAATCTCATAACCATTTACTGTCTTGGCTGTTCCATCATATTTCTCAGTCTTTGTATTACCTTTGATCTGAACAACAACTTCTTTGTCATCACTTATTACAGTCAGTATGCCTTCTTCTGTTGTAATCTCATAGTTCGCTGCTTTTGTGTTTGCATTTAACGTATAAGTAAATTTGTTTGCGCTGCTTCCGACAGTTGTCTGACTTCCGGTTACATCATATGTTGCACCCTCGCCATTTACAAATCCTTCATTCTTGCCTGTGCTTGCTGTTACATTTTTATTTGTAAGAGGCTGTCCGTCATATACCTTCTGATCACTTGCGGATGTTAATTTCACTTTACGTTTTGTAATCTTGTAAGTCTTTGTTACAGTTCCTTTATAGTTGCCCTGTCCGGTAATCGTTACCGTAATTGTCTGGACATCTTTGAAGTTCTTGTCTTCTGTACCATACTTATAACTTACTGTGTAATCTCTTCCTTCTGTCAGAGCCTTATCGTCAGCATCTTTGACTGTCGGACTCCACTTATGTTCCTGTCCGTCATATACATGATCGGATGGATCATTGATCGTAATGCCTTTGTAAGAATCTGGATTTTCCGGATCTGGTGTAATACTCTGCGGTGTAACTGTCAGTGTTCCAACAGACGTTGTAATCGTGTAGTTACCTGCTTTTGTATTCTTGTTAAGCTCATAAGTAAATGTATTATCGCTGCTTCCGACTGCTGTCTGGCTTCCGGTTACATCGTATGTTGCACCTTCGCCGTCTACAAATTCATCACCGCCAACAGTAATGTCTTTACTTGTCAGAGCAGTTCCGTCATATACTTTGCTTGCTGTTGCAGATCCTAAAGTAACTGTTCTCTTCTCAATTGTAAGACTTCCGTCTGTAACTACGAATGTTACTTTTGCAAAATCTGTACTGTTATTTACAAAGTCAGACTCTTTCAGTCCCATCGGATATGTTCCGGCATCTTTCTTCGTAACGTTATCTGTTCCCTTGAATGTGAAATCAGATGCGTGATACTTCTTATTATTAATGCTTACGTCATATCCTTTTGCTGTGTAATCTTTGCCATCATATTTTGCACTGTTTGTATGACCTGTGATTGTTACAACAACTTCGTTCTTATCCTGGGTAACTGTAAGTGTTCCTTTTACAACTGTAATGTTGTAGTTCTTTTCATTTGTGTTGTCTTTCAGTGTGTAAGTAAATTCATTGTCACTGCTTCCGGCTTTTGTCTGGCTTCCGGTTACGTTATATTCTGCTCCTTCGCCCTTAACAAATCCGTCACCGCTTACAGTTACTTTATCTTTTGTTAATGGTGTTCCGTCGTATACTTTCTCATCTGATCCGGATGTTAAAGTAACATCTCTCTTGCTGATGATCAACTGACCATCTTCCACAACAAATTCTACATTTGAGAAATTGTCGTTGATATTTGTAAAGTCTGTTGCCTGTACATTCATATCGTATGTTCTGGCATCCGTTCCTTTGACTTCTGCTGTTCCGCTGAATGTAAAGTCATCTATGCTGTACAGCTCGTTGCTGATGCTCTTCACTGTATATCCGGAATCTGTATGTTCGTTACCGTCATACTTCGCACTCTTGTCATTTTCTTTGATTGTTACTGTAACTTTATCTGTTATCGGTGTAACTTTCAAAGTACCAGGTGTTTCCGTGATATTGTAGTTCTTAGCTTTTGTATTATCCTTCAGCTTGTAAGTAAATGCGTTTGGTTTTTCACCTACATTTGTAATAGTTCCGGTTACTTTATATGTCGCACCTTCGCCATCGACAAATCCATCGCCGCCAACTGTCACGCCATCTTTGGTTAATGCTGTTCCGTCATATACCTTCTCAGCATCCGCAGTTTTTAAAGTAACGTCTCTCTTCGTAATTGTGAGATTTCCATCTGTAACTACGAATTTCACTTTGCTGAAGTTCTTGCTGGTGTTTGTGAAATCGGATTCTTTCAATCCCATTGCATAGTCACCGGCATCTGTTCCTTTTGCTTTTGCTGATTCTTTGCTGAATGTGAAATCATTTGTTGTATACAGACCTGTGCTTGTTCTTACATCATAACCTGTTACGGACTGCTCTTTACCGTTATACATCTTAGAATCTGTATGTCCGGTAATGTAAACCGTTACTTCCAGAGTGTCATTCTTTTTAACAGTTAATTTACCTTCTGTCTTTGTAATGTCGTAGTTGTCAAGGTTCGTTCCGTCTTTGGCAATGTAAGTAAAGCTGTTTGCGCTGCTTCCGACTTCTGTCTGTGCTCCGGTTACTGTATAAGTAACGCCTTCGTTCTCGACAAATCCGTCTTCACCGCCAACTGTAATCTCATTGCTTGTAAGTGGAGTACCGTCATACTCTTTGGTAGCATCCGCAGATGTTAATGTAACATTGCGTTTCTCAATAGTAAGCTTACCATCTGTAACTACAAATGTTACTTTTGTAAAGTTCTTATTTGTATTCTTAAACTGATCTTTTGTAAGACCCATTTTATAAGAACCTGCATCTGTTCCTTTTGCTTCTGCTTTTCCACTGAACGAGAAATCGTCTTTTGTATATTTGCTGTAAGCTTTCCCATTGCTCTGGATGCTTTCAACTGTGTAATCTGTTACAGACTGTTCTTTGCCATTGTATTTTACAGTCTTTGTATTACCTACGATATTAACAACGATTTCATTCTCGTCTGCTGTTACAGTTAATTTACCTTCTGCCTTACTGATGTTGTAGTTTCCGGCTTTTGTGCCGTCTTTTAATTTGTAACTAAATGTATTATCACTTGTTCCGACATCTGTCTGGCTTCCGGTTACATCATAAGTTGCACCTTCGCCTTCAACAAATTTGTCACCACCGACTGTAATCGTATCATTTGTCAGCGGATTCTTGTCGTAAACTTTACTGTCTGTTGCAGATGTCAGTGTCACGTTACGAGGATTGATTGTAAGACTTCCGTCTACTACTTCAAATGTTACTTTTGTAAAGTTCGCATTCTTATTCTTGAACTGGGATGTCTTAAGTTCCATCGGATAAGTAGCCGCATCCGTTCCGGCTGCTTCTGCTTTTCCGCTGAATGTGAAATCATTTACTGTGTAAAGTGTATTACTGATTTCTGTTACATCATATCCTGTAACTGTATGCTCTGTTCCATCATAAGTTACTGCATTCTGATGTCCTGTAATCTTAACCTTTACTTCCTTTTCTACTGGATTAACTGTAAGAGTACCTTCTTTTGTAGTGATGTCATAGTTGTTAAGATCTGTTCCAGCCTTTGCTTCATATGCTGGCTTTGCAAAAGTATTCTTGCTTGATCCTGCATTTGTCTGAGAACCATTTACATGAGTAGTAACACCTTCGTCTTTAACAAAACCTTCTGCTTTTACAGTCTCATTTGTTAATGCTGTTCCATCATATGTCTTACTAGCTGTTGCTGATGTTAATGTTACAGCTTTCTTTGTAATTGTTAACTTCTCTGTTCCAGTTAATTCGCCAACCAAATCATTGCTTGTTACGCGAACATTAACTGTCTTGCTATCAGATACATCTTTTGCAGTAATTTCTTCACGGTTTGTTGTCCAGCTTTTGTCTGCTTTCTGATATTCAACTGTAAGAGTTCCAACCTCATTCTCTTTTCCCTTCTTAGCAACAGCTGTTGCTTCTCCGGCTGCATGAGATTGACCATTATATACTTCTGTTACATCCTTTGTATTTAATGTAACGTAATCTTTAATATCTTTCTTTTCCCACTGTGCTGTAAGCGTTACATTTCCATTCGGCATTGTAAAGGTATCACCACTATTAATAGTAGTAGTACCACTCAGTCCTTCAACTTTCCAGCCTTTGAATTTGTAACCTGCACGTGTAGGCTGCTCTTTTACAACTACATCTGTATCTACATTATGTTTTTCTGTTGCGGTAGTTGAGTTATCGCTAAATTTACCACCGGCCAGATTGTACATAACCTGATATCCGGCAACATACTTCGCATAGTAATTAGCAGCACCTGTAACTTGAGCTGGGAAGCTTGGTGCAGGAGTTGTTAAACTCTGATCTGTATACCATCCAGAGAATGTGTAAGTTACGCCATTAACTGTCTTAGTTGTCGGGAAACTTTTATTTGTAACATCCGATGGTTTTGTTGTGGATCCATCTTTAACCAAGTAGTTCTTAGAACCTAACATTTCCCAGTTAGTTCCGTTCGCATCAAAAAGATAATATTTAATCAATGCTACTTTTTTACATTTAATGTTGACATTACAATCCAAATGCATATCTGGGGTTGTTCCATTATTTTTTGAAATCTTTGCCGGAACAAGTGAGATTTCTTCTACGTCATCTTCTGTAATAGCCACTCTCAGTTCCCTCTCGATTTTAGTCTTATATGCATCAAATATAAGTTGCCATGCATCATTACTTCTTGGAATTACATTACCATTTAAGGTTGTAGGCCATGATACTACACGCTGGTCAACATTATCAAAACAGTTTTTCTCACCTGTCCATGTAGCACCCTCTACATTGACAACAGCTGTTCCGATAGAGCTTGGTCCCCATTCGGTTGTTGCATTTGAATTTGCATCTTTGGTAGGATCTTTCAAATAATAAACCAAAGCTTCTCTTTTATTTGTAGGGCTTTCATTCTTCACAACTTCAATGGTCTTTGTAGCAGATAATGTTGCCTTAGCTGTTCCCTGTACACTTGCAGTAACAGTTGCAGATCCTTGACGTTTCGCTGTAACTAATCCATTGTCATTAACAGATAAAATCTGTTCATTTGATGAAGTCCAAGTTACATTTCCGGATGCATCTGCTGGTGTGAGGTTAGCTTTAAGCTGTGTAGTCTTAAACTGTGTAACTTTATCTGCTCCGGTGATTGAGATAGCGGTTGGTGATACGGCTGCAAGAACTTCGATATTGTACTTCTTTTCTTTCAGCAAAAACCCCCCAGCCACTCGTATACGTATCTGTGACCGTTGTACGTCCTGCTTTTAATCCTGTTATAGTAATGCTTATATCAGTATCTTTATTTAACCTAACTAAACTATTATCTTTGACAGTCCAGTTATGATCAGAATAATTATACTTGTCCACATCTCTCGAATCCAATGTGATTGTCTCACCAACACGGATTGTTCTGGTAGTATCTGTATCTGCTACTGTTGCAATCTTACCTTTTTCAGATGCTGCAGATACGTTCTTATCCTCGTTCGCTTTCGAGTCTGACTCCCCATCATCAGATGCGTCTGCGTCGTCCTTCTTGTTATCGGACTTCGCATTGTCAGAATCGTCTTTCTTTGAATTAGTTTCTTCCTTATATAATACATGAAATGTCTTATCTGATTTTACATCAGCAATTTTGTATGTATAAACATTTCCATCCACCTTCTTCGGCTGGATCGTATTATTATTCTGGTCTGTTACTTTGTCCAGCTTGAAAGAATTCTTTACAGTGATCTCAAAATTAAAAGAGTCGCCTTCTTTTACTTCTTTCATATATTTGCTGTCTGTGTAAGCAACAGTCTCTTTCTTTCCGTCAGAGCCCCATGCTTTAATATCGCCGCCATCCAGTTTTGATTTCTGGATTGTAGCTTTATAGGCTTTCTCCTCGGAATCTTTCTTTGTATCGCCGGAGCTTGCATCTGCTTTCTTTGCAGCGTTAGCTTTCTTTGCAGTGTCAGCTTTCTTTGCTGTCTGCTCCTGCTTTTTCTCAGTCTTTTCTGTAACCTGAGTCTTCTTGGAAGTGTCCGAAGTATTCTTATCTTCCTCCGTATTCACCTCCTGAACTTTGGCTTCTCCTGAGTCTTTTTTGTGTGCATTCGAAGCCGCCTCCTGCTGTGCTTTCTCCTCAGCAGAATTGTCCTGTTGCTGTGCTTCCGTTGTACTGTCCGATTCACTTGCACTCATATTGGTGCCAAGCTGATAGATTACATTCGAACTGACTAAAACTACAGCGAGAAGCATCGCCAACCAGCGTCTTGTCTTCTTCATACATGTTCCTCCTTACTTCTTTATCTATAAGTCTACATAAAATGTCCCTGTATACTTATTAAGACATTGGTTCCCGTCAAA
>OLWX01001428.1_pt1 | contig 11096 bp, 8 predicted proteins | sample 1673541 | NCBI WGS metagenome assembly OLWX01 (sample SAMEA103958114, study PRJEB25191) | human gut metagenome | reverse complement strand
AAGCTGTAAGAAAAAGACCCGGTATGTACATCGGAAGTACAGGTTCCAGGGGTCTTCACCATCTGGTGTATGAAGTGGTAGACAACAGTATCGACGAAGCTCTTGCTGGATTTTGCAGCACGATCCATGTAACGATACACAAAGATAATTCCATCACTGTAGAAGATGACGGAAGAGGTATGCCGGTAGACAAACATCCGAAGCTGGGCATACCGGCAGTAGAGGTGATTCATACCGTTTTGCATGCCGGAGGTAAATTCGGTGGCGGAGGATATAAAGTATCCGGAGGACTTCACGGGGTAGGTGCATCGGTCGTAAATGCCCTTTCCACTCACATGGAGGTTGAAGTAAAAAGAAACGGTAAAATATATAAACAGGAATACGAAAAAGGGAAGACCATTACTCCGCTGACGGAGATAGGGACTTCGAAACATACGGGATCTAAGAGCACGTTCTGGCCTGATCCTGAAATTTTTGATGAAACGGAATATGATTTTGAGACACTGGAACGTCGCCTGCGTGAAATGGCATTCCTTAACAAAGGAATCAGGATCACACTGACAGACGAACGGGAAGGAAAAGAAAAAAACGAAGAATTCCATTACGAAGGAGGTCTTCGTGAATTTGTACTGCACCTGAATAAAAATAAAGAAGCACTTCACGATAATGTGATTTATTTTGAAGTGATGGATAAGGACAAGGAAGTTGAAGTAGCGATGCAGTATACGGATCGCTACAATGAAATGCTTCTCTCTTATGCAAATAATATCAACACGACAGAAGGCGGTTTCCACATGGTGGGATTCAAGACGGCTCTGACTCGTGTATTCAATGACTATGCTAAGAGAAATAAATTCCTCAAAGGAGATGACAGTTTGTCAGGTGAGGATATTCGTGAAGGACTGACAGCTATCGTTTCTGTCAAACTGACAGAGCCGCAGTTTGAGGGACAGACAAAGACAAAGCTTGGAAACAGTGAAATGAGAGGCTTTGTTGAAAGTGCCACATCTGAAAATGTACTGGCATTCCTGGAGGAAAATCCGACGCAGGCCAAGATCATTTTAGACAAGTGCATGCGTGCGGCAAGAGCCAGAGAAGCAGCCAGAAAAGCCAGAGAACTGACGAGAAGAAAGAGCGTTTTAGATGGTGTTTCCATGCCTGGTAAACTGGCAGACTGCTCGGAAAAAGATCCGAGTCTTTCGGAAATATTCCTGGTCGAAGGTGACTCCGCCGGAGGCAGCGCCAAGCAGGGTCGTGACCGTTTGCGTCAGGCAGTCCTTCCGCTTAGGGGAAAGATCCTGAACGTTGAAAAAGCAAGGCTCGATCGTATCTTAAATTCGGATGAGATAAAGAATATGATAACAGCATTCGGCTGCAATATAGGAGCTGACTTTGACGAGTCCAAGCTGCGGTATCACAAGATCATTATCATGACCGATGCCGATGTGGACGGGGCACATATCCGGACACTTCTGCTGACATTCTTCTATCGCTATATGACACCGCTCATTGAGAAGGGGTATGTTTATGCTGCACAGCCGCCGCTTTTCCAGGTAAAGAAAGGCAAGGAAGTGTACTATACGTATTCTGATAAAGAGCAGGAAAAGCTGATGAAGGAACTGGCGGACAAGCCTGGTAAAGCTGATATACAGCGGTATAAAGGTCTGGGTGAAATGGACTTCCATCAGCTGTGGGAGACAACTATGGATTATAACAGCAGAACACTGGTACAGATCACACTGGATGATGCGACAGCAGCCGATGAGATCTTTACGACACTGATGGGAGACAAGGTGCAGCCGAGAAGAAAATTCATTGAAGAAAACGCTGCGCTGGCAACACTGGATGTATAGATGGGAGGAGTTTTAATAGATGAGTAACCTGATTGAAGATCAGAAAATGATACAGCATGAGATCCATGACGAAATGAAGAACTCCTACATCGATTACGCCATGAGTGTAATCGTCGGAAGAGCGCTTCCTGACGTTCGGGACGGACTCAAGCCGGTACACAGAAGAATCCTTTACGGAATGAGCGGTCTCGGCGTTACGCCGGACAAGCCGTTCAAGAAATCGGCGCGTATCGTCGGTGAAGTAATGGGTAAATATCACCCTCATGGTGACAGATCCATTTACGATGCCATGGTACGTCTGGCACAGGATTTCTCAACGCGTTACATGCTGGTAGACGGCCACGGAAACTTTGGTTCAGTGGACGGCGACGGCGCTGCTGCAATGCGTTATACAGAAGCGAGAATGTCTCCGTTCTCACTGGAGATGATCCGCGATATAGATAAAGATACCGTAGATTTTATGCCGAACTTCGATGAAGAAGAAAAGGAACCCGTCGTTCTTCCGGCAAGGTTCCCTAATCTTTTAGTAAACGGCAGTAACGGTATTGCAGTCGGAATGGCTACATCCATTCCGCCGCACAACTTAAGGGAAGTCATCGATGCTACAGTCAAGATGATAGATGATGAAAACTGCACGGTAGACGACCTGATCGATATCGTTCAGGGACCGGACTTCCCTACCGGTGCACAGATCCTTGGCAAAAAGGGAGCGAGAGAAGCTTACCGCACAGGTCAGGGCAAGGTTTTAGTGCGTGCAGTCGCTAATATTGAAGAAACAGAACGTGGCAAATCTCAGATCATTATCACTGAGATCCCATTCCAGGTCAACAAGGCCAGACTCCTTGAAAAGATCGGCGAGCTGGTCAAGGACAAGAGAATAGAAGGCATCAGTGCTATTCGTGATGAATCCAACCGTAACGGCATGCGTATCGTCATCGAGCTGAAACGTGACGCCAACCCTCGGATCACGCTGAATCGCCTTTACAAGCATACACAGCTGCAGGAAAATTACAGCATGATCATGATCGCGCTTGTAGACGGGCAGCCGAGACTCCTGAATCTCTATCAGATCCTTGAAGAATATCTGAAACATCAGAAGGAAGTCGTTACAAGAAGAACAATTTTCGATCTGAAAAAGGCAGAAGCAAGAGCCCATATTTTAGAGGGATTGCGGATCGCTCTGGATAACATCGACGAGATCATCAAGATCATCCGTTCCAGCTATAATGATGCAAAGGGAAAGCTGATGGATCGCTTCGGTCTTTCGGAGATACAGGCACAGGCTATTTTAGATATGCGTCTTGCCAGACTGCAGGGTTTGGAACGCGAAAAAATAGAAAGTGAATATGAAGAACTTTGCAAGAGGATCGCTTACTATAAGGAACTGCTGGCTGATGAAAAGAAGCTTATGGGAGTTGTAAAGGACGAGCTTCTGGAAATCAAGGAAAAATGGGGCGACGAAAGAAGAACCAAGATCACGGCAGCAGCAGATGAGATGGATGACGAAGATCTGATCGAAGAAAAACAGGTTGCTATCACCCTCACCCATCTGGGTTATCTGAAGCGTGTCTCTGCTGATACGTATAAGACACAGAAGCGTGGTGGAAAGGGAATCACAGGATTGACGACGCGTGAAAACGACTTTGTGACCAACCTGATCATGACATCTACCCATGACAATCTGATGTTCTTTACTAATACAGGAAAAGCACATAAGATAAAAGCTTATGAAATACCGGAAGCGACCAGAACAGCCAAGGGAACTCCTGCTATCAACTTCCTGAACCTGATGCAGCGTGAGAGGATAACAACCGTTATCCCATTCAAGGAATTCCGGGATGATAAATATCTGATCGCAGTGACGAAGAACGGTACTATCAAGAAAACGGCTATATCCCAGTTTGATACAAATAGAAAGACCGGTCTGATTGCTATCAACTTAAAGGACGGAGACGAACTGGTTGCTATCAAACAGACGACCGGAAACGATAAAGTCATCATCATTACTAAGAACGGAAAGTGTATCAGCTTCTCCGAAGACGATGTACGTCCGATGGGAAGGATCGCCGGAGGCGTGAGAGCCATTAAACTGGAGGATGACGATGAAGTAGTATCAATGGAACTGGTACAGCCGGATGAAGAATTGCTGGTAGTAACTACAAATGGTTACGGTAAGCGGACTCCGGTCAAGGAATACAAGGTACAGGCAAGAGGCGGCAAGGGACTTCTTACTTACGACAAGAGCAAGTTCAAGAAGACAGGTCCTCTTGTAGGAGCTATCGTTGTCGATGATGATGATGAAGTTCTGCTGATCAATTCAGAAGGAACTATCATCCGCATCAAAGCAAGCGAAGTTTCCAAGCTGGGAAGAGCGACCCAGGGAGTAAAGATCATGCGGACTGATGAAGATACCAATATCATTTCCATCGCTAAAGTGATCAACGAAGAGGAACATGCAGAAGATGCGAAAAAAGCCTTAGAAAAAAAGGCAAAAGAAAAAGCAAAAAAAGAAGATGATGGATCCGAACAGACGACTTTGGATCTCTAAAAAATAACAAAAAGAGGAAGAAAGCATGAAACGAGTTTTTTCGGGCGTACAGCCTACAGGCAACATCCATATAGGAAATTATTTGGGAGCACTCAGACAGTTCGTAGAACTGCAGGAAGAAAATGAATGTATCTACTGCATTGTAGATCTCCATTCCATCACGGTACCGCAGGATCCTAAAGAACTGCGCAAGCATATTCTAGATGTGGCGGCTCTTTATCTGGCCATAGGTATCGATCCTAAAAAATCTATCGTGTTCGTGCAGTCGGATGTAAGCGGTCATGCGGAACTTTCCTGGATCCTTACATGTAATTCTTATACTGGAGAACTTTCCAGAATGACGCAGTTCAAGGATAAGAGCAAGGGTAAGGAATCTGCACCGACAGGATTATTCACTTATCCGATCCTTATGGCAGCAGATATTCTGCTCTATGATACAGATATCGTTCCGGTAGGAAATGATCAGAAGCAGCATATTGAGATCTGTCGTGATATAGCAATGCGTGTCAATAACAAGTACAAGGATACCTTTGTGATCCCGGATGGAAGGTTTTTAAAATCGGGAGCACGCATCATGTCGCTTGATGATCCAACTTCCAAGATGAGCAAGAGCGCAGAAAATATTCACAGCCGTATTTCTCTGCTGGATGAGGACAGCAAGATCAAAAAATCCATCATGCGTGCGACTACGGACTCTGACGGCGAGATTCGCTTTGATACGGAAAACAAGCCGGGTGTCAGCAATCTGCTGAGCATTTACAGTGCATTCTCCGGTGAATCCATCGATGATATCGTAGCGAAATACGCTGGCTGCGGTTATGGAGATTTCAAAAAAGATCTGGTTGGAATCACGCAGGAAGCTGTTGCTCCCATCAAACGGAATTTCAATGAGATCCGTGAATCGGACGAACTGAAAGCCATTCTGCGTGACGGCGCAGAAAAGGCGAATACTATAGCAGAAAAGACCATGAAGAGAGTAAAGGATCATTTCGGACTGGGATTTTAAGACAAATTTAGAATATAAGCGGCATTTGAATTCCGGATGGGTTTCAGATGTCGCTTTTGAAATAGTAGGAGATACTATGAAAAAATTGCTGGTAATTGGCAGAGAAGGAAGACTTATAAAATATGCTCCGGAGCCGGATAAGCTCAAAGAGTATGATATTGTCTATGCTCCGGTGGGAGCACGGGATGAGGAACTTCTCACAAAAGGAAAGGATGCTGACTTTATTCTGGTGGATGCTATCGGGAGCATATCGGGAAACGTGATCCGGCAAATGGCAAATTTGAAGCTGATCCATTCAGAAGGTGTCGGTTATCAAGGTGTGGATCTCGATGCTGCAAAGGAATGCGGTGTTTACGTATGTAACTGTAAAGGAATGAACGCTTCCGCAGTGGCGGAGCAGGCGGTGCTCCTGATGCTGGGTGTTCTGCGGGACGTCTGCGGCGGAGACCGGAGCGTCCGGGCGGGAAGACAGATCGAAACCAAGGAGCAATATATGATCGAGGGAAATCTCACAGAGCTTTCAGAGTGCACGGTGGGTCTCATTGGCTTTGGTGATATTGCAAAAGCAACGGCAAGTCTACTGCGTGCTTTTGGTGCAAAGGTGGTCTATACAAAGAAGTCCCCTGCTCCGCCGAATGTAGAAACACGTTATGGCGTATTGTTTTTGCCGCAGGACGACCTTTTAGCAGTCAGCGATATCGTCAGTCTGCACGTACCTGTCAACGATGAAACTCGCTATATGGTGGACGCTTCGTTTTTGGAAAAGATGAAAGATACGGCGTATCTCATCAATACTTCCCGCGGAGAACTGGTGGACAGCAAAGCGCTGATTGCTGCTCTGGAATCAGGGAGCATCGCAGGAGCAGGACTGGATACCATCGACGGAGAACCGGTAAAATCCGACAATCCTCTTTTACAGATTTCAGAAGAAGCAGGTAAAAAGCTGCTACTCAGCTGCCACATCGGCGGTATCACCCGCGCCTCCTTCAGCCGCGGATACGCTATGATCCTGGAAGCTATAGAAAAAGTCAGCCGCGGCGAAATACCGGATAATATTGTGGGGTAAAGTATGCTGATCGCCATACAGATGGTGAGAAACGGGTATCGGTAGTAGTTTGCAGATAAGAAAAAGGAGCTGTGATTTTGGAATTTTGAGGAATCCTTATATCACAGCTCTTAATTATTTATTCCTTATGAGTATAATATGTGTTTTTTGCTTTTCCGTTTTTCTGTAATAAGTTTTGATCTATAAGTGCTTTGATCAGTCTTATAGCTGTGGATGGACTGACCTCAAGCATTTCAGATACGTCATTTTTTTTGATTTTATCGTGAAGCTTAACGTATTCTAATATCCGTAGTTCGGCATCGTTTAAATCATTTTTATTTTCAGGTTCTGGAGAAGGTGTGATTTCTTTTTTAGCATTGATGTTTGGAAGGATAATTTTAAACGTGTTTCGGGTCGTTTCAATTCTTGGCTTTTCATCCACATCCTGATATGCTTGCATAATTTTACTCATGCCAGTTCCATATGCTTCGATTAAATGCAGCCGATAAAATACATTAGCAAGATTTTGATTTCTGCACACTGAAATCCCAGCTATAATATCTTCCAGATCAATCCCAGGCATAAGTCCTCCAATCGATATAAATTCTATTCGATCTTCGTAAATACTGATTAGAGCACTATCATGAAAAGAATAATCTCGATGAACCAGTACATTCAAAAAGGCCTCTCTAATAGCGATTTCAGGATAATCCCGAACATCAATACGATGCAGTTTTTCTATTGTTGCATGAATTTGGTTGCGAAAATCAATAAAATCATAAGCTTCATTCATCTGTTGCAACAGAGAGCCGGTAAATTCCCGTCGATCGTGAAAAACAGTTTGATCTACACCCTGAAAAACAGCGATTTTTATTGTATGGATACACTGATCAGACAGAAGAAGTGCTAGGTTACTGTAAAGCCCATCTGGATCCAGAAGTTTTAAGGTACGCATTTGCTGCGCTCCAAAATCAACATTCCGCATCTGAAATTCCTTCGTAAGGGAGTCAAAAGTCAGTTCCTGATTTAGACTGCGCATTTCTTCAAAATGATCTCCATCGGTTTCTTTGATCATATGACGAATAGCGGAATCTGTAGCGGGTACTGATGAATATCCCTGTCTTACATATACACCTTCTGGACGCATTCCTTTCCTGGCAATATAGTAGGGACGATCTGTGCCGCGCTGAATATCGACTGCAATGATTGCTTTGCCGTATGTTTCAATTGTCTCATAATGTAAGAACATCGTTAAATCCGGTTTCACAGCATCTCTGATCATATTACTGATCTGCAGTGCTGTACCATCCGGATCATCAAGTCCGATTACCGTGCCATCATCCTGAACACCAATATAGAGCTTTCCTCCATTACAGTTAGCAAAGGCAATGATTTCTTTTTTGATGTCATCTACGACGATCTCTTTTAGTTCAACAGTTTCACTCTCGCGAAAAACCATAGGGACCTCCATTTCATCAGAATCTTTTCTTGCATTATAATAAATCGTGTCAATCGTGTCAAGTAAAAATGACACGATTGACATGATTATGACGAGATTTGACATGATTCGATTCTCTTATACCATCTCTGCCACCACTTTCCCAATATCCCCGTCGATGCAGATGGAGCGGTTTTTGATTTCGGATGGTGCAAAGGCTTCTCCATAGTTGATGCATGCGTAGGTGGCGTTTATGTTTTTTGCGGTCATCTCGGGAGCATCCTTTGCAGGAGGAACAAGAATTCCGTCTGGCAGGATATGAAATCCCTGCAGTTCCACCATGCGCCGGATCACCGTTAAGCCCAGTGCTCCTCCAATGTTTCAAATGGATAAAAGCCTCCGGAATACATATCGGGAAATCCGTATTTCTCGATGAAATCCGAGAAATAGGTTTCAAACCGTGCTCCCGCTCCCGCAGCAGTTCCTGTATCATATAGATCCTGCGTTCTTTCTGGTTCATGGATTTGTTTCCTCCTGTTTTTTATATCTGTTGCTTAAATTCGTCAAAATTTCTCTCATGGTTTTTTTATAGCTTTATCATATGTCGGTCGAGCATATCTGTAAAGTAAGCACTTTTTTGTGTCATAGTTACCTGGAAGTGACTCCTGCGCGTTTGCAGGGAAAATCACGAGTAAATTTTATTTTGGGGGATAATATTTTAGCTGAATTTTATACAGCCAGGCAGTTTGTTCCCTGAAGAATGAAATGAAGTTAGCCATAAATAACTGCAATTTCAACGGTTCCAGCCTACAGCGGGAAAACATACCAGCGGAATCCTGGTAATTTGATGTAACTAGTTACATCAAAAATATCTAAAATTCACCTAAAACGAGTATAAAATTCGACAATTTTGTAAAAATAAGGGTAATACTAGCCGAAAATGCCGTTTAAAGATTCAAAACATTACACAAAAGGACAAAGTTTCAAAAAAATCAAAAAAACTTTTATGAAACTAGTACCAGTATATCCTATTCTTCACATTCAACTGTTAGACCACAAAAAAATAGGGTTTTTTTTGAAACAACTTTCCAAAACAGTTGCATTTACTGGAGTTTTACAGAGATTTCAGTTAAATCCCCCTAAATTCACCGGAATTTAATTTAGGAGATGAATGGAAATATGGAAAAAATATCCGCAGTTACCTCGTTCCGATTTATACGTTTTTAGTGTCGAAAATTGTAAAATTATGGTTTGCTAAGGGCTATATTCTTTAGTACAATACGCGAGGAGTTAGCGATAGCTAAGATTCCACGCAATTTTACCTCTGCATCTGCTCTTTGAATCAGGCAGATGTTTTATGAAAGGATGGTTCAAATGAACAAAATTACTCAGACAGAATTAGGAGGGCTTTTTGAACTGACACCAGAAGCCCGTGCCGAGCTTTCCTCTTCAAAATATTACAATGAGGACTTGGCACCTACGTCCATTTCTGAAAGAAACTGGACGACTTACAACATTACGATGCTGTGGGTTGGTATGTCTATCTGCATTCCGGCTCTGGCGTTGTCTTCCAGTTTGATCACAGTGGGTATCTCCCCATGGATGGCAGTTATCAACGTAGCGATCGCAAACGTGATCGTAGTAATTCCGATCCTGCTCAACTCGCAGATCGGTACCAAATACGGAATCCCGTTCCCGCTTCTGGCAAGACTGACCTTCGGAAGTATCGGCGCACAGGTTCCTGCGATCCTGAGAGCGATCACAGCCTGCGGATGGTGCGCAGTACAGTCCTGGGCAGGCGGCGGCGGTGTTGCAGCACTGCTGAGCATCTTCTTCGGTTCCAGATTCACAGATGAAACATGGACGATCCGTGTTCCGTCCTGGGGCGGCATGACAGATGTTGCATGCGGACAGATGATCGGATACATTATCTTCCTCATCTTCGTTGCATGGGTAGCATTCAACGGTATCGAAAAAATCAAATGGGTACAGAACATCGGCGGTCCGGCACTGCTGATCGTTATGGCCGTACTTCTGATCTGGTCCGCTAACCTGGCTGGAGAAGAAGGATACACATTCTTTGGTGTAATGAACACACCGGGAGATGACGCTCTCGTAGAACAGAATGGCGGATTCGTTCTGGTATACATGACAGGTCTGATGGGCAACATCGCTTACTGGTCCACAATGGCACTGAACATTCCGGACTTCTCCAGATATGCTCGCTCCCAGAAAGACCAGACAGCAGGTCTGCTCTACGGAATGCCGCTTCCTATGGGACTGTGCGCGTTCATCGGAGCATACTTTGCACAGGCAACAAAGATTGCTTACGGCGAAGCTCTGTTCGACCCTTCCATGATCTTCTATCACCTGGAAAACAAACTGGTTGTACTGCTGGGAGGCCTCGGCGTTATCGCAGCAACCATCACAACTTGTGTAGGTGCTAACGTAGTTGCTCCGGCAAACGGATTCTCCAACATCGCACCTAAGAAGATCTCCTACAAGACTGGCGTTATCGTAACAGTACTGCTTTCGTTCTTCGTACTGCAGGCATGGTGGATCTACAGCTCCGGCAGCGCTTACATGACCTGGATGAATGCTTATGGTTCCATCCTGGCACCGATCGCAGCAATCTTCTGCGCAGACTACTTCCTCTGCAAGCACAAGCGCATCGATATGATGTCCCTGTTCCAGGGTAAGGAAGGAAGATACTGGTACACTAACGGTGTCAACTGGGCAGCAATCATCGCATGGGTTCTGGCATTCATCTTCCCGCTCATGACATACTTCAACGTGAGTGGACCGTTCTGGAACTTCATCAACTCCATCAACTACGTATGGTCCTTCGTAATCGGTTTCGTAGTATACGCAGTGCTGATGAAAACCAAGCTGGCTGGAAACTCCTACATTACAGACGAGGAGCACGAAGCATTCACAGCTCACGAACATATTGAAGAAGAAATCATCGTTGACAAGAAATAAAATTCAATAAGCTACCAGCGTTTCCTTCGAAATAAAACAATGAAATATAAAGAATAACAATAAATAACAATAATCTAATTTCGAACGAAATGATGGAAATAGGAGCCCTGGGGTCTTGCGCAGTCTCTGCCAATGCCCCTCGGGGCTCTTTTTTTATTTTCGGGATTTCGGCAGTAATAGACAAAAGAATTATAGAAAAACTGAGAAATTATGTAAAAATTATG
>OLWX01001423.1_pt1 | contig 11135 bp, 8 predicted proteins | sample 1673541 | NCBI WGS metagenome assembly OLWX01 (sample SAMEA103958114, study PRJEB25191) | human gut metagenome | reverse complement strand
CTGTACATATCCATAACCGTATCCATAGCCATAACCTGTGATACCCATTTCTGTACCGTTAAGTACGTAGCCGATAAGGTCAACTCCTGTTGCCGCAATATTCTCAACACCGCCGAGAATACGGTCGATTCTTGCAGAATCCTGACGGACTACCATCACAGCTCCATCTACCATACGGGCAATAAAGGACGCATCGGACAGCATACCGCATGGAGGTGTATCCACGATCACGTAATCGTATTTACGCGGCAGAACCTGCAGGAGTTTCTCCATCAGACCGCCTCCCAGAATCACGGAAGGATCTTTCAGTGGATTTCCTCCGGGCAGAATATCCAGTCCGTATTCTCCATATCTGAGACGGATATCTCTTAAGTCTGCTTTCTGTTCCAGTACATCCGCTACACCATATTCCTTTTTCTCCAGTCCCATAGCTTCTGCCACAGAAGGATTTCTCAGGTCTGCATCCACAAGGATTACGCTCTTGCCTTTCTTTGCCAGAGAGATGGCCAGATTAACAGCAACTGTAGTCTTGCCTTCGCCTGCTGTGGCACTTGTGACAAGAATGCTCTTCACTCCGTCTTCTTCTGCTTTCTTTACTGTTCTGGTACGCACGGTACGAAAGCTCTCTCTGAGAACCGTATTGCTTCCTGAACCATCCAGAAGGACTGTCTTTTTGCTCTTTTTTCTGCGTTTTCCACGTGACTTGGGCACACTGCCAAGATAAGGGATACTTAAGTAATCTTTCAGATCCTCTTCTCTTCTCACTGTCTTTCTTGTAGCTGCATAGAAGAACAGGAATAAAAGACTTAATACAACTCCTCCCAAAGCTCCCTTCACAGCTGACTGCCTGAACTGCGGCGGATTTACAGGTGATTCCGGCACACCGCTCTCATCCATCTGAGTAAGCTGGGTATCACCGATAATATATTCTGCAACCTCAGGGTAATACTTGATCACTGCCTGAAGTACATTGTAGGCAGTATCAGGATCAGATGCTGTTACATTAATGGTGAAAATAGAAGTATCCGAGATTGCTTCAGCAGTGATAGTTGCAGGAATAGTATCCACATCCAGACTTTCTGCCACAATATCTGATAAGGCACCACTGGTAAGGATATAAGGGAATGTCTTACTGAGCTGACCTGCAGTCTTCTCATTGGAATAATCCTGATTGTAGACATAGGCTGTCTTGGTATCTACCACAAAGGAGGAATATGCCTGATAAGATGGTTTGTAGCTTGTTTTGGCCCTGAAGTAGAATCCTGCTCCGCAGGCTGCGATAATGATCAGGCACAGCAGGAAAAACTTCTTGAAGCCTCTCCACATATCATCCAAGATCGTAGTAAAATACAGGATCCCGGAATCTGTTTCTCTACTGTTATGCTCGTTTCTCATAATATCCTCCATATCCATAATGTGCTGTACTTCCTGTGATCTGAGATGATGATGCATCATTAAGCACGCATCCCAGAACCTTGCCTCTGGTATTGTTCAGAATATCGATGGCGTCATTGATGTCCTTGGTAAGGACAGTATCCTGTCTCACTACGAGTACGGAAGCATCTGCCATCTGTGCCAGTTCCTCTGTATCTGATACCAGTGCCAGAGGAGAGGTATCAATGATCACATAATCCATGTTCTGCCTGCAGAATCCCACAATCTGTCTCAGTGTGGTACTCTTAAGCAATGCCTCAATGGAATTAGAGGATGTTCGGTTCAGTATCATATAGAGGTTTGTATCATTCCAGTTGCAGATCAGATTCTCTGTTCCTGCCTTGCCTGTCAGCACCTTACCCAGATCATCTGCGTCTTTGCCTTCCATGTCAAAGATCTTGTACTGTGCCGGTTTACGGAAGTCACAGTCAATGAGCATTACTCTGCTGCCTTCCTGCGCGAGTCCGAGTGCCAGGTTTGCCGCTACTGTGGATTTACCTTCATTCTCCATTACGCTGGTGACCAGAAGTGTTTTTGCATTCTCCTTATCCATGTAGCTTCTGACTCTGGATGACATCATCTTGTTGGATTCTGCGTACTGAAAGCTTCTGAGCGGATTACTGATCAGCATGGATACAAATTCCTTTTTCTTACGAAGCTTAATGGATTTGGATTTCTTCTCGTGATAGATACTTCCCAGAAGTCTGGTATCCAGTTTGGAGGTAACATCCTTGGGATTCTTAATTGTATCACGAAGATAGGAAAGGCCTGCAACCAGTACCATAAATACTGCTGCTGCGGCTATAAATGCTATTATCATTGTTTTCTTCTCATTCAGAGGATTCACAGGCGCCATAGACACTGCCGGGCTCTGAATGGTCTCTATGATCACATTCTTGATAGCATAATCGGATACTGTATTATAATTCTTCATGATAGACTGCAGAATCCTGTAAGACTCTACAGCTGTGCCTGCTTTCACAGACAGAGTGATCAGGTTTGTCTCAGGTACCAGATCTACAGATGAATCAATATTCAGGCTGCTCATTTTCAGATCCTGTGCTACTTTTTTCTTCAGGACATTGCTGTCCATGATCTCTGTAAACTGCTGTGCCAGCTGCTGGGTGGAATTCAGATTCTGATATACATTTGTGTTCATTCCTTTGGCAGTGACTACAAAAGTTGTGGATGTCTTATATTCGGGCTGATAGGTGACATTCACCCAGATATCAGCAAACAATGCCACAGCCAGGGAAAGAAGCAGGATTGCCCACCATTCCTTTGCTATATCTTTCAGCATGCTGATCAGATCAATCTGTGGAACCAGTCCACCGTCAATTCTCTCTTCCATGTTCTCTTCCTTCCTTATCTTACGACTACAATCAGGCGAACCTGTCCGGTCACACTCTCTTTGCCGCTGTCATCTGTCATCTGGTATGTGATCTCATATACTCCGGCTTTGTTAAAGTCAGCCTCATTGTTGATCTGTACTTCTTCGGATGTTATGGATGTTCTCTGCTGGTTCTGGGATGGCTTGGGATCTCTGAGTACTCCGTCCTCATCTCTGATATATTTAATCCCGCCCATTGTAATCTGCTGTACATAATCCCATGGATTGATCACTGTCCCTGCAGAAGTATAGATCAGATACTGGGACAGTTCGATCTGAGGTCTCTGGGATTCTTTGGCAGGATCATAGATCTCTACAGTTACAGGAAGTTTCTGTACATCGCCTGCGCTGTTGGCTGCCTGATACATCATTGGATATTCTCCGGCCTTGTCAGCCTGCACATAATATTCGCTGGACATCTTTATCTTGCCGGTGAGGTCTCCGTCCAGTACATCCTTACATGTGAGAGTTCCCATGATATCCTGTGTATTCATAGGGAAACGCAGCGGCTCAGTGAGAGAAAACTCAGGAGAAGTATAATCCTTATATTTCACTTTCCTGGTAGCCTTGGTTGCGTGATTGTCGGAATCAAATGCCACTACTGTCATGGTTCTTGTTTTATTTTTTGTGAAATTGCTGATGGATTCTATGATCAGACTGTCGGTCACATCTCCATCTTTGGAATCTTTTGCTTTGATTCCTTTGAGAAGTTTTTTCTGATCTGCATCACAGGATACTTTAATGGAATCTTTCTTCATGGTTATCTTCGGAGCCTGGTTATCCTTGGAATTGATCTGTTCATTTCTGTACATTCCAAAGGAGACCGCTGCTGCCACAAATACGATAATGCTTAGTATTCTTAATTTTTTCATAACATTCTCCTTGTTCTCCCTCTCACCAGTAGTACCTTCTGAGACGTTCCGGCCGTCTGCCGTGGGCAGGGATCTGTCTGTTACTTATGATCCGCCGGGGGTTGCCTTCCAGAAGGTGATATGTATATTCAAACCCGCCATTTCTGGTCAGGTGATCTCTCACTTCTTTCATATGAGGTGTTCTTACATAGGATCTGTGGGCATCGCTCGCCACACAGGTGATCAGATCATTCTCCAGCAGTATCCGTGCGCTCTCTCTGACTCTGCCGCCAAATCTGCCCAGAATGCTTCCTTTATTCATCTGTGCATAACACCCTGATCTGAGCCACTCATATACAATCTCCGGAAAATCCTGTACACAGAAATATCTCTCCGGATGAGCGATCAGCGGGATCTTACCTGCTTCAAAGACTGCATCCAGGCATTCTCCGATCCACATTGGATCTGCCTCAAAGGGAAATTCTACCAGATAATAGTCTGTATGATTGATTCCTGTAAGAAGCCCTTTTTTTATTTTATCTTCCAGGTCTTCCGACGCAAAAATCTCCATTCCTTCCAATATTCTTAAGGGTATGTGATTCTGTCGGATCGCTGCTTTCAGGCGACTGAGATCTTCATTCAGTTTCTCTGAACAGAAATTTTCGAATCTGCCGGTCTGATTGCTGTGTGGAGTTGCCACCATAATGCTGACTCCGCTGTCTGCAGCCATAACTGCCATTTCCAGTGAATCCTGAATATCACGTGCTCCATCATCCACACCCGGCAAAATATGGGCATGTAAATCGATCATTTTCTTCCTTTCCAAATATGCATGTTCATACAGAAATAAATTTTACCCCTTTCCATGTGGTGTTCCAACATACTTTAGTATGAATTTTGTATATGTTTTTATTAAATTCTTCAACTTTCCTAATGACGTAAAAAAGTCCTTCGAAACTTTCAGGAAGACTTTCTGAGGACTTTTTCACTCGTAAACACACAATGTTTCACTCGGCACCGAACTACCTGGACTGCTCAAGTTTCTTTCTTGAGATTACAGCAGTTCCACCGAGAAGCAGAGCCCCTGCAAGACTGTAGAGAGCAAGATTTCCTTCGCCTGTCTTTGGTGCTGTAGAGGTTTTATTTGTGGTTGGTGTCTCAACTCTTGTTCCGGTCGGGCTGACTGCAGCCATTGCAGGAACGGATAAACCACAGATTAACATTGCAGAACACAGCATGATCATCATTCTTTTTTTCATTGGAACCATCCTCCTTACTTTATTATTGCTTTATTTCTTTATAGAATACGCTGAGAATCAGCTTATAAAGCTCTTTGTCATCCGGATTGAACTCCGCATATACATCTCCCTGAGTTACCTCACCGGGTACAGTCAGGATATCACCTCCGGAAACTCCGTTCTGAATCATCAGGGTTGCCAGATGTGTCACTTCAGATGCGCTGATATTGGTAACCATATAGTCGGATACATCATTATACAATGTTACAGGAAGCGTAGGATTCTTTCTGGTCTGACTGATTGCCTGCTGAAGGAAAGCATCAATATACTGTTTCTGTCTCTCCATTCGCTGATTATTGGAATCCAGAACCTCTGTGTTACGTGAACGCACATAGGTCTGTGCCTGTTCTCCATGAAGAGTAACTGTTTCTCCGGCTTTCAATGCGGAATCTGACTGTGTGAGATCCTCCAGTACATTTACAGTAACGCCACCGATCGCATCGTTCAGCGGAGCAATAGCAGAATAATCAATGGCAACATATGCATTTACCGGCATACCATACATAAGTCTGGAAACTGACTGAAGTGTATTCTCACAGCTTTTCTCTTTGCCGTCTCCATAGGAATAGGCCAGACAGAGCTGCATTTTGTCAGTTCCGAGGTATTTGTCCTTCACATTGTATTTATTCACATCTACCATAGCATCTCTGGAGATATTTATCAAGGATAAATGTCCGGTTTTTGAATCTAAGGCTGCCCAGATGAGCACATCGGCCTGACCATTCTCTCCGATCACTTTCTCTCCGGTATCCTGCATATCTCTGTCAATACCCATAAACAGAATGTTTATGTTATCTTCATTATACTTATATTTTGCACCATTGTACACTATCATTTTTCCATCATCTTCAGATGACGCCTCTTCCGGTGCGGTGATGGATGCTATGGACTGATTTTTCTTTAACTGGGCTTCGCCTTTCTTATTCAGATAGAAGTATGCTCCTACGGCAGTCGCTAACAGCAGAACTAATATGCCTAAGATTACCAGCGCTGCAATAAGAGGGCCTTTTTTCTTTCTGGCGTTGTAATCTGGTTTCTGACCGGATTTCGGGTTTGCCTTGCGCGTATCCTGTCTCCGGGTTCGGTCTGTATCAGCTGCCGGAACCGGTCTGGCTGATGACGCTGAAGGCTTCCTCTGCCGAACCTGTGTCTGTTGCTGTTGAGCCTGTGCCTGCCGACGCTGTCCTGCCTGTGTCTGACTCTGCTGAGCCTGTATCAGCTGAGCCTGCTGCTTCTGTTCTTGTTCCTCTTTCAGATCTTCATATCTTATATATCTCATATGAGGACTGTTCTTCGCCGGATTCGCGCTCTTACGTACAGGACGTACTATTTTTTCCGGTTTCTTCGGTTCTGCAGGCAGTGTGGCAACTGTTTCCTGTTCTGCGATTGATATCGGTTTCTGTACCGGCTCCGGTATTGGTTCCGGCTCCGGTTCTGGTATGGGTTCTGGTCCTGGTATGGGTTCCGGCTTCGGTTCTGGCTCCGGTATTGGTTCCGGTATGGGTTCTGGTCCTGGTATGGGTTCTGGCTCCGGTATTGGTTCCGGTATGGGTTCCGGCTTCGGTTCTGGTTCCGGTATTGGTTCTGGTTCCGGTATGAGTTCCAGTATTGGTTCTGGTTCCGGTATGGGTTCCAGTATTGGTTCCGGCTTCGGAATCAGTTTCAGATTTGATGTTGTTGGATTCTCTGCAGCTTTTGACGATTCTTTAAAATCGCGGAAGATATCATCAAAAATATCCGATTCTTTGTCGACTGACCCGTTTGTCTGCGTCCGTCCTGCCGGATTGGCAGTCCCGTCAAGCATATTCAGCAAACCTCTGTTTAACTGATCTACCTGATTTTGTTTGTTTGTTTTTTCTCTTTCACTCATTCTTTCCATTCCTATTTAAAACAGCCTGTACTAAATATCTAGACTGAGTTTGTCCTCCTACGCAGGTTTCCAGTGTAATGATATGATCATCCGAAGTTACACTGACATCACTGCGGATGTTTGCATCCATGGCACGTACATTAAAAATGTCATCAAGATACTTCTCAAATACTTTTTTATCTTTGAAATCAAAGGAATTCATAATATGTCTGTCATCATAGGTATAGGATGCAAATACTGTATATTTCAAAACACCCTCGGGTGTATAAATATATACATCCGGATGACTGTCAAAGAAATCCTTATCCCGGAACAGATGAAGATTCTGAAACATGGACTGATTCTTCATATTATGTCCATAGATCACTGTGTTTGGATCCATAAAATCCTTACTGTTGCAGTCTTCTGTATAAATACAGCCTGCAAATCGCGGCTGCTGATACATATCATGGCTTAAATAATAGGAGGGATCTCCTTCACGCTGTGCAATCGGATAATCGATCTTTGTATCCGGGATTCTGATCCAGGCATAGATATCGGAGTTCGTTTTCTGCAATTCATCGAAGTTGATGGGATTCTCCATATCAACAAAAAAGTTCTCGGTGATCTCAGCTTCTTCTCCCTGCTGTTCTCCGGTAAACTCTGCATTCTCTATCTCTTCCAGTGATACCTTGTCTTCCTCTTTCTTCCTAGCTTCTTCCTGAGCTGCTTTCTCTCTGGCTTCTGCCTGAAGCTGCTCATATTCTTTCTCTGTGCGGTAATCCTGATACAGATACCATCCGAGAAATCCCGCGCAGCAGATACAGCCTATAATTGAAATAATAAACACGATCCGCCATCCGCTTTTCTTTTTCATTTCTTAGCTTTCATCTCCTTCATATCTTCACTTCACCCGCTCAAGGTGGTTCTCCTTAATTCTGTATATATGATCACTCATAGTCAGAACACTTGGACGATGGGTAGTTACAATGCAGGTTCTGTGGGCACCTATACTCATGATATTTTTCAGCACCCGTTCTTCTGTATCTGTATCAAGTGCGGAGGTTGCCTCATCAAGAATCAGTACGGGAGCATCTCTCAGCAGGGCTCTGGCTATGGCTATACGCTGTGCCTGTCCTTCTGAGAGTCCGCAACCTTTCTCTCCGATATGCGTATAAATATCTTCGGGCAGCTTTCTGACAAATTCATAGGCACAGGCTGTCTCCAGAACACTTCTGATTTCTTCATCAGTCGCATCGCTTTTGACCATTCTCATATTCTCGGCAATAGTTCCTGCGAACATGGTATTTCCCTGGGGAACATATCCGAACAGATCTCTGGTTCCTGCTGAAATAGAGCAGCTGACACCATTACAGTCTGTAAGGCTGGCAGCTCCTGAAGATGGATAGATCAATCCCAGAAAAACACGGATCAGTGTGGTCTTTCCTTCTCCTGAAGGTCCGATCACAGCAGAGATCCTGCCTGGCTCTGCAATAAAGTTACCATTTCGGACAACCTCATTGCCTTCTTTGTATACGACATTGACATCCCTGAGCTCAACAGTGATCCCCTTGTCAGCAGATTTCCTGATCCTGCCCACTTCCGGCATATCCAGAAATTTCTCTTTCTCAAGTCCTGAAACAGCCATAAGTCTGCCTGCACAGGTTGCTGCATTAATCGCAGAAGGAACAATCTGTACCAATGCAGAGAACGACGAAGACAGGGAATTTGCCATCTGGACAAACATCAGCAGCGTGCCGGTTGTAATATATCCGCTCCAGAGCCGGTATACACTCCAGCCAAAGCAGATATAAGATACCCCAGTACCTACTGCCGAAAGAAATGATGATGTATATACGGTAAACTTATTATAATCCATCATTTTATCCTGATAATCTCTCTGGAGACCTTTTAGTTTATCCTCAAAGAGACTCATCAGACCAAGGGCTTTTACAGACTGCAGATTCTGAAAAGTATCATCCTGAAACGCCATCAGACTGCTGGTCATTTCCCTCATTTCTTTATTATAGTTTCTCATCTTTCTCATCAGTTTCCTGGACAGAAGAACCGTGACCGGTGCACTGAGAAGGGCGATTCCCGACATAACAGGATCATAATGGAAAATGATCACGAAAGCTCCTGCAAATTGGACCAGTTTGGTAATACAGTTGGGAATCCAGCTGATCACGCTGGAAGCCACCTGATTTGCATCATTTGACAGACGGTTAAGAAGATCACCGCTGCGGAATTGATGGAGTGCTTCCCAGTCCGTATTTATGATCCTGTCATAAATATCTGCCTGAATTTCATTCTGAACCACAACATTAATCCTGGCCGAGATCCTGCTGATCACAGCGTTGGAAATAATTCCTCCCGCAGTCATACAGACAATAATTACAGCCAGCATCAGAATTCTGTCTCTGTGTCCTCCGGTTACAGCATCAATGAGATACTTGGACATTACACTGCTCCCCAGTCCCATCACTGTCCCGAAAATTCCGGAAAATATGTAAAAACATATGGATTTCCAGTATCTTCTGGCATATTGATACATCCATAATGTTTCTGCATAGATTTCTTTCAGATATCCCTGTTTGATTTTCGTGATTATTTTCTTAAAAGTCGAATTCAAATCTTGTCTCCAGTTGATTGCATTCCTCTGTTTTTAATATTTTTAATGTTTCTTATTATATCACTGCATTGTAGGTTTCTCAAGCAAATCAATGTAAAAAAAATGCATATAATCTCAGTATTAATGGTCGAAATGGTACAATTTTAAGCCAGATATGTCTGAAAAAAAGCCACCGGATATTCTTCTCACCGATTCTTTTTCCTTTTCGCTGAGCTTCAATAATAAGACCAAATATCTGTTCCTGTTCAATCGGGCCTTCGGTATAAACCTGCCCGTCTCCCACAAACCAGTATTCCTTCTTACCTGTCTTCGGATTCTGTCTGATATAGCGGATCCTGTGCATGATATACTGTCCATTCTTTCTCTGAAAGAAAGCAATGTCACCTTTTCGCAATGAACGGTTTACTTCTTTTATCAGAACCTGGTCTCGTCCGTCTACCAGGAAAGGCAGCATACTGTTGCCCGTCACCACAAGCGGCACTTCTTTTCCTTCTTCCAGAAGTGAACGGATTATTTTCATATATTTTCCAGTGTCCACTTTTCTGACCGGGATCTGCTCCTGCATAAATTTTTCCTCTTTTCCAACAATTTCCATATATTCGGCACTGGGATTATAACACATCCCTGAATTAAAGTCCATGTAAAAATGGCCCTAAGATATCTCTATCTTAGGACCATTCTGTTATCGTTTGGACACTGTCATGCCTGCGCATGAACTTATATATTATTTATAATTATGCATTCTTCTCAGCGATAGCTGCCTGTGCTGCTGCAAGACGAGCGATCGGTACACGGAATGGTGAGCAGGATACATAGTTAAGACCGATCTTGTGGCAGAATTCTACAGAAGACGGATCTCCACCATGCTCGCCGCAGATACCTACGTGAAGGTTCGGGTTAACCGGTTTGCCGAGTTCGATAGCCATCTTCATCAGCTTGCCAACGCCAACCTGATCCAGTTTTGCAAATGGATCGTTCTCGAAGATCTTAGCGTCATAGTATGCGTTGAGGAATTTACCTGCATCATCACGGGAGAAGCCGTATGTCATCTGAGTAAGGTCGTTTGTACCGAAGCAGAAGAAGTCTGCTTCTTTAGCGATCTCATCAGCTGTAAGAGCAGCTCTCGGGATCTCGATCATTGTACCAACTTCATACTGAAGGTCAGAACCAGCGGCTTTGATCTCAGCATCAGCTGTCTCAACTACGAATTTCTTAACATATTTAAGCTCTTTTACATCGCCAACAAGTGGGATCATGATTTCCGGTTTGATTGTCCAGTCCGGATGAGCTTTCTTAACTTCGATTGCTGCGCGGATAACTGCTGTTGTCTGCATCTTAGCGATTTCAGGATAAGTAACAGCAAGACGGCATCCACGATGTCCCATCATCGGGTTGAACTCATGAAGAGAAGCGATGATAGTCTTAATCTGATCTACAGTTTTGCCCTGAGCATCTGCAAGTTTCTTGATGTCAGCTTCATCTGTAGGAACGAACTCATGAAGAGGCGGATCCAGGAAACGGATAGTAACAGGGTTACCTTCCAGAGCTTCAAAGAGACCTTTGAAGTCATCCTGCTGATATGGAAGAACTTTTGCAAGTGCTTTCTCTCTCTCTTCTGCTGTTTCGGAGCAGATCATTTCACGGAATGCATCGATACGTCCCTCACCGAAGAACATATGCT
>OLWX01001418.1_pt1 | contig 11152 bp, 9 predicted proteins | sample 1673541 | NCBI WGS metagenome assembly OLWX01 (sample SAMEA103958114, study PRJEB25191) | human gut metagenome | reverse complement strand
TCGAATCCGCATCCTACGCGATTGGTATAGTTATTTACGAAACGATGTACTAGCTCTTATGATATCCTGCTATTTCGTGGATATTATCATCCATTTCAGGATTTATAAAATATTCTGTTTTCCTCTATTCTATTTTTTCACTGTTTCATAATGGAAACTGTTCAGGAACTGTTTTGCCCTGTCAGTCTCCGGATTGTCAAAGAACTGTTCCGGAGTGTTCTCTTCTACAATGTTTCCCTTATCCATAAAGATCACTCTGTCTGCTACGGAACGGGCAAATTCCATCTCATGAGTGACGATCAGCATGGTCATTCCTGTCTTTGCAAGTTCCAGTACTACCTGAAGTACTTCTCTTACCATCTCAGGATCAAGTGCTGCTGTAATCTCATCCAGAAGCATGATCTCCGGATGCATCAGCATGGCACGTACAATGGCAACTCGCTGTTTCTGACCACCGGAAAGCTGCCTTGGATAATTATCTTTCTTATCCAGAAGACCAACTCTGTCAAGAAGCTGCTCCGCTTCCTTTTTCACTTCTTCTTTATTTCTTTTCTGTACTTTCATTGGTGCCAGAAGAAGATTATTTAAAATTGTCATATTCGGGAAAAGATCATAGCTCTGGAAAACCATTCCTATCTTCTCTCTGACTTTGCTTATATTCTTTTTTTCTTTCTCATAGCTTACACCGTTAAGCTTCAGTACACCGGTGTCAATCTCTTCCAGGCGGTTGATACATCGCAGGAAGGTACTTTTTCCACATCCGGAAGGTCCTACGATCACCACCACTTCTCCCTTTTGCAGAGAGAAGGAAACATCATCCAGAATAGGAACATTGTTTACATATGATTTCTTTAAATGTTCTACTTCTAAAATCGGCTGTCCCATTCATTTATCCTCATTTCTCTATTAATCAGCAAACTTCTTTTCCAGTACTCTGGAGAGTCTGGAAAATGGAAAACATATGATAAAATACATAAAGAATACTGCACCGTATACCCAGAGGGCCGCTGTCGGATTTGTATAACGTGATGCATCTATGATCTGTTTTCCAACTTTTAACACCTCTACTACTCCGATAAGAGCTACCAGTGATGTGGTCTTGATCATTCGGGTAAGAAGATTCACTGCGGATGGAAGAAGTCTTCTTATAGTCTGCGGAAGGATAATATAAAGATAGACCTGCCATTTGTTTAATCCAAGACCGTATCCGCTGTCATACTGGTGTTTAGGAATGGAGATCAGCGCACTTCGCACCAGATCACCCATTTCAGCAGTTCCCCAGAATGTAAATACAATGATTGCCGCTGTCTCACCGGAAAGATTCATCCCCAGATGCTTGGCCGCTCCGAAATATACCAGGAACAAAAGCACCAGCTGCGGCATGATTCTTACTATTTCAAGGTAAATGCGGCAGATAAACTTAATGATTTTATTTGGGATATTCATTACCATCCCAAGAAGAAATCCAAGGATTATGGAAAATACCATGGAAATCAGTGCAATTCTTATTGTTACCCACAAGCCCTGCCAGAGTCTTAATGAGTTGATTCCCTTAAAAAGAACCTCAATCCCCATATTCTGCATAGCGGACTCTCCTTTCTACAAATGAACAGATAAGTGAGATTGGTAAAAGTATGATCAGATATGCGATTACCAACATAAACAGGGCTTCATCTGTTTTGTAATAAATTCCGATCAGGTCTTTTGTCACAAACATCAGGTCTGCAAGTGCTACTGCACTGAATACGGAGGTTTCCTTAATAAGAAAGATCGCATTTGCACAGAATGCCGGAATAGAATTGGATACCGCCTGGGGCAGGATAATGTTTGTAAATACCTGACTCTTACTCATTCCAAGGCTTAATGCGGATTCCACCTGAATGGGTGGAACATTGTCCAGGCCGCTTCGGAAGGCTTCTGCCATATAACTGCCTCCGAGAAAGGTCAGTCCTGTGATCGCACACTGTTCTGAACTGAGGACAATCCCTATTTTCGGAAGACCGAAATACAGGAAAAACAACTGAATCAACAATGGTGTATTTCTGGACAGTTCAATGTAACATTCCACGATCTGACGAAGTACAGGAATCCTGAAATACTTAATCATGCTGCAGACAAGCCCAACCACAATGGCAAGCAGCACACCAATCACCGCCATGTGAAGTGTAAGCTTTGCTGCCTCAATATAAAGAGGTGTCTGCTCGCGGATAAACTCAAAATCCATGGTTACTTTATTCTCCTTCTATTATTATGATTTAGAGCATATTTGAAGAACGCTCTGGTGTGCCTGTGCCGCTTATTACTTTTCAATCCACTGCTATTTCGGTTAAAGCAGGTAGTTTACTTGATTTAGTTAAAGCGTTACATCTGCACATCTGTGAACTATCATAACATTTCAGGCTTCATCCTGCAAGCTTTTCATAAATTGCATCTGCAAGTCTGCTATGTCCCAGTTCATCCAGATGCTCCTGATCGGCTTCTCCCGGTCGGGCAAATTCTGAAGCCGGAAGATAAGAAATATTTCTTCTTCTGGCGATTTTCTCATACACCCGGGGCAGATTCCATGATACTTCGATAGAATTCTTATCGAATTCCGGATCAAAATCCTCTTCCCAGATTCTCTCCCCAAGGTAGATTGGAGATACCAGTAATATTTTGGCATCCGGGTTTACAGTGTTGATCTGATCAAGGAGCTGTTCAATCCCCTGTCCGATCACTTCCGGGGTTGCGCTGTATACGCTTTTACAATCGTTCGTGCCAAGCATGAGAACGATAGTGTCTACTGGTCTGTGGCTCTCAAGGATTGCCGGAAGCATTTCTGTTCCTCTTCTTTCTGTACGGAATGGATCATCGAATACGGTGGTTCTTCCGCAGAGTCCTTCTTCGATTACTCTGTAGCCTTTTGTTCTTACTTTGTCATCCAGGATGCTGGTCCAGCGGGTACCCCATCCGTATCTCTGATTAGTAGTTCCCGGGATTAAACCGTATGTATTGGAATCACCGAAACATAAGATTTGTTTCATGTCTTGTCACCTTCTTATCTGATATTTTTAATGGGATTTTTGTTTTCCCTGTTTTCATATTGATTTGATAGGAATACTATACAATCTTTATTTTAGTTTGTCAATCCCTTTTTTTGTATTTTTTGAAAATGTTTATTTGTACGTCATAAGTCATAAAGGGACGCTCAGAAATATTTTTATTTTCCGTGCGGTTTCGGGACCTATAGCAATCCTCGTAAATAATCAAAAAACTTTTGATACCGATATTATTTCCAGTCCTGAACTTTATATTTTTTATATTTTGCAGGTGTTGTTCCTGTATATTTTCTGAAAATTTTTATAAAATAGCTCTGTGTGGAAAAGCAGAGATATTCACTGATCTGTGCTGCTGTATAATCTGAATAGGTCAGCATATTACAGGCAGCTTCTATCCGTTCTTTCTGAATATAGTCAACAAAAAGCATTCCTGTTTCTTTTTTAAACAATCTGGAAAGATAACTGGCACTGATCCCTGCTGCCTCTGCAGTTTCTTCCAGTGTAACGGGAACATGCAGATGAAGATGAATATATTTTTTACTGCCGCTTCAATTTCTCTGCTGTAATGTTGCATCCCGGACTTCTGCACTTCCTGGGCAAATCTCAGGGCTGCTTTTTGTGATAACTTTTCTATGGAAGATTTGTTGGTACACTCTTCTACTGTCTGAATATAACCGTCGCTTAATGCATAAGCAGTTTCTTCAGGTACACCACCTTCAATGGCAGCTCTGGTAAACAGCGTAATTCCTGCGATAAACATATTTTTACTGTTTCTCAGTTCATTTCTGGACAGGATTCCCGGGGTTCCATCCGGTGTGAGCTGAAAAACAGACTGTATTCTGTCTGTCTGACCATTCCTGATAGCATCATACTGCCGACGCTCACTTGCATAAGATTCATGTTTCTGTAAATTTTCACGTCTCTCAAATAGAGTATTCCTGCTTCTGTTCTCTGCAATCTGTTGTTCTTTTTCATTGTATTCCTTACTTTTCTCCTGCATCTTTATTCCTCTCGCATACGCAGCAATATTTTGTTATTTATATCAATATTTTACTATATTTTATCATTTGAAGGTGATATAGTCCAGATAAAGGCAACACAAACAATCTGTTCAACATATATTAATAAACTTATGGAGGAATTTATTATGAAGCGTGATTTAAAGAAAATCATCAGCCAGATGACTCTGGAAGAAAAAGCAGGCATGTGCTCAGGGCTTGATTTCTGGCATCTGAAAAGCGTGGAAAGACTTGGAATCCCGGAGGTAATGGTAAGCGACGGTCCTCACGGGCTTCGTAAACAGGATGACAAGGGAGATCATCTTGGAATGAACGACAGTATCAAAGCAGTCTGCTTCCCTCCTGCTGCTTTAAGTGCCTGCTCTTTTGACCGTAGCTTAATGGAAGCCATGGGCGAAACTATTGGCAGAGAAGCACAGGCAAATGACGTATCTGTTGTTTTAGGACCGGCTGTCAATATTAAACGTTCTCCGCTCTGCGGAAGAAACTTCGAATACTATTCAGAAGATCCATACCTTGCTGGTGAAGTTGCTGCTGCATTTATCAATGGTGTACAGTCCCAGCATGTAGGAACTTCCATCAAGCATTTTGCAGCTAACAATCAGGAATATCACCGCATGAGCAATTCTTCTGAAGCAGATGAAAGAACACTCCGCGAAATTTATTTTCCTGCATTTGAAACTGCAGTAAAAAAGGCTCAGCCATATACCTTTATGTGCTCCTACAATCAGATTAACGGTACTTTTGCTTCCGAGAATAAATGGCTTCTTACCGATGTTCTCCGCAATGACTGGGGCTTTGAAGGATATGTTATGTCTGACTGGGGTGCTGTCAATGACCGTGTGAAGGGTCTGGAGGCCGGCCTGGATCTGGAAATGCCAGGTTCCAACGGAACAAACGATGCTCTGATCATGGAAGCCGTAAAAAATGGCACTCTGAAGGAAGAAGTTCTGGATCAGGCTGTAGAACGTATCCTGAATATTATTTACAAATATGCGGACCACCGTGCACCGCAGGAATTTACCATGGAAAAAGACCATGAAGAGGCACGCCGTATTGCGGAAGAATCTATGGTCCTTCTGAAAAACGCAGACCAGATTCTGCCTCTGAAGACCTCTGAGAAAGTAGCTTTTGTAGGTGGTTTTGCCAAAAAACCTCGTTTCCAGGGCGGCGGAAGCTCTCATATTAACTGCTTTAAAATTACCAATGCACTGGAAGCTGTTCCTGCTGATGCACAGATTATTTACGCAGAAGGATTTCCTGCTAATAAAGATTTATACGATGAAAAACTGGCTGCTGAAGCACTTCAGGCTGCAAAAGCTGCTGATAAGGTTGTGATCTTCGCCGGACTTCCGGATAGTTTTGAGTCTGAAGGATATGACCGTTCTCATATGAGACTGCCAGAATGCCAGAACCGTCTTATTGCTGAGATCCTTGAAGTTCAGCCAAATACTGTGATCGTTCTTCACAATGGTTCTCCTGTGGAAATGCCATGGATCAATAATGTGAAAGGTATTCTGGAAGCTTACCTTGGCGGACAGGCAGGCGGAGCTGCTGTTGCAAATATCCTCTATGGTATTGTAAATCCAAGCGGTAAACTGGCCGAGACAATCCCGGTGAAACTGGCTGACAATCCATCCTACCTGAACTTCGGTGGCGGTGATAAAGTGGAATACCGTGAAGGTGTATTTGTAGGATATCGTTATTATGACACCAAACAGATGGAAGTTGCCTATCCATTCGGATACGGACTCTCCTATACTACTTTTACATACAGCAATCTGCAGATTTCCAACACAAATCCAACAGAAAAAGATACTGTCACTGTTTCTGTAGATGTAACAAATACAGGAAACGTTGCAGGAAAAGAAGCTGTCCAGCTCTATGTGAAAGACATGACAGCATCCACGATCCGTCCGGAAAAAGAACTGAAAGGTTTTGAAAAAGTCCAGCTTGCTCCCGGCGAAACCAAAACAGTTACTATGAAACTGGATAAGCGTAGCTTTGCATGGTACAACACCCAATTACAGAACTGGTATGCTGCAAGCGGCAAATATGAGATTCTGATTGGTGCGTCCTCCAGAGATATCCGTCTCTCTGAAACCATTGAACTCTCCAGCAGCCAGGTAATTCCCATACATATTCATATGAACACAACACTGGGTGAGCTTTTCAATAATCCCAACACAAAAGAAGCAGCAAAAGAACTGACTTCCAGATATCTGGCTGCAATGAACGGCGGTTCAGACACAGCTTCCCAATCTGCTGCTGAAGCTATCACTGAAGAAATGGTAGCAGCAATGACAGATTCCATGCCACTTCGCTCTCTGTGCAGCTTTGGCGGATTCTCCCGGGCTGAGATCCAGGAGATGATTGACAAACTGCAGGCAATCTATAGCAATCCTCTGAAATAATGCATCTTAATCCAGCCCATCAGAGTGTGAAATCCTGCGTCAGATATCTTTGCCGTGCGTCAGCACGCCTGCAGATATCTTCCTTGTCTTTCGCACTCTGCTGAACTGTCTTAAATGCATTATTTACGAGGATTGCTATAAAACAAAAAAACTACTGTATATAAGCTGAATTTTTTTCCGGCTTTATACAGTAGTTTTTATTTATTTCTCTCTAAACCATTCCTTCATCACATCAAAAATTTTTATAAGCTCTTCGTCACTGATCACATATGGAACCATAGAGTACATGTAGTTCAAAAATGGCCTGCTGAACACACCCCGTTCATAAGCAAACTGCTGGAAGCCTTCCAGATCTCTGGAATCATGAACCTCCACGCACACACAGCCACCCATGATCCGGACTTCTTTGATCCGTGGATCTGTGAATGCTTCCATCTCACCACGTGAAACCTGTTCAATATGACGGATTTTACTCATATAATCTTCACGCTCAAAAATCTCAATCCCCTTCAAAGCCACAGCACATGCCAGCGGGTTTCCCATAAAAGTAGGACCATGCATCAGGGCAAGTCTGTCATCATCACTGTAAAAGGCATCAAATACCTTATGATTTGCCACAGTGACAGCATGACCAATATATCCTCCTGTAAGGGCCTTTCCAAGAACCAGGATATCCGGCAGAACAAGATCTGCCACAAAGCGATTACCTGTGCGGCCAAACCCGGTTGCAACCTCGTCAAAAATCAAAAGAACATCATACTGGTCACACAATTCTCTTGCTCTCTTCAGGAATGAAATATCATACATCCGCATTCCTCCTGCTCCCTGTAAAAGAGGCTCCACAATAAAGCAGTTCAGACGGTTATGATACTGTTCAAATGCCTCCTCCAAAGCCGGGATCTCAGTCGGAATATGGACAACACCCTCTTTTTTGTCAAAAGCGAAATGATAATCCTCGTCATCACCAACTTCCATTGCCTTAAAGGTATCCCCGTGATATGCATGTTCAAGAGCCAGCACTAATGGACGCTTTCTTCCCTGATTAGTGTTGTATTGAAGGGCCATTTTAAGTGAAACCTCCACTGCAACACTTCCTGAATCTGAAAAAAGCAATAATCCAGATCTCCTGGCAGAAATTCCTGCAGCTTCGCAGAAAGCTTTTCCACCGGCTCATGTGTCAGTCCCCCAAGCATTACATGACAAAAACGGTCTGCCTGTTCCTTGATCGCTTCTGTCAGTTCCGGATGCTTATATCCATGAATCATACACCACCAGGAAGATATAGAGTCTATCAGCTTCTGATCTTTTGTATAAAGATGTACACCCTCTGCATCCAGAATCTTATAGGGAGCTTTCATTGTTTTCATTTGTTCATAGGGATACCATATCATTTGATCTTCACCTCATCATAAAATTCTGCCAGTACATCTGCATCTATATCAAGATCCTTCGCATTATCCTGTACTTTTGCAATAACCGGAAGGCCTGTCATATATTGGCACATAGCAATATTATCCTCTTCCATAATATTTCCGGGATGGTAATGGTTAAAAATAATACCTTTGATTGGAAGGGAATGGGCTTTCATATACTCAGCAGTCAATACAACACTGTTTATTGTACCAAGCCCTGCATCTGCCACCAGAATACTGGAAAGCTCAAACTCTCTTATCACATCTTCAAGCTGGATTTTGCGTTCATCAAAACAGAGCGGACAGAGGATACCGCCACTTCCTTCCATGGTAATATATTCATAATCATTTGCTGCCTTCAAAAATCCTCTTCGCACAACATCAAGATCCACCGGATTACCCTCAACTCTTGAAGCAAGATGAGGAGACCAGGCATTTTCATATACATAGGGACACATATCATCCAGAGACTGGGAAATACCAGACATCTCTTTAACAAAAAGTGCATCGCCCGGGATTAGACTTCCGTCTGCACGCCGGTCATTTCCACTCATTGCAGCTTTGTAATAAGCCGGATTTTTTCCTGCCTGTGCCAGTTTTTTTACGATCAGTCCTGAGAGATAGGTTTTGCCCATGTCTGTTCCTGTTCCTGTAATAAATACCGCTTTACTCATGATTCTTCCACTTCCTTCCAATATTCTGGTGTTACATTTCTGCCCATATCAGAGAGCATTTTTCGGTCGCTGCGGATGGTTGCGCAGGCAACAGTAGTCAGCATATTCCCTGTTATTGTAGCGGAGGCACCGGATTTAAAAGCGGTTTCCCCGTCATTGGTAAGAAGTGCCCGTCCGGCAGCAAGACGAATATTAGCCTCAGGATTAATATAACGAAAGAAGGCAATTGTCCGGAGGATATCCTGCTCTGAAAGCTGATCAAGATGTTCCAAAGGTGTTCCCGGAATGGGCATCAATGCATTGATCGGAATGGAGTCAATACCCAGCTCTGCAAGGCTGACTGCCATATCCAGACGATCCTCCCAGGTCTCTCCCATTCCTATGATGCCACCGGAACATGCACACATTCCTTCTGCCTTTACCTTTTTCAGAGTTTCAATCTTCATATCGTATGTATGTGTCGTACATATATTAGGAAAATTTCTCTTTGAAGTCTCAATATTATGATGGTAACTGGTTACTCCGGCTTCATGAAGACGATGCAGCTGTTCGGAAGAAAGAAATCCCATGGAAGCACAGAGATCGATATTGCATTCCTTATACATGGTTTCATAGGCATGAATCGCCTGATCAAATTCTTTTCCGGTCAGAGCCTTTCCTGCAGTGACAATGGAAAAACGGTCAACGCCCTCCTCTTCATTCATTTTACATGCTTCCAGAATCTTTTCCTCGGGAAGAAAATCATAGATTTCACAGGAAGTATGGTGGTGTACTGACTGAGCACAATATTTGCAGTCCTCCGGACACCTGCCGCTGCGGCCATTGATGATGGAACAGAGATCCACCTTATCACCGATATATGCTTCGCGGATACGGTCTGCTCCTTCACATAACTCATCTAAATCACAGGTGAGAAAGAAAGAAAGATCATCTTTCCTTGTGATTCTGCGTCCATCAATAATTTCCTGTGCTAAAATAAGTGGATTCATTTTGCAAGCTCCTCCGTTTCCAGTCTGACATTTGATTTTGAATCAAAAAGATATTGAAGCACTACCGGTCTGACACGTTTTGCAATAACAGCTCCCAGAACACTTAATGCAATGTCACCGGGTACAGCAAGAAGAAAACAATAAAGGATAAGCGGCCAGATTCCAATCGGTGTATCGATCACATAATTACAGATCACATAGTAATAAACCATTCCACAGGCATAGACGATCATCAGACCTGCCAAATTCGCAAGTAAATAGTGAAAAACTGTCTTCTGCTTAAGACGCTCTGCAATAAGTCCGGTCACGTATGTTCCCAGGCAGAACCCTATAATATAACCGAAGCTTGGCTTGAAAATATACCAGATCCCACCGCCCTCCGAAAAGATCGGAAGTCCTGCCAGTCCCAACAGCATATAGGCAACCACAGAAATCATACCCCTTCTGGATTCCAGAAACAATCCGGCAAGCATAGTGAACAGGTACTGCAGTGTAAAGGGAACTACAGGTACAGGGATTTTAATAAACGCACCTGCTGCAATCAACGCCGTAAAAAGACCGCAATAGATCATGCTTTTTGTTTTAGTCATTTGTAAACCTCCATATATTTTATGGTTTACTATTTTAAAGCACAGAAGGTTAATTGTCAACTTTTTTATTTTCTCAGTTTACAGTTTGCCTTGCTATTTGCGTCACAGCATATATAATATGGTCAAGCGGATAAAATCATCCGCTTCGGTACTTGCTTGATTCGGTAATCACGACCACCGGCTAAGCCGGTGGTTTGCTTTGACCCTATAAGGGTCTATTACCGGCACTGGAGTCTAAAGACTCATCGAAATAGGTTCGCCAAGCGCAACATCATTTACCTACAAAGCCCTTTCGGGCTTATCTTTATTTGTTACGTTTTACTGGCTCACCCGTAAACGGGTCAATATACTCTTTCAGTGTCATTTGATCATATTCCAGATCATCCTGTAACTGATTTGCTATATATTCCTGTATTTTCTTTGCATTTTTCCCTACCGTATCTACATAATATCCGCGACACCAGAAATGTCTGTTTCCATATTTGTACTTCAGATTTGCATGTCTTTCGAATATCATTAATGTACTCTTTCCTTTTAAGTACCCTACAAAATACGATACACTTATGCTTGGCGGAATTTCTACTAACATGTGTACATGATCTGGACATATCTCTGCTTCAATAATTTTTACACCTTTTCTTTTGCATAACATACTCAAAATATCTGCTATATCCTGTTTAATTTTTCCATATGCTACTTTTCTTCTATATTTTGGTGCAAAAACAATATGATACTTACAATTCCACTTTGTATGTGATAAACTATTATTATCCATATGGATACCTCCTGTGTATATTAGTGCGGTTGGCGAACCTACATTAATTATACCACCGGAGGTTTTTTTCTGTAAGCTGAAGCAATGCTGACTCACCTGCATAGCAGGTGGTTTATTTGTTTTCCAAAGCTCCGTTTTTCGGATCAGCGAAAAACTCCACAATGGCAAACAGGGCTTTGCCCTAACAACTAAAATGTTACTGTTCACTCCGTTCTCAGTAACATAGCCAAAATTCATTCCA
>OLWX01001401.1_pt1 | contig 11258 bp, 4 predicted proteins | sample 1673541 | NCBI WGS metagenome assembly OLWX01 (sample SAMEA103958114, study PRJEB25191) | human gut metagenome | reverse complement strand
CGGTGAAAACGATCCGGAAGATACGGGCAGTAAAACAGATCTGGAACCAGAAGTAAGGACGGAAGCGGAGAAATGCAGATTGATTATAAAAGAGATTTGAACCATACGTATGTTATTTTACAGGAGGAAAAAGAGCCGGACACGGCGTCGTATCAGATTCGTATGCTGCTGACAAACGCAATCCCAGGGCTTTTGGACTGCAAAATCGGGAAAATGGATGATAAAACACTGTTTTACTATGAGGTGACATCAAGGCAGTCGCTTCAGAGTGTGTTTGAACAGCGCTCGATTGGGGCGGAGGCGCTGCGGAAACTGTTTGAACAGCTGCTGGATCTTCTCGAAGAACTGGGGCAGTACCTGCTTGCACCGGACGGCCTCGTTCTGCAGCCGGAGCTGGTTTTTGCAGATGCAAATCTGGAGAACTTTTCCTTCTGTTATCTGCCGGGAAAGCAGGGACACACAGGCTGTTTTCAGAAGCAGATCCGGGAGCTGATGGAATATCTGCTGCCGAAGCTGGATCACCAGGAGCAGGATGCGGTGGTACTCGGGTATGGACTGTATCGGGAGATTTCGGCGGAGATCTTTTCGGTTGAGATGATTCAGGCACTCTTATATCAGACAGGGAAAGAGAAGAAAGAAACGACGGAGCAGGAGGGAAAAGAGCGTCCCAGGGAAGAAAATCCGCCTGTACAGATGGAGGAAACACTTTGGGAAGAACAAGAAGTGGAAGCGGCGGAAAATTTTTTTGTGGAAGCGGAGGAAGAAAAGGATGAGGGACGCTGGAAAAATATTGTGGAAGCAGTGATCTGCATCGGATTTCTGGGAGGTGTGCTGGCGCTGCGGTGGACACAGGCCGAAACTGTTTGGTATCTGGTGCTGGGAGGAGCGGCGGCTGTTGTGGGAATTGTAAGTCTGGTATTGGAACTTGTCAGCCGATGGAAAAAGCGGCAGTCGGGAACAGAAACAGGAAGCTATGGGAAGGCCGCAGGAATCCGGAAACAAGGCGAAACAGGAGATGTATTTTCGGAATATCAGAATCGGAAGGGCTTAAAACAGAAAGATGGAACATGGAATCCGCAAAGCGATACAGAACAGCAGGGATGGAGAAGGGATTCCTCAGTCGAAAAAGAGAAAACATGGGAAAAGAATGAAGAACAGGAAAACAGAAAGATGCACAGCCTGATGGAATTGGAGGGGCATGAAGAGGATCTGTTTGGAAAAACGGAACTGCTGACCAGCCCGGAGGATGAGGGAAGGGCATATCTGATTCCGATAGATCCGATTGATCTTCCGCTGATTCCGATTGAACGCGGAAGCACATTGATTGGAAAACTGTCAGCGGCGGCAGATGTAATTCTGCCATACCGTACGGTAAGCCGCCTTCACGCAAAGCTGGTCAGTACAGAAGAGGGAGATTATCTGCTGGATCTGAATTCGCGGAACGGAACAACGGTGAATGGCGTTCCATTGATGGGCGAGACAAAAAAGAAGCTGGAGGATGGAGACGATATCTCATTTGCCGGGAAGAAATACCGGTATAAGGCGGGAGAGAAAAACAGAAATTAGAGAAAAATGACGCATTACACTTTTTCGATTTGGAGAAAGCGCTGGATGCGTTATTTTTAATATGGCAGAATGATCAAAGAAAAAAGTTATGCGAATGAAACAAAAATATTATAGAAAAGAAAATTATGCATAAAATTAAAAAAAGAGCTTGATTTTTATGCAGAACGTGTTAGAATGTAGTGCATGGAATGCATGGTTATTCAGCATTGAGCAATGGAATTATAAACGGAGGGTGCGAAAATGAAAAATACGAAAATGAAAAAGTTTTTAGCGGTTGTATTATCGTTTGCGTTGTCGTTTTCCCTTGCAATGCCGACATTTGCACAGGATAATACAGCAAGCGCAGCCCAGGCTGTGCAGTCCGAAGTAACGGAAACTTCGAACGATGAGAACGTATCTGCAGACGAGAATACGTCCAAAGATGCGTCTGCCGAAACTGTAAAAGAAGATTCTAAAACAGAAGCTTCCAAAACAGATGAGAAGGCAGAGGATGCTTCTGAGAACGCAGAAGTGAAAAAAGAAGTAACCAAGACGACCAAGACGGATAAGAAACAGGCAGACTCTGACGCATCTGCAAGTGACATCGACACATCTGTATGGACAGCGGAAGATTTCACTTACACAGAGATGAGCCAGAGACTGAACGGCTGTGATTACAGTCGTGACTTTACCGTATCCGGTACAGCAATTTCAGGATTTTCTGAGACAGGTTCAGAGAAGATCAAAGTGAACAAGAATCTTGTCATTCCGTCTGAAGATCCGAATGGAACTACAATCGTAGGTATCGCTGACAGTGCATTTAAAAAGCAGGGGATTGAAAAATTGACACTGCCGGATGGTATGATGGTAGATTATAATGACACAGTTACACATGTAGTAACAAGAAGAGGTAATTTCCTGATTGGCGCAGGTGCTTTTGACGGAAATGAACTGACCTCTCTCGATTTGCCGGAAGGTGTGATCTATATCGGACCAAGTTCATTTGCAAGAAATAAACTGAAATCCGTAACCATTCCACATACATTCTGGTGGTTGGAGAACTCCGCATTTGCATACAATGAGATCACAAAGGTCAATTTCCCGAAAACCTGTGATTTCCAGGCACAGATTCATGCCTTTGCATTTGCACACAACAACATCAAATCCGTAAGACTTCCGGATTATATGGAAGTAGTAGAAAAGAAAGTCTTCTACTGGAATCCGGGAATGGAAGAGTGTTCCAAAGATGCACCGGAGAAAGAGCAGGAATTTGGCGGCGTTGTCTATATGTACACAGACAACGAGAAGCTGTTTGACATGGAACGTATCCACCATATAGATCGTACCGCAGAGTCACAGCACTCCTGGCATCAGAAACTGATCCTTGGCGAAGATCCGAATGCGGACAAGACATGGACAGCAGATGATTTTACATTTGACGGAACAACGATTACCGGTTTCTCTGAGAGCGGTATTGAAAAGAGAAAAGAAAATAAAGATCTGGTATTACCGGACAAGAATCCAGATGGTGAGTATGTAACAGCAATCGCTGATTACACAGGAAATGGTAATAATGGCATGTTTGCAACAGCGGACGAGAAGTTTACAAGTGTTACACTTCCGGCAAAACTGGAAAAGATTGGTGCAAAAGTTTTCGCAGACTGCGGTATTACGAAAATAGAATTTCCAAAAACACTGAAAGAAATCGGGATGACAGCATTCCAGAAGAATCAGTTAGAGAGCATTATTTTACCAGACAGCGTTACAAAACTTGGCAGTGGTGCATTTGCAACAAATCCGAAGTTAAAGAAGATCATCCTTTCCAAGAACCTGACAGACATTCCGGGAGGAGCATTCGGATGCAGCGATGCGCAGAATTATATGACGGATCTGACAGAACTGACCATTCCGGAAGGAGTTAAAACGATTGGAAATAATGCATTCGCAGGAAATAACATCCATAAGATTGTCATTCCATCTAGCGTAACTTCGATTGGAAATTATGCATTCTCTACTAAAGAATATCTGACAGATGACTGTACACTGACACTGTCGGAAGGCTTAAAGTCAATCGGAAGCAGAGCATTCCGAAATAAAACAATCGCATCGGTAGTGTTACCGTCTACAGTTACAAAACTGCAGGCAAATACATTCGAGAAAGTATATTCTTCCGGTGCTGCAGCAGTGAAGACAAAAGTATTTGTAAGTTCGGAAACACAGTACAACGATACAAAGAACTTCCCACAGTCGGATTATCACAGCCTGATCCTGAAAGTACCGGGACAGGAAGATAAATGGAACGCAGAAGATTTTACATATGGTACGATCAGTCAGGAATTATATCCGGCAACAGATACATCTGATGTAACAACAATCAGTGGTGTTGGTATCACGGGCTTATCTGCATCCGGAGAAGAAAAATTAAAAACAAACACGGATCTTGTGATTCCGGCAAAAGATACAGATAGAAATACGATTATTGGTATCGGAACAAGAGCATTCTATAAGAAAGGACTTACATCTGTAACATTCCCGAAGGGAGTGATGGCAAGTTACAGTGGAAGCGCAATTGCAGAAGGATTGACAGAAAGAGGAAATTTCATTATTCAGAATAACTCTTTCACAGGCAATAAGCTGACATCCCTGGATTTACCGGAAGGCGTAATCTATGTTGGTGGAACAGCATTCCAGAGCAACCAGTTAAAGAGCGTAAAATTCTCTCATACAATCTGGCAGATTGGAAATGCAGCGTTTGCTAAAAATCAGATTACAACTGTTGATTTCCCGAAGACATGTGATTTTAATCTGAATCTGGATAATATGTGTTTTGCATATAACAACATCAAATCTGTAAGACTTCCGGATAGAACAGAGAAAGTCACAGTATATGCATTTGGAGCAAACACAGGTAAAGAAGATCTGGAGTCAGGTGCACCGACAAATACAATCTTAAAGGCAAGTCGTATCGTATACATGTACAATGAGAATGTGGATCTTCGAAAGAAGGGAATGATCCAGCATGTAGAGGGTACCGGAAATGGTACAAATACACAGGGAACCAAATCCTGGGTACAGAAAGTCATTTACGGTGAGATGCCGGCAGAAGAGCAGCCATGGAATACTTCCCAGTTTACATTTGACGGAACAACCATTACCGGATTAAATGATGCCGGAAAGGCGAAAATTGCAAATGGTGATACAGAAATAACACTTCCTGAGACAAACGAAAACGGCGAAGCAATTACTGCAATCGGCGCAAGTGCATTTGCAACAATCGGAATGACAAAAGTTACTATTCCGGATACGGTAACATCTATTGGCGCAACAGCATTCCAGACAACAGCGCTTACGGAAGTAACCATTCCGGACAGTGTAACAACACTTGGAAATGGAGCATTTACAGCAAGTGCTTCTTTGGAGAAAGTAACACTTTCCAAATCCTTAAAAGAAATTCCGACTTCTGCATTTAATGCAACAAAGATTAAAGAACTGACAATTCCGGAAGGAGTAGAAACGATTGGAAGAATGGCATTCAGAAATGCACCGCTTACTTCTTTAAGCCTGCCTTCTACAGTGAAATTAATTGACAGAGATGCATTTAAAGGAAACCAGTTAGAGTCTGTAGACATTCCGGCATCCGTAACAACCATCGGACAGAGTGCATTCTCACAGAATGTAACCGGAGAAGGTCTTGCACCGAGAATGACAAGTGTAACATTGCACGAAGGTCTGACCGAGATCGGAAAGACAGCATTTGAAAAAACATTATTAACAAGTGTATATCTCCCATCAAGCCTGCAGAAACTGGCAAACACAGCATTTGTCAAAGGTGAAAAAGGACAGGTCAAATTATATACTTCAAATAAAGCACATTTAGAAGAAGTAGCAAATGTATTCTATCCGGAATATGCAGACAAGAACGATGGAACCGGGCATAAAGTTATCTATGATGAAATTGTAAGAAGCGGCTGGACACACGCAGACTTCACTTATGATGGAAATAAGATCACAGGATGGAGCGAGCAGGGAAATAAAACACGTAAGAGCGATGCAGTTGTAAAAGACGGTGTACGCACACTTGTAATCCCGTCATTGAATCCTGAGACACAGGAAGCAATCACAGAAGTTGCAGACGGAGCTTTTGAGATTCCGGATGGCGAATGGGTACAGGGAAAAGACAGCGTAGAATCACCGAATGGTATGGATACGGTTGTATTACCTGACACACTTACAACCATCGGCGCAAGCGCATTCCGTTATAATAAGATTAACCATGTAGAATTCCCGGCATCTGTAACAAAAATCGGAGAAAGTGCATTTAACTCCAACCAGTTGAAGAAACTTGTTATTCCGGATACGGTAACAGATTTAGGAGCAGGAGCATTTTCAACGAATGACATCACAGACCTTACATTATCCAAGAATGTAACTGTAATCCCACAGGGCGCATTCTCAATGAACATCCGCTTAGATCATGTAGACATCCCGGATACAGTAACAGAGATCGGTGAAATGGCATTTGCAGGAGCAAGACTTACAAGTCTTACAATTCCGGCATCCGTAACAAAGATTGGAAGAAAAGCTTTCCACTTACATCACATTGAAGAACTTACTATTCCGGGAACTGTAAAAGAGATCGGAGAATCTGCTTTTGAAGGAACGTTCAAAGCAATCACATTAAAGAAGCTGACGATCGAAAACGGTGTAGAAAAGATTGGTAAATACGCATTCAAGGAAGGATATCTTGAGAGCGTAGATATTCCGGCATCTGTAACAGAGCTTGCAAGTGATGCATTCTATGGCAATGCGGGAACAAATAACGACCATGTTGTAGTAGTTCGTGTATTTACCAAGAGTCAGGCAGAAAAATTTGAATCCAGCGATTGCCAGAAAATCGTCTACGTTGACAATACACCGATTAAGAAAAAAGTTACATCTAAAAACGTAACATTATCAACAACTGCTTATACATATACCGGAAAGGTTCGCAAACCTGCAGTGAAAGTCGTTGTAAACGGAAAGAAAGTTGCTGCTTCAAACTACACTGTAAAATACAGCAGCGGAAGAAAGAATGTCGGAACATACAAAGTTACTGTAACAATGAAGAACAACTATACGGGAAAAGTTACAAAGACATTCAAGATTCTGCCGAAAGGAACAAGTCTGAAATCAGTGAAGAGCTCCGGTAAGAAACAGATCAAAGTAACATGGAAGAAGCAGAAGAAGCAGACAACCGGTTACAAGATCCAGTACACAACGGACAAGAAGTTCAAGAAGTCTGTGAAGGCATCATCGATAACAAAGAACAAATACGCAAGCAAGACAATCAAGAAATTGAAAAAGAATAAGAAATACTATGTAAGAATCTGCACATACAAGAAAGTAGGCAAGACTACATATTATTCTACATGGTCAAAAGTAAAAAGTGTAAAGGTAAAATAAAGAAATATTTTGCTTAAATAAGAGAGGCAGCCGTTTCCGAATTCTAAGGCGGCTGCTTCTTTTACAAATTGAAGAACCGAAGAGTTAATGTTATACTGTGGATAAATGTTGCGGAATAAATCATTACATTGGGGGAAATGCGTGATGAAAAAGAAAATCAAAAAACAAGCACTGGGATTGCTTGCCTTAGTTGTGGTTATGGCAGTTGCATTTGCTGCAATCCCGAGTGAAGCGGCATCGAAAAAGCCAACAAAGATGTCACTCAAAGTTACAGCGAAGACGATTGATATCAAAGGACATGCAACGATATCTGTAAAATCCGTCAAACCGTCAAAAGCAAGCAAAGCGGTAACATTCAAATCCGGCAATAAAAAGATTGCAACCGTATCATCCAAGGGTGTTGTGACAGGAAAAAAGGCTGGAAAAGTTAAGATTACAGTAACAGCAAAGGCAAATAAAAAGCTGAAAAAGTCGGTAACAATGAAAGTAAAAGATTTAAAACCGACAAGCATTTCAATCAGTGCATCAAAGGTAGCCTTATATGTTGGTGGGACAAAGACATTGAAATCGACAGTTAAACCGTCAGGTGTGTACTGTCCGGTAAAATGGTCATCCGGCAATAAAGCAGTTGTAACAGTAAGCAGCACCGGAAAGATTACAGCAAAGAAGCCGGGAACAGCAACAATTACTGTTCGCACAACACAGAAGAACAATAAGAAAAAATACCTGGCAAAGAGCTGCAAGGTAACGGTGAAAGTGAAAAATGTTCCTAAGAGACAGGTGTATGTATCACCGGAGTGGTATAAGAGTGCGTCAGAAGGACAGCAGTCCGGATATGAGCATGTATTTTTAGCAGAAGTTGCCTATGGCAAGACAGAAAATGACAAAGCTTATAACGAAGCACATATTCCGGGAGCGGTTCATATCAATTCCGATGCAGTAGAGTATGACGACTGGAATCTGGATGGAATCGACGATCAGCAGCTATATGAAGAGACAGAAGTAAAACCAGAAGACAATTTCAATATCCGAAGTGCAAAGCAGCTTGGAGAATTTCTAAAAAACAACGGAATCACCAAAGATACCAAGGTAGTACTGTACGGAAGAAGTGCATCGGATTCCAGTGTTACACGAGTAGCATTCGCTATGTTATACGCCGGTGTAGAAGATGTCAAAGTGATAGATGGTGGCATGACAGCATGGAATAAACTAAGATTACCGACAGAGACAAAAGTAAATGAAGCAACAGCCGGTGGTACAGATTATACGTTTGGTACGACGATTCCGGCACATCCGGAATATATTCTGTCTACCGATGATGCAAAAGAAAAGTTACAGAATGATGCTAATTTCCGCCTTGTAAGTATCCGTTCGGAGAAAGAATTCCGCGGCGAAGAGACAGGATATTCCTATATTAAATATGCAGGTGAACCGTTAGGTGCAGTATGGGGACACAATACAGACGATGGAAGCTATATTGAAAATGGAAAAGTAGTCGGACTTAATAAAGTGAAATCCATTCTTGCAGAATCCGACTCATCCCTCGATAATGAATTATCCTTCTACTGTGGTACCGGTTGGCGTGCAACGATTCCATTCTTAATTTGTTATCAGAATGGAATAAAAAATATCAGCGTCTTCGATGGCGGCTGGTGGGCATGGCAGGTAAACTGGCAAAAAGAGCCGGAAAATTGGCCAATCCAGAAAGTTTCACCGAAAGATGCAAAGACTTATGGTCAGTTGAAATTTGCGAAAAAAGAAGTTACAACAGACAGTGAAGGACATAAGCTGATGGCGCTTGAGGCAACTGTTGCCGAAAATAAACTGACCTGCTGGCCGGCGAGAGTTCGTAAAAATGTTGAGTATGGTTATGGTTCGGAGTTGAGTAATCAGATCGTTAATGTAGATCAGGATGGAAAAGTGAACACAATTGGCTTTGGTAATGCAACTATTACGGCAAAGACAACAGCATCAGAAGAAGTAAGTTATAAAGTTGCAGTGTCAAGGGGTGAAGATTATCTCATGCGGTGGGATGATATGTATCTGGATGCAGATACTGTTCTGAAAAGGGTAAAAGCCGGAACATTGAATGTTCTCGACATTCGATTTGAAAAAGAAGTAGTAGGCGGTGTTGAGGCAGGATATGCAGCCGGACATATCGAAGGATCTATGTGGGCGCCTGCATGGCCGACAAAGACAGCAGAAGCACAGGCGAATGTGCGGAAAGAAGAAGCGAAGATCAAAGATCTGGATGTTCCGACAGTTATTGTATGTATGGCTGGTGAGCATGGAGCTCAGCGTGCGGCAGCAGTCCTGATGGATGCAGGGGTTGCGAAGAAACAACTGTATATTCTGACCGGTGGTGGCAAGAATCTGGTGTTGAATTACAAAGACCAACTTGTAACCGGAACAGAGAAATAAAAAGAAAGCGTGGCAAAAGACCACGCTTTTTTGCTATATAATATATAGATAAAATAAATAAATCGGACGATATATTTATAAAAACGATTGGATACATATCATAAAAGAAGGTAAAATGAAAATGTAAAGGACTGTCTGAAATCAATGGATTTCAAAAAAAGAAAAGGAGAAACGTTATGGGGAACAAGAAGAGAATTTTGGCTTGGATTCTGTCCCTTGCAATGGTCTTTGGATTGTTTGCAGGACAGGTGAGTGTAGCAAAAGCTGCAAGTTTAGGTATCTACAAGTTTGAACTGGAATCAGACAAACTCCCAAGTGAAGGTGGAGAACTTGTCGTAAATATTCAGTTTGATGACTTTGCAACAACAGACATCCCGATTTATTATCAGTTAAAGAAAGCTGTTGGTGAGTATGAGTATGAAGTAGTAGAAGGATATGACAATGTTGAAGGTCAGGTCGTTGGTAACAAACTCAAAATAAATATCCCAGCAAACAAAGAAACAAAAGATGTCAAATATAAACTGATTGTAAACCTGACAAGTGGAAAATTTGAAACTTTATGGGGGACGGCAGAGACTGGTGCAAAGAGAGCAACTTTTACTGTTGCAGCAGCAACAGGAACTACAGAGCCGGAGATTCCAGAACCAACAAAAGTTTTACCAGATAAAAGCCATTTCCGTGCAAGAGCAGTAGATCAGAGTGGCAATCCGGTAGCTGGTGTGGAATTTAATGTAAGAAGAAATTATGGAACAAGTGGAGCGGCCACAGTGACAAGTACTGAAAAGGGTGTTGTTGAATATAAGATAGGTGAATGGGATATTCAGGACACAAGAATTGTATCACTTGCAGAGAATGACAAGTGGGAATGTGATACAATGTACACATATACAACCAATTATCAATCTCCGGAAATTGAGAAGATTAATAATCAGAATCTTAACGAAATCAAAGACGAATTATTATTTGTCCTGAAAGAAAAAGGTGCAGCTGAAAAAGCGGACAAAGTAGCTTTAAAAGCAGCAATTGATGAAGCAACAGCAATCGATACAGACAAATACAGTGCCGGAGTAGAAGAACTCAAGAGTGCACTTGCAGATGCAAACACAGTATATGCAAATGAAAAAGCAACACAGACAGAAGTAGATGCACAGGTAAAAAGCTTAAAAGCAGCAATCTCAGCATTAGTAGAGAAAGAGCCACAGCCAGAGCCAAAACCAGAACCACAGCCGGAAGTGAAGAAGGTTGGAACTGTAGCACTCAAGACAACAGTTTACACATACAACGGAAAAGTGAAAAAACCAGCTGTAGTTGCTAAAAATGATAAGAAAAAAGTCATTTCTGCATCTGATTACACAGTAAAATATGCAGCAGGACGTAAAAATGTTGGGAAATATTCTGTAACAGTAACATTTAAAAACGGTTACAAAGGAAAATATACAAAGACATTTACAATTCTTCCAAAAGGAACAAAGATGAGTTCTGTAAAAGCAGCGAAGAAAGCATTTACTGCAAAATGGGCAAAACAGTCTGTACAGACAACAGGATACCAGGTACAGTATTCTACAAGCAAAAACTTTAAGAAGAGCGTTAAGACAGCTACAATTTCTAAGAACAAAACAGTTTCTAAGACAGTTAAGAAATTAAAAGCTAAAAAGACATATTATGTTCGTGTACGTACTTACAAGACAGTGAAAGTAAATGGAAAATCTGTGAAGTTATATTCCGGATGGTCATCAGCTAAATCTGTTAAAACAAAATAATAAATAAATATGAGTTGCATAATAATTTAAGAAAACGGTGTGTGAGAAAATTAAGATTCTTACGCACCGTTTTCTTTTTATAACACAAAT
>OLWX01001396.1_pt1 | contig 11280 bp, 7 predicted proteins | sample 1673541 | NCBI WGS metagenome assembly OLWX01 (sample SAMEA103958114, study PRJEB25191) | human gut metagenome | reverse complement strand
GCAACTTCCTCGTCCTGGAATTCCTTTTCGAAGCCGGCCATGGCCGCTTCCAGCTCCTCTTCGCTGAAATGCATGCCGTCGTCGTTGGTCTTCCCCAAGCCGTCGAAACCGTTCAAATCGTCCTTGTCGTCGGACATCACAGCGCGCCCTTCGTGCTGGGAATGCCGTCGACGCGCGGATCGGGTTCGATGGCGAAACGCAATGCGCGGGCCAAAGCCTTGAATTCGGCTTCGGCGATGTGGTGCGGGTCGCGGCCGGAAATCACGTGCAGGTGCAGGCAAATGCCGGCATGCATGGCGATGGATTCCATGACGTGGCGAACGAGCGAACCGGTAAAATGCCCGCCAATCATGCAGTATTCGAAGCCTTCTGGCTCTCCGGTGCACACGCAGTACGGGCGTCCGGAAATGTCGACGACGGCTTTGGCGAGTGCCTCGTCGAGCGGCACGGTGGCGTCGGCGAAACGGCGGATGCCACGCTTGTCTCCGAGGGCCTGCTTCAGAGCCTCGCCGAATACGATGGCGATGTCTTCGACGGTGTGGTGCGCGTCGATGTCGGTGTCCCCGGTGGCTTTGATTTTCAGGTCGATCAGCGAATGCTTGCCGAGCGCCGTCATCATGTGATTGTAGAACGGCACGGATGTGTCGATGTCGGTTTTGCCGGTTCCGTCGAGGTTGAGACTCAGCTCCACCTTGGATTCGCTGGTTTCACGAACGATGGTTGCAGTACGTGCCATGTTGCGACTCCTTTTGCGATGTTGCAGTTGCGATATTACAGCTACGATATTGCGATTGCGGTGGTTGCGTCTTCCGCAGCCACCGCGATTCTGTTCTGTTTCAAGCTTATTGCCGAATACTGTCACGAACTTCCGTTCCGGACAGTATCCCAGCTTGCGTTCCGGCTTGTTCAGCCCTGTTCCACGATGCGCAGCACTTCGACCAACGCCTCACGGAACCGTGCCATTTCCTCGTCGGTGCCCATGCACACTCGCATCCAGCCTTCCGGACCGACGACGCGGATGAGCACGCCGCGCTTCAACAGTTCGTCGAAGATGCGGTCGCGGTCGTCGAAATGGCCGCCGAAGAGAATGAAGTTCGACTGGGTTTCGGCCACTTCGAGCGGCTGGCCCTTGTAGGTCTGCTCCTTGAGCCATGCGGAGGTGGCGTTGCGGGTTTCGCGCAGGTGCGCCACGCGGCTCAGCTGTTCGTCGGTGTGTTCGAACGCGGCGAGGGCGGCGGCCTGGGTGACGGCGGACAGGTGGTACGGCATGCGCACGATGCGCACGCAGTCGATGATGCCCTTGTTGGCGGCCAGGTAGCCGACGCGTGCGCCGGCGAAGGCGAACGCCTTGCTCATGGTGCGGCTGACGGCGAGGTTTTCGTATTCGCCGATGAGTTCCAGCGCGGTGGGCGTGCCCGGATCTCGGAATTCGATGTACGCCTCGTCCACCACGACCACCGGATGCACGCCTTCGGCGGCGCCTGCCACTTCGGCGGTACGGGCGGCTTCGAGCACACGCTTCAGATCTTCCGGCTTGAGCGGGGTGCCGGTCGGATTGTTCGGGCTGGTGAGCACGATCATGGCCGGCTTGACCTCTTCGATCGCCTTGATGGTGGCGTCCACGTCAAGCGTGAAGTCGGCGTTACGATGCGCAAGCTTCCACGTGGTGAACGTGTCGCGCGCGTATTCCGGATACATGGAGTACGTCGGATCGCAGCCGAGCGCGATGCGGCCGGGGCCGCCGAACGCCTGGAACAGCTGCAGCATGATCTCGTTGGAGCCGTTGGCGCCCCACAACTGGTCGACGCTGAGCTTCACGCCCGATTCGCGTTCTAGATATGTGGAGAACGCCTTGCGCAGTTCGATGTGCTCGCGGTCCGGATAACGGTTGAGCGTCGGGGCGATCTCCTTGACACGCTGGGCGATGGTTTCCACCACGGCCGGTTCGGGCGCGTACGGATTCTCGTTGACGTTGAGGCACACCGGCACGTCGAGCTGCGGCGCGCCGTACGGTTCTTCGCCGATCAGGTCGTTGCGCAGCGGCAGATATGCCGGAATCGCGTTGCTGGAAGTCTCGCTCATCGGAGGCCGGCCTGCTCTTCCTGTTCCTTGATGGTCGCCTTGTTGTACGGGTCGTCGATGAAGCGGCTCAGCACGCATTCGCCGTGTGCCGGCAGATCTTCGGAGACGGCGAAGGCGTTCACACGGGCGGCGAGGGTCTTCAGTCCCTGCTCGTCGTATTCGATGACTTCGACCGGCTTCATGAAGGTGTGCACGCCGAGGCCGGCGGCGAAGCGCGCGGTGCCGGAGGTCGGCAGCACGTGGTTGGAACCGGACATGTAGTCGCCCAGCGGAACCGGGGAGTACGGGCCACGGAAGATGGCGCCGGCGTTGCGGATCTTGGCGATCACGGCATCCGGATCAGCGGTCTGCACTTCAAGGTGTTCGGCCGCGTACGCGTTGGCCGCGTCGATGGACTGTTCGATGCCGTCTGTGAGGATGATGCCGGACTGGCGGCCGCGCAGCGACGTGTTGACGCGCTCGGCGTGCTCGGTGCGAGGCACGCGGTACTTGAGGCTCTCCTGCACCTTGTCGGCGATGTCTTCGCTGTCGGTGATAAGCACGGAACCGGCGAGCTCGTCATGTTCAGCCTGGCCGATCAGATCGGCGGCGAGCCAGCTTGGGTTGGCACCCTTGTCGGCGATGATGGCGATTTCGGTCGGACCGGCGACGGCGTCGATGCCGACGATGCCGGAGACCATGCGCTTGGCGGTGGCGACGAAGATGTTGCCCGGGCCGGTGATCTTGTCCACCGGATCGCACAGAATCTCGCCGTCCTGCGGTTCGGAGCCCTTGGCGCCGTAAGCGAACATGGCGATGGCCTGAGCGCCGCCGACCGCGTACACCTCGTCCACGCCGAGGATGGCGCAGGTGGCGAGGATGGTCTTGTCCGGCAGGCCGTCGGAGTTGCTGCGGCTCGGCGGGGTGGCGATGGCCAGCGATTCGACGCCTGCGGCCTGCGCCGGCACCACGTTCATGATGACGGAGCTCGGGTAGACGGCCTTGCCTCCCGGCACGTACAGGCCGACGCGCTGCACCGGAATCCAACGTTCGGCGACGCGCGCGCCTTCGGCCAGGTCGGTGTGGAACGGGGCCGGCACCTGGGATGCGGATACGGCGCGGCAGCGGCGCACGGATTCCTCGATGGCGGCGCGCACTTCCGGATCGAGCTCGTCGACGGCGGCCTTCATGGCCTCGACCGGCACACGCAGATGCTCGGGACGGATATGGTCGAACTTCTCCGCGAAGTCGCGCAGGGCCGCAGCGCCGCGGGCCTTCACATCATCGAGAATCGGCTGTACGAGCTCAGTGGCCTCGTTGGTGCCCATCTCGGCGCGGGGCATGGCTTCCAGCATTTCGGCTCGGGTCAGCTTCTTGCCGCGCAGGTCAATGATTCGCATATAGTTTTCTTCGCTCATAACGCCCCATGGTAACAACGCCAAGTCACGAGAACGTCCCGTCGTCTCACATTCAGCCGCATTGTGAGACACGCAGATCCACCGTTTTCCATGCCATGCCGATTTCCGCGAAAAATATATGCCGGTCGACGCCATTCAGCATCGGCCGGCAATCAAAAACCTGTTCAGGTCAAACCGTTCAAGTCAAACCGCTCAGGCCAACGGAAGCGAGCTCGGTCCGAAGAGAATCTTGATTTCGGCGAACAGCGACGTGTCGCGTTTGACGCGGAACCGGTCTCCGAACGTCAGCACCTTGGCGTTGCCTTTGTCGTCCATCAACGCCAGTTTCACCTCGCACGGGCCGGGATGGCTGGTCAGAATCTGCCCGAGCCGCCGCACATGCGACTGGTCGAGCGCGATCGGCGGCAGCACAATCGTCAGCGGACGTTCATCCTGCGCCTCCAACGTCGGCACGGTGAATTCGGTGGCGCGCATGCTCACTGTCTCATCGCGCTTCTCCACCTGGCCGCGGATCTGTACCACGGTGTCGACGGCGAGCTCGGGCGCGGCGGCCTCGTACACCTTGCCGAAGAACATGCATTGGATGGAACTTTCCAGATCCTCGACGGTTACGATGGCCCACGGATTGCCCTTTTTCGACACGCGGCGGTCCACGTTCGTGATCAGGCCCGCGATCGTCACCTGCTGGCCGTCCGGCATGCTTCCCGCGCGGTCGATCAGGTGCGCTATCGACATTTCGCGCAACGACACCAGAATCGACTGCATGCCGCTCAACGGATGGTCGGACACGTACAGGCCAAGCATCTCACGTTCGAAGTTGAGCTTGGTTTTCTTGTCCCACTCCTCCACGTCGGGCACCTGCACCATGGCGTCTCCCATGGCGGAATCGTTCTCTTTGGAATCGTCCAGGTCGGCGAACAGGTCGAACTGGCCTTCCGCCTGCTTGCGTTTCAGGCCGACGACCGAATTGATGGCCGTTTCGTGGATGGTGAACAGCGCACGACGGTTCGGGTCGATCGAGTCGAACGCGCCGGCCTTGATCAGCGATTCCACCAATCGCCTGTTCAGCGCCTCCAACGGCACGCGTTTGATGAAATCGGTGAAGTTCACGTACTTGCCGTGGCCGTTCTCACGTTCCGCGATGATCGCATCGACCGCGTTCTTGCCGACGTTGCGGATGGCGCCGAGGCCGAATCGCACGACGTCGCCGACTGCCGAATACTCGTACACCGACTCGTTCACGTCCGGAGAAAGCACCTGGATGCCCATGCGTCGCGCCTCGCCCAGGTACAGCGCGGTCTTGTCTTTGTTCGTGCTGGCGCCTTGCAGCAGGGCGGCCATGAACTCCACCGGATAATGCGTTTTCAGATACGCGGTCCAGTAGGAGATCAAACCGTATGCGGCCGAATGCGCCTTGTTGAACGCGTAGCCGGAGAACGGCACGAGGATGTCCCACACGGCCTGCGCGGCCTCTTCGGAATATCCATGCTCCTTCATGCCGGCGAAGAACGGAATCTTCTCCTTGGCCAGCACTTCCGGCTTCTTCTTGCCCATCGCTCGACGCAGCACGTCTGCCTTGCCCAGCGAATAGCCGGCGAGGATTCGCGCCGCGGACTGCACCTGCTCCTGGTAGACGATCAGACCGTAGGTCTCGTCGAGCACTTCCTTAAGCGGTTCGGCCACTTCGGGGTGGATTGGCGTGATCTTCTGCAGACCGTTCTTGCGCTTCGCATAGTTGGTGTGCGAATCCATATCCATCGGACCTGGACGGTACAGCGCGATCAGTGCGGAAATATCGTTGAAGTTGTTCGGCTTCAACGTTTTCAGCAGCGAGCGCATGCCGTCGGAATCGAGCTGGAACACGCCGAGCGTGTCGCCACGGGACAGCAGGTCGTAGGTGGGGCGGTCGTCCAGCGGAATCTTCGTATGGTCGATGCGTTCCTTGCCGTTCGCCTCGATGTTGTTCAGGGTGTCTCGGATCACCGTCAAGTTGGAAAGTCCGAGGAAGTCCATCTTGACCAGACCGAGCGTTTCGCACGTATGGTATTCGAGCGTGGTGGTGACGGTGCCGTCGGTACGTTCCAGCAGCGGCGACGTGTTGGTGATCGGCTCGCTGCCCATGATGGTGGCGCAGGCGTGCACACCGGTCTGACGAATCAGACCTTCGATGCCCATCGCCTCGTCCGTGATGCGTTTCGCGTCCGGGTCGGAATCGTACAGTTCGCGGAATTCGCGTGCTTCCGCGTATCGTTTCGCGCTTGGGTCGAAGATGTCGTGCAGCGGAATGTCCTTGCCGCCGGTCTGTGCGGGAGGCAGGGCTTTGGTGATCTTGTCTCCGACGGAGAAGTCGTATCCCATGATGCGGGCGGAGTCCTTCAGCGCCTGCTTGGTTTTGATGGTGCCGTAGATCACGCACTGCGCCACTTTGTCACGTCCGTATTTCTCACCCACGTAGTCGAGCACGCGTCCACGACCGTCCGGGTCGAAGTCGACGTCGATATCAGGCAGTGAGACACGTTCCGGATTGAGGAATCGTTCGAAGATCAGACCGTGTTCAAGCGGATCAAGTTCGGTGATGCCCATCGCATACGCGACCATGGCGCCTGCGGCGGAGCCACGGCCCGGCCCCACCATCACGCCGTGGGCCTTCGCCCAGTTGATGTAGTCGGCCACGACGAGGAAGTAGCCGCAGAACTGCATCTGGCAGATCACGCCGCATTCGTAGTCGGCCTGCCGCAGCACTTCGAGCGACGGCTTGCCGTTGTACCGGCGTTCCAGGCCTTCCTCGACCTTCTTCAGGAACAGCGACGTCTCGTCCCAGCCTTCCGGACAGTCGAATTGCGGCATGAACGCGCCGTCTTCATGATCGTCGAACATGACGTTGCAGCGTTCGGCGATCTCCAACGTGTTGTCGCACGCTTCGGGAAGGTCTTTGAACAGTTCGCGCATTTCCTCGGCGGATTTGATGTAGTAGCCGGTGCCGTCGAATTTGAATCGGCCCGGCTCGTCCAGCGTGGAGCCGGAGTTGATGCACAGCATGGCGTCCTGCGCGCCGGCGTCTTCGGCACGCGTGTAATGGGAATCGTTGGTGGCCAGCAGCGGCGCGTTGAGCTTTTTTGCGATGTCGAGCAGCCCGTCGGTCACTTGCTTTTCGATTTTCAGGCCGTGGTCCATGAATTCGATGTAGAAATTATCGCGGCCGAAAATGTCTTGGAATTCGCCGGCGGCACGCAACGCGTCATCGAACTGGCCCAGGCGCAGACGAGTCTGGATGATGCCCGACGGGCAGCCGGACGAGGCGATGATGCCTTTCGAATATTTGGCGAGGATTTCCTTATCCATACGCGGATAGCGCATGACTCGGCCTTCAAGGTTCGCGTCGGTGGAGGCTTTCATGAGGTTGACGAGGCCTTCGTCGTTTTCTGCCCACATGGTCAGGTGGGTGATGACACCGCCGCCGGACACATCATCCGGGTTACGGCGGCGATGCAGCGGATCCAGATCAGGATTCCAGTTGGTGTCCCAGCTCACACGGGTGGGGTCCTGACGTGCGGTTTCCGGCGTCACATAGGCTTCGATGCCGATGATCGGCTTGATGCCGGCGTTGACCGCGGCGCTCCACATCTCATACGCGCCATGCATGTTGCCGTGGTCGGTGATGCCGACGGCCGGCATGCCCAGTTCCTTGGCGCGCTTGACCAGATCCGGTATTTTCGATGCGCCGTCGAGCAGCGAATAATGCGTGTGATTATGCAGTTGCACGAAATTTGCGGAAGTAGCCATGCATTCCAATTTAGCTGGGCTTCATGACGGCGTGGAGTCGTTTCTGGCCGTCCGGCCACACTTTTATAGGGACTGGTCGGCGTGCCGTGCGCGCATCACGTCAAGCGCATGCTGCAGGTCGGCGGGATAGTGCGATTTCACCGTGGTCCACACGTGCGTACGCGGATGGCGGAATTCCAATTGCATGGCGTGCAGCCATTGCCGTTCAAGGCCAAGCGCCTCGCTCAGCTGCGGATTCGCGCCGTACATGGCGTCCCCCGCCAACGGATGCCCGATGGATGAGAAATGCACGCGGATCTGATGGGTGCGGCCGGTTTCCAGGTTCACGGATACGAGCGTGGCTTCGCCGAAACGTTCCATCACGTCCCAATGCGTGATGGCCTCTTTGCCGGCCGGTGTCACGCAGAAGCGGAAGTCGGAGACTTTGGCGCGTCCGATCGGCGCTTCGATGGTGGCTTTGTCTTCTTTGAGATTGCCTTGCACGAGTGCGTGATATGTTTTGACGACCTCATGTTCGGCGAACTGCCGGCGCATCTCCACGTACGCAAGATCGGACTTGCATACGAGCATCAGTCCCGATGTGCCCACGTCGAGTCGTGACACGATGCCTTGACGGCCTGCCGCGCCATATGACGTGATGTGCACTCCCCTGTCGATCAGGCTGCCAAGCACCGTCGGACCGGTCCATCCGACGGATGCGTGCGCGGCGACGCCGACCGGCTTGTCCACCACGACCACATCGTCGTCCTCATAGACGACGGCCATGTCATGGGCGATCGGTTCCGGTTCGGACCGTTCCTCGACGATGTCGAATTCTACGGTTTCGCCTGCCTGCAGGGTCGACGATTTGGAAATGTCCCTGCCGAGCACGCGCGCCTGTCCGCTTTCGATGAGGTCGGCCGCCTTGGCCCGGGAAATGCCAAGCATTTTGGCGACCGCGACGTCGAATCGTTTGCCGACGAGCGCGTCGGGAGCGGGTACGAGACGGCTCATGCTGCTTTCGCCCCGTCGTCGGTTGCGTTCGCATCATCACCAAGCGTCTTGCCGTTGGCCTCGTCAAGGTCCTTTTGGCTGAACGGTTCCCCGAGGAACAGCAGCAGCACCGCCGCAACGCCCGCGAGCATGAGGAAGATGTCCGCCACGTTGCCGATGGACCATCCGTAGTTCAGGAAATCCACGACCTTGCCGTTGAGGAACCCTTCCGCGTAGATGACGCGGTCGATGAGGTTGCCGAACGCTCCTGCGAAGGCGAAGGCGAACAGCACCGTCCATTTCATGGAAATGGTGCGGACGGCAAGTACGACCAACGCCACGCAGGCCGCCATCGCCAGCAGGGAAATCAGCCACGTCATGCCGGAGCCCATGCCGAGCGAGGCGCCTGGATTACGCACCAATGTCAACGAAAGCAGGCCGGGAATCACGCGTATGGTACGGCCATCGGCCAATGCGGACAAAGCCCACATCTTGGTGAGCTGGTCAATCGCGATCGTCGCGATCGCAATACACGCAAAGACGGCCACGCGGTCGCGCAGCCGTCTTTGATCATTCTTCATGATGTCAGACACAGGCTAATCTCAGTCGTTGTTGTCCTGAGGGTCCTGGTCGTAGTTGTTCGTATCGGACACCTGGTTGACGAGCTGGCCGAGGAAGTCGGTGAGTCGTGCACGGTATTCGGTTTCGAACTGCTTGAGGCCCTTGATGTTGCCTTCGATGACCTTGGTCTGGGTCTCGAGGTTGTCGCGGACCTGCTGGGCGTAGTCGTCGGCAGCGGTACGGGTCTTCGAATCGTAGTCGAAGGCGCGCTTCTGCACTTCGGCTTCGTAGTTGTCGGCCTCGGTGTGCTTGTCGGAGAAGTACGTGTCGGCGTCCTGGGTCTTCTGAGCCAGGTAGCCGTCGCCCTCTTCCTGCTTCTGCGCGAAGTAGGCGTCGCCATCCTGCTGCTTCTGCTCCAGATAAGCGTCGCCATCCTGCTGCTTGCCGGCCAGATAGGCATTGCCTTCCTCGGTCTTCTGCGCAAGGTAGGCGTCGCCCTCCTCGGTCTTCTGGTTCAGGTACGCATCGCCATCCTGCTGCTTCTGTGCCAGATAGGCATCGCCATCCTGGGTCTTGCCGGACAGGTAGTTGTCGGCGTTGGCGCGGGTGTCGGTGGAGTACTGGTCAGCCTCGGAACGAGTGCGGTTGGAGTAGTCGTTGGCGCTGCCGATGATCTCTTCGTACTTGCGCTGGCTTTCCTCGGTGATCTCCTTGGCCTTGGCCTTGCCCTTGTCGACGTACTGGTCGTGCAGCTGCATGGCCAGCGTCAGCATGGCGGTGGCGCGCTCCGGCTCGGTATTGGCGCTTGCCGCGGCACCTGCGATCTTCTGCAGGCTGCCGGTTTCGGTGCTCGGCTCGGACTTGGCGACCTGTTCGCGCAGCTGTGCCTCGCGAATCTGGGAATCCTTCAGTTGCTGGGCAAGCTGCTGGATCTGCATGGCCTGCTGCTTCACCTGGGCATCCTGCTGCTGGGACTGGGCAGCATGCTCCTGAGTGAGCTGCTGGGCCTGAGCGACCTGGTCCTGCGCTTCCTGAAGCTTTGCGGTGAGCTGATCGATCTGCTCCTTCTGACGCTGAGCCACGACCACCTGCTCCTGGGCCGATGCCAGCTGACGGGACAGGTCCTCGGTCTGTGCGCGGAACGTGTCACGCTCGTGCTGCACGGCGGTAAGCTGCTCGCCAAGGTCGGCCTGACCGGCCGCTTCGGCTGCCTGGGCGGTGAGCTGATCGACCTGCGCGGACAGACGATCGATCTGCCCCTTGAGCTGCTCGTTCTGGGAAGACAGCGCACGATTGCTTTCCTCTGCCTCGGAAAGCTTGGCGGCCGCGGCCTGAGCGGCCTGAGCGGCCTGGTCTCCCGCACCAGCTGCCTGCTCGGAGGCGGACTTCAGCGTCGCGTTCTCCTGCTGCAGGGACTGGATCTGAGCATTCAACTCGGAAATCTTGGAATTGAGTCCTGCGACATCCGGGCCAAGAGACTGCGTGGCCTGTCCGCCGGCAACTGCCTGCTTGCCAAGGGCTTCCACCGTCTCGGTTACCTGATCGAGGAAGTCATCGACTTCATCGACGTCATAGCCTTCCTTGAACCTTACGGTCTGGAAAGTATGCTCCCTAATATCTTTCGGCGTCAACAGAGCCATAAATCCTTACACCTCGCTTTGGGCTTGATGCCTTACTGTTGTTGCTTTCAGTGTTCGACTCTAGCACGAAACCATAGATATTTTGCGGAAAAACGGTTTTTTAGAGGTGCTAAATAAGGAAATCAATGACCACAAGAACGAAATAAAGCACAAGATACGCGACGTCAAAATAGATCGGTCCGAGCGGAACGGGACGAATATACTGCCGCAACCACCTTAACGGCGGCTCCGTCAGCTGGTAGATGGCGTCGAACAACGAGGCCACGATTCCGCTTGGCCGCCACGTCGGCGACAATGCCAACACCCAGTCGAGAATCATGCGGACGAACAGCACCAGGATATAGGCGTTGACCAGAAAATGGACGACGCTACCAATTATCGAGAGAATCACGTTGCCACTGTATCAAGCGCGCATAACAAGATGCCCCCGCTTTCGGTGGGGGCATAATCGTCTGATTTGTGCTTGCTCTGTGCTACACGGCTCAGTCGGCGAACAGGTCGTGGGCCGGACCCTTGTCTTCAGGCTCCTCGACCTTGATGTTCACTTGGGCCGGGCTCAGCAGGAACACGCGCGGAGTGACACGTTCGATGGAGCCGCGCACGCCGAACACCACACCGGCGGAGAAGTCGACGATGCGGTATGCCACGGCTTCGGCCACACCTGTCAGGTTCAGCACCACCGGAATGCCGTCACGAATGGCGCGACCGACCATCTGCGCATCGTCATAGGTCTTCGGATGGATGGTGGTGATTCTGTTCACACGGCCACCGGGGAACGGCTTGGTAGTCGACGATGCGGCAGGCGCGGTGGTTGACGCCAGCGGCGTGACCGTATGGTCGGAATC
>OLWX01001385.1_pt1 | contig 11346 bp, 9 predicted proteins | sample 1673541 | NCBI WGS metagenome assembly OLWX01 (sample SAMEA103958114, study PRJEB25191) | human gut metagenome | reverse complement strand
CACCGAGATCTACACTCTTTCCCTACACGACGCTCTTCCGATCTATTCCGTACTGGCAGAATGATATGAGCGTACATGGACCTGCCTCAGTAGAAATTCTGAAAAAAGAAGGCATTGATGATCCGGTGCTTTTTGAAGCAATCAAGGCACACAATCCAAAATGCGGAAAGAAAGCGAAGACGAAGATTGAATATGCGCTTCTGGCAGCAGATCCTATGAGTGGTTTTGTGAAAGCAGTTGCTCAGATTTACCCGGATAAGAAAATTGCGAGTGTGAAACATAAATCAGTGATGAAGCGTTTTAATGAGATGCGTTTTGCTGCGGGAGCGAACAGAGATTATATGGAGGCAATTGAATTTACAGGATTAAGCCTGGATGATCTTATTGATGTTGCACTGGAAGAGATGGGAGCAATCGCAGATACACTGGGATTGTAAAAGAAGGAGGAAGAACAAATGAAAACCACATTGGTGATTCTGGCGGCCGGGATCGGCTCCAGATACGGAGCGGGGCTCAAACAGCTTGCAAAGATGGGACCCAATGGAGAGATCATTATGGATTATTCTATCTATGATGCGAAAGAAGCCGGTTTTGACAAAGTTGTCTTCATTATCCGTAGGGATATTGAAGAAGAATTCAAGGCGGTGATCGGTGACCGCATTGCCAAAGAGATGGAAGTTGTCTATGTATATCAGGAGATTTCCGATGTTCCATGTAAGTATCAGAAGCTTGCAGAACAGAGGCAGAAGCCGTGGGGAACCGGTCAGGCGGTACTGTGCTGTAAAGATGTGGTGAAAGAACCGTTCGTTGTGATCAATGCGGATGATTATTATGGAAAAGAAGGATTCCGTGCGGTTCATGAGCATCTGGTAAATGGTGGACAGTCCTGTATGGCTGGATTTGTTCTGAAAAATACTTTGTCAGATAATGGCGGAGTTACTCGTGGTATCTGTAAAATGGATGCGGAAAACAACCTGACGGAAGTTGTAGAAACAAAGAATATCGTTAAGACTGCAGAGGGTGCAGAAGCTGATGAAGTGAAGCTGGATGTTGATTCTTTGGTTTCCATGAATATGTGGGGACTTACTCCTGATTTCCTGAAAACACTGGAAGAGGGATTTAAAGAATTTTTTGAAAAAGAAGTTCCGGCGAATCCGCTGAAAGCAGAATATCTGATTCCGACATTTATTGGAGAACTGTTATCAGAAGGAAAGATGTCTGTGAAGGTGTTGCGTACCAATGATACCTGGTATGGAATGACTTACAAAGAAGATGTTGCAGCAGTAAAAGAAAGCTTCAGTAAGATGCTGGAGAATGGTACATATAAGGGAGATTTATTCTCTGATCTGTAATGCATGTAGCCACGGGAAAACGTGGCTATTGTGATATCTGGCAAAAACTTAATTGACATTCTTAGCCCATTTTGTTATATTAAAATTACATATCTGGGAAAGTTCTTTAACCGTTCGGTTATCTAATCCCCATATGAGAAAACAAGAAAATATGGTGGAGAAGATGGAACGGAACATGTAAGATATCGGCATTCTTCTTTGCCATCATAAGAAGGGAGAATGTGGATGCAGAAAAGAAAACTGGAAGAATTGAGTCTGATGGATGATTTCCTGTTTAATGCAATGTTGACCCATCCGGAGACAGGAGAGAAGTTTACCAATAAGATTCTGAAGCTGTTATTTAATCGTGAGTTCAAAAACCTAAAGGTAAGTGCACAGAAGGTTTATGCAGGGATGAATACAGATTTGCGAGGTGCAAGGTTAGATGTCTGTATTGAAGGAGATTGTGTAAGCATTGAAGGTGATGAGATTCCTTCGGTATATGATGTGGAACCGGATCAGAACAATAAGGCAAAAGATATTGCGGCGTTTCCAAGGCGGTCAAGATTCTATCATGCAATCATTGACAGCAGGAGTCTGAAATCTGGAGAAGATTTTGGTAAGCTGAAGCAGGTATACGTCATCTTTATCTGTAATTATGATCCGTTTGGTTATGACAGAGTATTGTATACGATAAAGAACCGGTGTCTGGAAGAACCAGAGATGAATTATGATGATGGTGCTGAAACTATTGTGTTGTATACAAAAGGAACAAAGGGAACGATATCAGAAGAACTCAGACAGTTTTTGAATTACATGGAGAATACGGACCAGAATAATGCAGTGAATGAAGATTTGAAGGACATCCAGGAAATGGTGGATGTAGTCAAGCGAGACGGGGAGGTGTCATTACAGTATATGAAGAGTTTTGAACATGATCAGTTGATGTATGCACAGGGTGAAGCTGCTGGACGTGAAGATGGACTTAGAGCAGGACGTCTGGCAGAAATAAAAAACACAGAACGTGAAAAGAAGCGTGCTGATATGGCGCAGAGCCGGATTAAGGAATTAGAGGCAGAGCTGAAAAAGTATAGGGAAAAACCTACTGCATAAGATTGGTTGTAACAACAAAATCTTGCTTTACGCTATTATGTGATATCGTTATTTTTGGAAGCATCACCTGGATGGTCGCAGCGACCGTCAGGTGGTGCTTTTTAGTATATTTGTGTCGAAAGAATGTGTTGGATTTTTGGATAGATATATAGTAAGATATAAGAAATAATTTGACTTAGTGGATGCTATCCAGGAGGAAATAAATATATATGGAATTTTCAATTAGGGGAATTGGAATTATAAAAGAAGCTGATATAAAAATGGATGGACTGACTGTAATTGCGGGAAGTAATAATTCTGGAAAGACAACGGTTGGCAGAGCACTATATGCTGTTACAAGTGCGGTTGAGGATTTAGCGGAAAAACAGCAACAAGATCAGGCCAAGGCTGTTTTTTACCGAATAAGGAAGATAGTAGAACCATTTGATGGATGGTTGAGCAGAAGTAGATTTTTATCGCGGAAAGAAGAGGTTTCTGATGATTTAATAAGTGAAGTTATTGGAATCAATCATATATATAATCCAGGAAAACGGGATTATTATATAGATTTACTTTTTAGATTATGTGAAAGTATGGAAAAAGGTTCTTTTATTGAATTATTAATTGATAATCTCAGAGATGTTGTGGGAAATTCTGAATCTGCTATTCGTAATGAATGGGAAGATCATAAAGAAAAAATACAAAAGGAATGCTTGGGTGCGCGTGAATTTGTGGAATCATTTCAACAACAGACAAAAAAAGAATTTGCATATAAAATGATTGAAGAAACGTTGGCAGTTGAATTTTCAAATCAGGCGCAATCATATATTACAGTGGACGAGGGGGGGATATCTAAGCTTGAATTTAAAAATTCGCATAAAGAATTTTATGAAATTTGTATATCCGAAAATAGAATACTGGAAGATAAATCAAGTTTTACAGAGGGCTATTACGATAGGGCTTATTTTGTTGATGATCCTTATATAATTGAAGATCGAATTACACCTTCTTATTTAGCAGCACCATATGTAGATGAAAAACATGTTCAGATCAGAATAATGTCACATCGTGATAAAATGCGTCGAATGATGAGAGTTTCAGATGTTGATAGAGGAATTAGTGAGACTATTTATAGAGAACAAGAAATCCAAAATGTAATGAAAAAAATTGATGCAATTGTGCCGGGAAAAGTCTCTAAGGGAGTTTATCAGTCCCCAACAGGTCGAAAGTTGAAAGTTGAAAACCTTGCAACAGGATCAAAGGTGTTTTCGATTATCAAAAAGATTCTTACCAGTGGAGATCTTACAGATAAGACTTTACTGATTCTTGATGAACCGGAATCACATTTGCATCCAAGCTGGATTAATCAGTTGGCGGAAGTAATTGTTTTGTTGGTAAAAGAATGTAATATGACAGTACTGCTTACAACACATAGTCCAAACTTCCTTCTTGCAGTGGATGCATTGATGCGAAAATATGAGATTCGTGAAAAATGTCATTTTTATCAGACAGAATTTGAAGAGAATAATCAGATAAAGTATGTTGAGAAAACAGATTGTCTGGATAATATTTACGCTGATTTTGCCGCTTCTTTTGCTGAGATGAATGCACTGAGAAAGAAATATATGAATGTGGAGGAATAATATGGGGACTGCAGAAGTCATAAAATACCTGGATGATAATCAATTCGGAAAGAAAAGTTATCGGGAACTTTCTGCTAAGAGTAATAAAAGTGTAAGTCTGCTATTATCTGATAAGACAGAAGCATATGATTTTGACGATATTACAAAATATATTTTTCCCAAATATACTCCATCATCAGCGGATGCAATATTGATAAAAACGAATAAAATAATTCTTATTGAATTCAAAGGCGGATTTGAACGCAAAATTTCAGAAGATAATTTTGACCGCGAAAAATGCAGATGTGAAAAAATAAATGATGTATGTGAGGATTATGCAAGTCTTTTGAAAAAAGATTTGAAAAATATAAAAAAAGAACTGACATCGAATTTATTAAAAAAGGCAGCAGAGAGCCGCTGGACGTTAGAGTATCATCTTTTACCAGAAGTATATAAAGATAATCTGTATCTGGATTTTCATGTAAATTATATTATTGTAATGGATAAGGTAAAAGAAAATCCTGTAGATGCTATGGAACAAATCATGGATGAATGGGCAAACATACATAGAAAAGACAATTTTTATGAACAAATGGACAAGTCTGTGAAGTATTTGTATTGCGAAAGCCGTTTTAAAAAGAAATCATTCTACGATAAAGTTGAAGTATGCTCTGTTCAGGAATTTGAACAGATGATATCATTATTTCTATAAATAATGAGTTCGCAGAAGTGAAGGAATGGTATGACGGATATCGGTTTGGTAATACGGAAGTATATTGTCTATGGGAGGTGATTCGTTATTGCAAGACTTTATGTGCAGATCCCAATGCGATACCGGAAGATTACTGGTCTAACACAAGTCTGACCCAGCGCGGATGTGCTGGAGAATAATCAGTACAGACTGGTGATTCCAAATCTGGAAATCAGAAAGCTGTTTATCAGACAGATCCGGGAATGGTTCCGTGATGTATCCAGAAAAGACGGGGAGACACTGAACCAGTTCTGTGAGGCATTTCCGGATCAGAATCCAAAGAAAATAGAAGAGATATTCAGCGATTATCTCTGGAATACGATCAGCATTCGTGATACGGCATCTTCGAAAAAGGAAAACTTTTATCATGGAATCCTTCTGGGACTTTTGGGATACAAATCTAACTGGCTTGTTAAATCTAATGCGGAATCAGGTTTTGGATACAGTGACATTCTTGTGGAAGTGCCAAAGAACCGCACTGGTATCGTGATTGAATTGAAATACGCAGAAGATGGCAATATGGATGCTGCCTGTGAGAAAGCTCTGCAGCAGATCGAAGACAGAGACTATGCGGCAAAGCTGAAAGATGACGGGATGCGGAATATCATTAAGTATGGAATCGCGTGCTATAAGAATAATTGTAAAGTGATGTTGGGTTGATGGAGAAACAAATGATTACAAAGGTAAATTTTGGTAAGAGAATAAGTGATTTACGAATCGGGGGGGGGCAAAACTCAGCTCGTGAAATGAGCCTTGCGCTGGGACAGAACCCGAGTTATATTAATCGGATCGAAAATGGCAAAGCACTGCCATCGATGCAGGGATTTTTCAGCATCTGTGAGTATCTGCAGATCACACCGGGTGATTTTTTTAATGAGGATTCAGAAGCTCCGCGGGAAGTGCGGGAGTTGATGGAGAAGATTGAGAAGCTTACACCTGAACAGAGGACTCTGATCAGACAGGTAGTTGATCAGTTTTTGGGAGAATAAGTCCATAAAAGATAGGCAGGAGACCTTTACGGCCGCCTGCTTATCTTTTATATTGTGAGTAAATTTCTGAAATCAAACACATCTTCTTCATCCATCAGGCGTTCCATTTCATTGAGATTCGGATCGGAGTGTTCAAGTTCTCTTGAGAATCGATAGCAGATGAAAATCATATCTTCAAAAGTAAAATGGCGACCATTTTTTAACCAGGTTCCTACGGCAAGTTCGTGGATCATGAAGGTGCAGATGACAGCCATTTTGGCTTTGGCAAATATCTGATCATCATAAATGGCTCCACAGAAGTAGGTGTAGATCCAGTAGAGGAGAAGCTGTTCTTCGTGAATGGCCCAGTCGGAATAATCGTGTGCGAAGGCGGCATAAATTTCTGTGAGTTCCGTATCATTTTGGCAGGAGCCATAGAGTGGAACGAGCGTTTTCCGAAGATATGTATGCCAGCCTGGGCGAAGAACCTCCATCTGTGGGATAACCGTGCGCCAGATCTGTTTGCTTAGAGCAAGTAGTGAGGCTGTAGCAGAGGTAGAATCTTTGCTGGGCTGTTCAGAAGATACCTGGCATTCGTCATTCCATTTCTGGATCTTGTTTAGAAATCTCTCGCCATATCCGGATTTTTGATGCCGACCGCGGATATCTTCCCACTGGAACAGCTCATTTTTGTCCAGACTGAGCTGAAAATCATGCGCACATGCCAGAAGTTTCTGACGACGCAATCTGACCGGTATGGAGCGATCCTGAATCACGGAGAAAAGATAATCTCTGGTGTCCATCAAAGCGGTAAAAAGAAAATAATCGAAGTCATCGTAAGTTTCTTCCGGTGCTGCGACTTCTCTGGTGAAGAATGTGATTTTTTCTTTGTGGGACAAAAAAATTCTCGCGGCTTCCGGGCAGGAGAGGGACAGGGAGTATTCACGCAGCCCTTCAAATTCTTCAATGTGACGTGGATATTTTCGACAGGTGTCGCATAACATATCTTTACCGGCTTCGCTGTAGATATCGCAGAGATTGTCTTCATTCAGAAATGCACAGCGTTTGTCATACTGACAGAAAAAATGTTCTTTCCAGTCGATGTCATTGTGAAGTCTGTTTCGAAAAGGACCTTTGAATCTACGGTATTTCTGGAGGCTTTTTTCATCGATCATGATTTGCCATCCGGCACAGCAGGTATCGGGACAGGCACCTGCGATACAGGAAAATTCTTTATAAAAAGTAGGTTTTGTTATCTGCATGTCTTGTTCTCCTTAACTTTATGTGCGATAATGTTCAGCAAAAGTATAACATTTTGTAGTGTAAACTACAATGAAAGGAGTCATTCATGGAACAATATATAAATAATGCACCGTTTGCATTGGTAATCGTGTTTTTGATCATAGGTTTTGTGTTCCTGATCAAAGGAGCAGATTTTTTTGTTGAGGGAAGTTCCAGCATTGCAAAGAAACTGAAAGTTCCTTCGATCATTATCGGTCTGACAATCGTTGCAATGGGAACATCCCTTCCGGAAACTGCAGTCAGTGTGACTGCATCATTGGTGCACAATAATGAACTTGCAGTCAGTAATGTAGTCGGATCTAATATTTTTAATCTGATGTTTGTGATAGGTGCTTGTGCGATAATGACACCGATCATGGTGCAGAAGGATACGATCGCGAGGGATATCCCGCTTTCTGTTATCTGTGCGCTGCTCCTTCTGGGACTTGGATATCTTGCATGGGGGGATGCGCATGGTATGACACTGGGCCATTTGGACGGAGCTGTTTTTCTGGGCGCATTTGCGGGATATATTTTCTATATGATTCGGACTGCAATGAAAGCAAGGGCCGAAGGGAAAAAAGTTGAGATCGAAGCAGTTGAGGAGCTGGAAGATGGAGAACTGAAACTGTTGTCTTATCCAAAGAGTATTCTCTGCATTGTTGGTGGTGCAGTGGCAATTGCATTTGGTGGGGATATGACAGTTGATGCAGCAAGCAGGATCGCAATAGATCTGGGAATGAGTCAGACTCTTGTGGGACTGACAATCGTTTCGATTGGAACGTCACTTCCTGAACTGGTTACTTCTGTGGTTGCGGCACGCAAAAATGAAGTTGATATGGCAGTGGGAAATGCAGTCGGATCGAATATATTTAATATTCTGATGGTCCTTGGTATTGCATCTGCTATCAGTCCGGTGTCGCTGATCAGTGAAAATGTGATCGATATTCTGGTCCTTGTCGGCTTTTCTGTTGTAGTCTGTTTTTTTGCCAGAAGTGACAGGAAGATCACAAGAAACGAAGGTATTGCCATGGTGGCAATGTATCTGATCTACACGGCATATATTATTATGAGATGACTGCCATTCGATATGGTAATTGCAGGCATTTGCAGATAAACTTGAACTCCTGCAGTTTTTGTGTTATGATAGACCAAAATTTGGCTTTTATAAAATTATGCTTATTTTTTACATTATAGTTTGCTTTATATAAAGTTAAGAAGAGAAGAGGAGAAATATTTATGTGTGGAATAGTTGGTTTTACAGGATGTCATCAGGCAGCCCCGATCCTTCTGGATGGCCTTTCTAAGTTGGAATATCGTGGATATGATTCTGCGGGTATTGCGGTTCGTGATGGCGAAGGTGAGACAGAAGTCATTAAGGCGAAAGGACGTCTGAAGGTTTTATCCGAGAAGACAAATGACGGAGAATCTGTTCCGGGTACATGTGGTATCGGACATACCAGATGGGCAACTCACGGCGAACCATCTGAGAACAATGCACACCCACATGTAAGTGATGATGGAAATGTTGTTGCAGTTCATAACGGAATCATTGAGAACTATCAGGAGCTGAAGGATAAACTTCTTCGCAAAGGTTATGCATTTTATTCTGAGACCGATACAGAAGTTGCTGTGAAACTGGTGGATTATTATTACAAGAAATACGAGGGAACACCGGTCGATGCAATCAATCATGCAATGGTTCGTATCCGTGGTTCTTACGCACTTGCGATCATGTTTAAAGACTATCCGGAAGAAATCTATGTAGCTCGTAAAGACAGCCCGATGATTCTGGGTGTTTCTGATGGAGAGTCTTACGTTGCATCTGATGTTCCGGCTATTCTGAAATATACAAGAAATGTATATTATATCGGAAACCTGGAGATGGCTCGCGTTCGTAAAGGTGAGATCACATTCTATAACCTGGATGGCGAAGAAATCCAGAAACAGATGAAAACAATCGAGTGGGATGCAGAAGCAGCAGAAAAAGCCGGTTTCGAGCATTTCATGATGAAAGAGATCCACGAGCAGCCGAAAGCAGTTCAGGACACTTTGAGTTCTGTTGTGAAAGACGGACAGATCGATCTTTCTGAAATCGGACTTACAGATGAAAATATTCAGGACATTGACCAGATTTATATTATTGCATGTGGTTCTGCATATCATGTGGGAATGGCTGCACAGTATGTATTTGAAGATATGGTTCGTGTTCCGGTTCGTGTTGAGCTGGCATCCGAATTCCGTTACAGAAATCCGATTCTGAATCCGAAAGCGCTGGCAATCATTATCAGCCAGTCCGGTGAGACTGCAGACAGTCTTGCAGCACTGCGTCTCTGCAAAGAAAACAACATCCGTACACTTGGCATTGTGAATGTGGTTGGTTCCTCTATTGCACGTGAAGCAGACAATGTCTTCTATACACTTGCTGGTCCGGAGATTTCCGTAGCAACCACAAAGGCATACAGTACACAGCTGATTGCGTCCTATGCGCTGGCTATCCAGTTTGCAAAAGTAAAAGGTACGATTTCCGAGGAACAGTACGCGGCATATATTAAAGAACTTGAAACTCTGCCGGATAAGATCCAGAGAATCATTGATGACAAGGAGCGTATTCAGTGGTTTGCATCAAAACAGGCAAACGCTAAAGACGTATTCTTCATCGGTCGTGGCATTGATTATGCAATCTGTCTGGAAGGCAGCCTGAAGATGAAAGAGATCAGCTACATTCATTCTGAGGCATACGCAGCAGGTGAATTGAAACATGGTACGATTTCCCTGATCGAAGACGGTACACTGGTGATCGGCGTTCTCACTCAGCCATCCCTGTATGAAAAAACAGTCAGCAACATGGTAGAGTGCAAGAGCCGTGGCGCTTACCTGATGGGTCTGACTACATTTGGAAATTATAATATCGAAGATACTGCGGACTTCACCGTATATATGCCGAAGACAGATCCGCATTTTGCAACATCCCTTGCAGTCATTCCACTGCAGTTGCTGGGATACTATGTAAGTGTTGCCAAGGGTCTTGATGTAGATAAGCCGAGAAACCTTGCAAAGAGCGTAACGGTTGAATAAAGAAAATACACTATAATGGTGTGAGAAGTTGAATATGTAAATTAGAAAACATCACCTGGAGGGTCGCGGAGACTGGCAGGTGGTGTTTTTGCATTTATGGAATAATATTTAACATAATATATAACAAGAATTCTCCTACCTCTTCAGGTAGTGAGATGAATTGTAGATTTGAGCATAAATGCTCATAAATGATCAAAAGAATCTTATAAATAAAAAGAAGAAACACTTGTTCTGGTGACTGGATTGTATTATAATAAAAAGAGAACATATTGTTCGTAAAAGATAATTGAAATCATTCATATATAGGAATAAGGTGAGGAAAATAAACCGGGCAGTAAAAATACGAATCTATCCAAATGCAGAACAACGTGTGCAAATAGAAAAAACAATCGGCTGCAGCCGATTTATCTATAACTGTATGCTTGCTGACAAAATGGAACATTATAAAAAAGAAAAAAAGATGTTAAGGAACACACCAGCCAGTTACAAGAAAGAATATCCCTGGCTGAAAGAGGTGGATTCATTGGCATTAGCAAATGTACAGATGCATCTGGAAAGTGCATTTCGTAAGTTTTTCCGCGAACCATCGGTAGGATTTCCACGTTTCAAATCAAAGAAGTCAGCAAGAAAATCTTATACAACAAACGTAGTGAACGGAAATATCTTTCTGGAAGGAAAATATTTGAAACTGCCTAAGATGGCAGCTGTCAGAATAAAGCTTCACCGTCCAATATCAGAAAAATGGAAACTGAAATCTGTGACAGTCAGCAGGGAGCCCTCCGGAAAATATTTTGCCAGTCTTTTATTTTACTGTGAAAACCAAACAGCAGAAAAAGGACCAGCAGAAAAATTTATCGGGATTGATTTTGCCATGCAGGGGATGTGTGTGTTTTCTACTAATGAAAGAGCCAAATACCCGATGTTCTATCGGCACGCAGAGAAAAAGCTTGCACGGGAACAGAGAAAGCTGTCCAGATGTCAGAAAGGCAGTCAGAATTATAAAAAACAGAAGAAACGAGTTGCATTGTGCCATGAAAAGATCCGAAATCAGAGAAAAGATTTTCAGCATAAACTCAGTACCAGTCTTGCCGAGAGCTACGATGCAGTATGCGTGGAAGACCTGAATCTGAAAGGGATGGCAGGAGGATTTCATTTTGGAAAAGGCGTGCATGATAATGGATATGGCCTGTTTCTGTCTATGCTGGAATATAAACTGGAGGAAC
>OLWX01001370.1_pt1 | contig 11412 bp, 5 predicted proteins | sample 1673541 | NCBI WGS metagenome assembly OLWX01 (sample SAMEA103958114, study PRJEB25191) | human gut metagenome | reverse complement strand
TATAGCTGACGAGGTATATAAAAACCTCATATGATTTACCTGACGTCCACCTATCGGAAGGACAGTGTTTAATGCCTTAAGCTGCCTATGGTAATATGGTTCAAGCTCATAAGAGCTTCCCTTTGCCTTCTTTTTTAAAATATCCACCCTCTGTGTCAGCTCCTCAAGTGAATCTGCATACACCAGCACCAGAAGCCCGAGAAAAACTCCCTCCTCATCATTCTCATCAAGCTGATCCATGTCATCCTCCAGGCTCGTCTTCTTTTTGGTCAGGCTGTAGCTTGTAGTTGCTCCAAACTGCTTATTATTGTAATTTCTTGTACGCTCCTGGGCTATTACCCTTTCGTTATTTGCATGCGCATTTTCGAGTCTGTCATGAATTACATTCTTTGGAACACGCTGCATGTCTATCGTAATGTATGTCGGAAAAAGTACATCACTTAAGCTGTGTATTACCTTATCCTCTGAAAGAGACTGCCCAAACGCGGTTCCCACAAGCACTGATACGTATTGTTTATTGTTAATAACCATGTAGTCAGTATCAGGCTGTATTGATGCCGGAAGTATCTGGTTTTTCCATCCACTGTCATGTGGTGATATTCTTGCAGGAGGCAGGCACTCTTCCCCTGCACGTAACATTCTCGACAGCAGTACCATTCTCTCTTCTGCAGACATTTTGTATATCCTGCTCCTTAAGTTACGGAAAATATTTGACAGTGTAGTGTCAATCGTTGCAAAGTATGCCTCAGCTTCTTCCAGAGAGTGCGCACGGCATGTCACAGTAAGAATCATTGTCTTTCTGATGTCCCTTGTTCCTTCATCTATCTTCTGGTTAATCCACTTTCCTATTCCTTTTTCTATCACAGGATATTCCTGTCCGTTAATTGGATTGAATATCTCATTCACAAATGAATCCAGGTCTCTCTGTTCGTTTGCAAGTGTAATCTTAAAAGGTCCATCCAGAGATTTAAGCAGTGTCATTATCTCCAGCAGTGTGCTGTCCTTTTTAGAGGTATCCTTATTTACATAATTGATATCCTCGAACACATAGCTCTGATCATACATTGCTTCACCTGTCATTGGCTCAATCTTAAAGTTGCCGTTTTCATATGCTTTGTCAATGCAAAGCCACTCCTTGACGCTCCGCGGAACCTTTACTACCGGCACGCTTAAAGCTCTTCCCTTTTCAAATTCACTATTTGCATCTAATTTTGCCATTATGTTTCCTTTCCTTTAAATCCCAAAAGTCTGTTTCAGGAATAAGTCTGCACCTTTTACTCCTGCAGCTGTCAGCATCATCATGAACATATTTTCAATGCATCCGGTCGGCAGGATTATGTCAGTAAGAATGTTGTCTCCCAAGAAATCATGCAGGTTCAGCTTCGAGACCAGTACCACGAACATCACTATGACAACTATTGAAAATGATTTACTGAGTAATGTTTTAATCCATGCTCCTGCAGCATTCTGTATTCCCGGTCCTCCGGGAATACACGAAACCGCAAGTGGTCCCGTTGCTGCAAGCATGTATAACTGTATAGTTCTGCCAACCATTGTGATAAATATGGTAGCTGCACATACAATCGCTATTATCAGGAAGATTATGCCAATAACCATCAGTACCATAAGCTGTACTTCATTGACCGATGAATCTTCCAGTCCTCTAAAATCACTTTCACCTATTATAACCCCTCCGGTTACTTTGGTTACTGAAAATACCCATTTGCTGAACCATAGTACCGAATTTATTGCAAGATTGTCGAGCAGTACCTTAATCAGCACATTGACTCCGGTTTCAATCGTCATGCTCTCCCTAAGGTTTCCAACCTGCCTGCATATGCCTATGTAAAAGAAAAGATTCAGCATTGTGGCTGCTATTGCCTGAAAGAACGGAAAAAGAGTACCACTGACATATGCCCATGCTGTAGACGATGCACCTTGAGGTGTATTTAATCCAAAACCAAGGCTGAATCCCAACATATAATTGTATAGCTTAACTCCAAGAGTATATAAAGGTGCAAGGCCGCTTGTAATCCAGTCCATTAAACCACTCCTTTACATTATTGCTGCCAGTATCTGCGGTGCCATTGCCATTACAAAACCGCCTCCAATACGTTTGAATGCGTTTGCCTGCATTGTACCCTCAGACCCCTGAAAGGCGATGCCCCACTCTGAAATTCCCCAGAGTGTAATTATTGAACCGATGGATGAAACAATTCCACTTACAAGATTCTGCAGCGATGTAAATTTTGCTGTCACAACATTTGCTGCCTCCGCTGCGTATACCGGTGACACTTCACCTGCCATGATTACTGTAGTAATAAGCAGTGCAAGCATAACCTGGAAGAAACGTACCGCATCCACATTCTGTATTCTGTACTTTATCATTTTTATATGCCTCCCTATTTTTTCTTTTTTGCAAGTGCCACAATGCCTAAAGCTCAGCAGGAGCCATGAACCGAAGAATATCATTCCCATAAACTGTGCCATATCCGGCTTAAATTTAGCAAGCAGCGCCGTCAGCAATAATGCAAGCATAAATGCTGCTACAAATGTAACAATGAAACCAACTGGTATTTTCTTCTTTCTGTGCATAATAATTTTCTCCTTTTTTAAAAAACGCAGAGCCTCACAGCCCTGCGTTAATCATTGTTTGTAGGTAATTGGGTAACCCCCTAGTGTTTCTTCTTTGATACTGCTTTCTTCCTGAAGAATGAACAGATAACTGCCATTACTCCTGCTATTCCTGCAAGCACATACATAACCACTGACATGTAATCACCGGTCTTTGGCTTTGGCGGAGCAATCATTGTAATGGTCTGGGCTGCATCGTTGATGTCATTGTGTGATGCAATGGCATAAGCGCCATCTGCAGTCACAACATCAAGCTGCTCAAATACTACAAGCTGCTTTCCTGTCATGCCTTTTCCATTGAATCTGAATGTCACGTCAACTACTCCCTCGGTGCCTGCCGCTGTAAACTCAGTTACTGCAGTTACTTCCTTTCCGTCAATCACAAGTGCTTTTCCTGTAGCCTTGTCCATGAGCTTTCCTGTCACTCTGTAGGTCTGTCCCTGTACCAGATTCTGGTACGCTACTGAATCTACAATAGTAACGCTGCTGTCAGCTGTTGAGCTGTGATCCTTTCGCTCACCATCGATGGCCGTTGTTCCAATCTTCGGAACATAAAGTGTCTGTGCCTCATCTGTGATATCGGCATGTGTCGCTATGAGATTATTCTCATAGTAGACATCCTCAAACATAACAATTGTTCTTCCTGCAAGAAGGCTCGCATCAAATGTAAATACCACATCCACTTTGCCTGTTGCTTCCTTCGCAACAAACTCTGCCTCTGCCGTAACATTGTTTCCGTTTGCAATAACCGGTGCTCCGTTTGACTTGTCTACTGCAGTTCCGACTACCTTATACTTCTTTCCTGGTACCAGATTCCGGTACGATACAGTATCGACTATCTTTGCACTCTTCTCAGCATAAAACATGCTGGTGCCTGACTTTGCATCCTTTGCTGTGGTCTTAATCTGTGGCACGCTGATGGTCTGGTTCTCATCATTGTAATCTTCATGTACCGCAATGAGCACCTCTTTAACTTCACTGTTGTCGGCTGGATTGTTATTTTCATTATCTACCTCGACCTTGTTTGATGTGTTATCTGTTTTATTCTGTATGTTTCCTGATTCAGATGCATGCTGTGTATCATCAGGATTTGCATCAGCATTATCCGCATTTTTTACGAGATAAAGCTTCTCAAACAGCACCATTGTCTTTCCGGCAAATTCCTTTGCACTGAATGTAAACTCAACATCCACAGTGCCATCTGCTGTCTCAGGTGTGAATACAGCCTCGGCCGTGATATCCTTGCCGCCATTCTGCAATGGCTTTTTAGTGTCCTTATCCATTACGGTTCCTGCAACCCTGTATGTAAGGCCTGGGATAAGGTTTTTGTATGTTACTGTATCTTTTACTTTTACATCATCCCCTGCATTTGACAGATGAATGCCTGTCACCTCATCAAGAGCCTCTGTTGCAATGGCTGGCACGTAAATGGTCTGTGCCTCGTCATTTATGTCAGCATGTACTCCTACAAGCCTGTTCTCATAACGGATTTCCTCAAACATTACAATGGTCTTTCCGGCTAAATTACTTCCGTCAAAAATGAAATCAACATCCACTTTTCCGTCTGCTGTCTCAGGTGTTATCTCAGCTTCTGAAGTTACTGCTTTTCCGTCTGCATCCTTAATCACCTTTCCGGTTTTCTTATCCACCGCTGTTCCTGTTACCTTATATGTCTTTCCAGGAATGAGATTTGTGTACTCGACAGTATCCGTGATTTTGATATCCTTCTCAGCATATGTGAGCTTCGTCTCTGTCTTTGTGTCTGTTGCTGCTGTCTTTACTGATGGAACATAGATAATCTGTGCTTCATCAGAAATATCAGCATGCACGCCAACGAGCTTATTGTTGTAGTAGATGTTTTCATACATTACTACAGTCTTTCCTGCAAGTGTGCTTCCGTCAAATACAAACTCAACATCGACTGTACCATTTGCTTTTTCTGCCTTAAATGATGCCTTTGCGGTTACATCCTTTCCTGCATCGTCCTTTAATGGCTCGCCTGTTTTCTTGTCTATTGCAGTTCCTGTGACTGTGTATTTCTCACCCGGTACCAGATTCCGGTACGCTACTGTATCCGTAATATGAATGTCCTTCTCTGCAAGTGTGAGCTTTGTTGCAGTCTTTTTGTCAATGGCTGTTGTCTTTACTGATGGGATATAGATTGTCTGTCCCTTGTCATTGATATCCTCATGGGCTGCAATCTCTGCCTTTCCATAGAACATCTTTTCAAATACAACCACTGTTGTATCATCAAGACCCTTTGTGTTGAAATGAAAATCTACTGTTGTCTCTCCGTCAGCTGTATCCGGTGTGAAATCGGCTGATGATGTAACGCTATTGCCGTTTACTGTCACAGCCTTGCCGGTACGCTGATCCATGAGTGTTCCGGAAATGGTGTATGTCTTGCCCGGTACCAGATTCCGGTACGCTACTGTATCAGTAAGAGTCACATCACTGCCTGCCAGTGACATGTGCGAGTCAGTGTCCTTATCCTTAACACTTGTAAAAATGAGTGGAATGTGGACTGTCTGTGCCTCATCATCAATGTCTGCATGTACTGCAATAAGCTTGTCCGTATAGTAGACATTCTCGAAGAATACCACTGAACGTCCGGCCATGGCTGTTCCATCAAATGTAAACTTCACATCCACACTGCCGTCTGCTGATGCTGCAGTAAACTTAGCTGTCGATACAAGCTCGTTTCCGTCTGCGTCTGTAAGAGGCTCTCCTGTTTCCTTGTCTACGGCTGTTCCCCTGACTGTGTACTCCTTGCCCGGTACCAGATTCCGGTACGCTACTGTATCTGTGACAGAGACTTCCTTCTTTGCCTCGCTCACGTTAATCTTTGAGCTGTCATCAGTGGCTGTTGTCTGTGCTGCCGGAATGTGGATTGTCTGGCCCTCATCATTAATGTCCTTATGCTCTGCAACCTCCACATCCTCAAGTGTAAGTGTCTCATAAACTACAAAGCTCTTTCCTGCAAGTCCTGTTGTATCGAACTCAAACTTGAGCTTCTTTGTGCCCGATGCACGTCCTGCCGTGAAAGCCATCTCCTGTGTGACAGGCTCTCCGTCAACAAGCAGCTCTTTTCCTGTTTCTTTGTCCATAAGCACACCGCTTAACGTGTATGTCTCACCCTTTAAGAGGTTAGTGTATGTGACTGTATCGGTGATAACAGCTCTGCTGTCTGCAAGTGTAAGATGATCAGCTGTCTCACTGTCTGTGGCTGTAGTGTGGATTTCAGGGAAATAAATAGTCTGGTCTTTATTCTCCATATCCTCCTCTGTGGCTGCCACGTAATCGCCATATGTGAGCTTCTCGCATACAACTACTGTCTTTCCGCCAAGTGCAGATGAATCAAAGTTAAAGTGCATATCGAGCACCTTCTTTGTTCCATCAGATGTAAATGTCTGTGAAGCTGTCACCGGATTTCCGTTAACCATGACTGCTTCGCCTGTGTCCTTGTCCATGAGTGTGCCGGTAATTGTGTAATCCCTGCCTGCCATGGTGTCCGTGATTGTTACTTTGTCAATGATGTCTGTATCTGCCGATGGCTTGATAATCTGGTACTGCGTCTTTGCATCAGATGCCTGTGTTGTGATAACAGGTGTTGGCTCTGAATGGTTCTCGATTGTACCTATATCAACTGTAACCGTGTCTCTTCTGATAGAGAACTCGCCCTTATAGAGGATTTTTCCCCTGTTGTTGTCACAGGAAAGCTCCTCAAGTGTGTAATCACCATAAGGCATTGCTCCAACCGAGTCATCGACCTTTGCACTGCCATCTGCGGAAGAAAACCACAGTCCGTCATACGCACCGCCGCCGTTTGTGTTCTTTGAGTGTGCGTTCCAGCTGCTCTCTGAGCTGAAATAACCGTTCTCATCAGTTTTGATGATGTGGTTCTCTCCGGTTTCCTTGCATGTAACCCTGAATGGAATGTCGCTCATTCTGTTCTGATTATCTGTGTCAATCTTAGTAAGCTTGAAGTCACCACGCTTGATTTTGTCGCTTACCTTAAAGGTGTTGCCACCTTTTAACTGGGCAAGATTGCCGTTCTGTGTAATCTGGGCTACATATTTGCCTGTAATTTTTGTTCCTGTTCCACCAACCTGAAGATATGCACCTTCAAGGCTGTAGCCTTCAGGGGCTTTTGTCTCTTCGATTGAGATTGTGCCGAGTGGTAAAGTATTAATTCCTGAAGCACTATATAAAGCATCTCCAGCTACAAAATAATCATTAGATAAAACTGCTCTATATACCTTATTTCCACCTTTTGTTGTTATCTCCTTTGTCTGAATTATCCAACTTCTAGTAGGATTTGCAGGTAAATTAGAATTGTTATAATAACCATCATAATAATTTACTGTAAACTGTGCACCTGCTAAACTTGCACCACCCTGAACCATATCTCCAGTCTCACTATCCACCTTGTTAAGTGTTATCATTGCTGGATCGTTTGTAGGTGTATCTGATACGCTTAGCGCTGTATTCTGTCCGTCTGTTACAGTAAATGACTGTACCGAACTATCAAGTGCATATCCTGCCGGAGCTGTAAGCTCCTTGTAGTAGTATGTTCCGGCATTCAGTGAAACAGCAGCTGCATTGCCGCCTGCATCCGTTGTCAATGTAGTAACCTGAGCTGAACAGCCTGCATCAGAATAAATTCCGTATACAGCTCCTGAAAGTGAATAACATGAGTTTCCTGATGTGATTCCTGTGTTAGCTGACGTCTTGCTTAATGAAACTGTACCTGTCGGTGTGTACTCATAACCGAGAATGTTCTGTGTCGCACTTCCTGTGGAAAGTATATATACCTTAAATGATGCAGGTGCTGCCGACCAGCAGAGGATTGGTAATGTAGCCTGCCCATTTACCAGATCACCATTGGCATTATATCCAAGTACGTTCTGGTATACCCAGTTCTTAAATGAACTGTTACATCCATGCATAGAACCTACTTCATCGTATGACACCAAAAAAGACAACATTATGTGACTTAATGCAATGTACTTGTCGTCATCCATTGCGCTGCCGTCATACCATGTAGATGGGAAATAGCTTGCATTAAAGCCCGGTGCTCCCCAGCAGTAATACGCAAGATTGCGACTCTGTACTGCCTGCGTTTTGTCTCCGGCATTGCTTACATAATTCTCTACATCATAGTGCTTTTCATATGTTCCGGACTGCGGAGTCTTTTTAGACGGCTGTACACAATAAGCATAATTGCCACCTGCATACATCTTGCGTGTTTCGTATCCGGCATACTTGACAGATTCACTTGATACCGTCAGTTCGACCGTATCACCGGCCGCCTTGACCGGCACTGTTCCCATACCGGTTGTGATGATTGTTGGCACAGATAAAATAACTGCCATGGCCAGTGCCAACACTCTTTTAAGTTTTTTCATGCTTATTTTCTCCTTTATTTTGTGCATTAAAAAAGGACCGGCCGTTATGGTCAATCCCTGTACTCTAATGCTTATGGAGGCGCCCGCTGCATGATGTTTGGACGTGATATAAGTTTTTTCATCCTGCCCTCCTGTTAAGCTGTGTTAAATTTTTGGCTTACAATTTGTAACAAAAAAGGAACTGCACGAGACCTCTGTACAATTCCTTTATCATCAATTATATATTACACTACCATGAAAAAGATATCTACTACCACTTACTACCACCCTATTTTGTGGCACCGCATCCGCTGCACTTCTCGCCATACACATACTCTGTATATGCCGGCTTGTCCACTACCCATACTTGGGTTGTTTCTGCATCATGATGAATTTTTCCTACTTCTACATTTTTTACACTATATCCCAAAATACAATCATCATCTATTTGATGATCAGCCCACTCTTCCACTGTATCAAAAGCTTTTCCGCAACCGCATACTACCTTTGCAGAATACTGCGGCTCATCATATGCAGCCTTTACTACCTTTGTCTCATAATGTCCCTCTTCCTTGTGCTGAATGGTATTGGCCACATACTTTACCCATTTATGGGTACACTCCGATTTGCCCTGTGATGTGGTATTTGATGCTGCAGTATTGCTATCAGCTGCCTTATTTGTTTTGGTGCCTGCATTTGATGCACCTGTACTCTGCGTGCTGTTGTGCTTTACGGCTGTTGAGGTACTATTCTTTGCACTGCTCTTACTGTCTGAACTGTTCTTCTTTACTGTACTGTCAGCAGACGAAGATGCAGTAGTATCTGATGTATCTGATTTTGATGTACCGGAACCAGATACCTTTTCATCGTCCTTTACTGTTGCAGCCGTTTCTTCAGACTGTGTATCCCCTGCAGTTTCAGTTGTTCTTTCCGTGCTGTTTTGCGTATCGGATACTGTTGCTTCCTGTGTATCTGATTGTATATTGCTGCTCTTACTTCCGGCTGTTCCGCACGAAGCTGCCGAAAATACAACCGTTATCGCAAGTATTGCTGTTATGATTTTTCTCTTCATGCTGTTACCTTCCTCGTATTATATAGTAGTAGTTTTTATAGACCCTCTCCAAGGTCTTTACAACTATTAGGTCATAGTCCATTCTTTACCTCTTCTGTAGGTTCGGCTATGATATATAAGATGCTGTGGATTGGTTTATTTCTCCTACCACTTGATGGTTTTAGGAAGGCTCCAACCACAGTCTCTTTGTTCATTTGTTAATCAGTTAGATACCGCATGACGGTTTATTTAGAACGAGGTTACAATCGCAAGGAGCACCCTGTGGTTTTAAAACAGCATTCATACATTTCAAAGGAGATTTATTATGATTTACATAGGAATTGATGTTGCAAAAGATAAGCATGATTGCTTTATCACCAACTCTGATAGCGAAGTGTTGTTTAAAGCATTTACCATCGCCAACAACTTAGATGGTTTTAATGATCTCTATCAAAAGATTGAATCCGTTATGGATGATGTGACAAAAGTAAAAGTAGGACTGGAAGCCACTGGACACTATAGTTACAATCTCCTTGGATATCTCATTGATAAAGGTCTGCCCACCTATGTTATCAATCCGTTACATACAAATCTGTACAGAAAAAGTCTAAGCCTTAGACAGACGAAAACGGATAAAGTAGATGCCCGCACGATTGCTTCCATGCTCATGTCTGATGTGAACTTAAAGTCCTACTCAGACACATCTTACCACAACGAAGAGTTAAAGTCATTAACTCGTTATCGTTTTGATAAAGTAAAAGAACGTGCCAAGCTGAAAACTTCCGTTTCAAGACTGGTCTGTATCTTATTCCCTGAATTAGAAAAACTTGTACCAACACTTCATATAGCATCTGTTTATGCATTGCTTTCTGAATTTCCCAGTGCTAAACATGTAGCCACTGCACACCTTACCAGACTTACAAATCTTCTTTCCGAATCTTCCAAAGGTCGATATGGTAAAGATACTGCTATTACTTTCAGAGATGCTGCAAGAGCTTCTATCGGCTCAAATATGCCAGCCAAATCCCTTGAATTGAAGCACACCATCAAACTTATTCAGGAACTTGATTCAGAGATTGATGAAATCGAAAATGAGATTAAAATCATCATGGATGAAATCAACTCTCCAATTCTTAGCATTCCCGGAATCAACTATCGCATGGGAGCTATGATTATTGCCGAGATCGGTGATTTCAATCGTTTTGATTCTCCTGATAAGATCTTAGCTTATGCCGGCTTTTCGCCATCAACATATCAATCCGGACAACTGGATGGTGCCTACGCACATATGGAAAAACGTGGCTCCAGATACCTGCGATACGCTTTGTATAATGCCACCAAATATGTCTGTCACTGGGATCCAACATTTGCAGCCTATCTTGCTAAAAAACGAGCGGAAGGTAAGCATTACAATGTTGCCATATCACACGCTGTAAAAAAATTGGTTCGAGTGATTTATCATCTTGAAAAAACAAAGCAGCAATACATAAAAGTAGCTTAAATCTTTCTAATTCAATACTCTTTTTTTGAGCACCTATCACGATGCTCTTTTTGTCATGCAGTTTTCAAGGTTCAAGGAACTCTAACTGAGTTCCAAATATATCTAAAATACATTTCTGTACTTTATTCAAAAAATATCATTTTAAGGCTTGACTTTTAATAGTTAGTCTTCCTCCGGCAGAAAACTGTCAAAAATAAACATATCAAATGTACCGCGGGCAGCTTCCAGCTCGGCCTGACTCTTTATCGTCCATGCCGCGGTTTTTACTTTAAATAATTTTCGGCACATCCGAAATCCCCGGATATGTCGGTCTTTGTGATTATACGATATAAAATCCGGTTTTGCACAGAAATTCAACAGCAGATTTGTCAGGAAAAAACGCACAATCTTCGGCATCTTATCCTCGCTGTGAAAGAAATCCATAGACAATTGTCCCCGCAGTACCTTTGGATTATGTCTGCGATACCAGACCAGTGCCAGCGGATTAAAGCATTCCATACAGTAAACACCGCTGTATTGAGATAACATCTCTGCGGCAGCTTCCGTAGTCGCCTTGTAATCATAACCAACTTTGATTTCAACCACAAGCGGTGTTCTGCCCGCAATCAGATCCAGCACAGCAGAAAAAAGCGGTATCTTTTCTGTACTGCCTTTCAAAGAATACTGCTCTAATTCTGCATATGTTAATTCTGTTAATTTCTTATGTATGCCGCACATACGCTTCAGGTCAAAATCGTGAAAAACCACAAGTTTTCCATCTTTGGTAAGCTGCACGTCCAGCTCAATGCCAAAACCTTGATCTACCGCTTTTCGAAATGCTGCCAGACTGTTTTCCGGTG
>OLWX01001367.1_pt1 | contig 11426 bp, 7 predicted proteins | sample 1673541 | NCBI WGS metagenome assembly OLWX01 (sample SAMEA103958114, study PRJEB25191) | human gut metagenome | reverse complement strand
CGCCTACCAGTGGTTTCTGGTTATCTTTACGGAAGATTCCTTTTGCCTTACATTCATAAAGCATCTCATCCTCTCCGTATACATAATAGAAGCCGGCAATTCCTTTTATGATTTTTCCCTGCATGGATTACTCAGCTTTCTGGAAAGTGATCGGATACTGTCCAAGTTGCTGGTAGGTACCATTTATCTGTTCAGATACATACAATGTACCGGCACTGACTCCCGGTGCACCGGTGATATCCAGTGTATATGGGAAAGTAAGTTTTTCTCCGTCCACAACCTGTGTAGATGTCATCTCTCCATTTACTTCCTGGATCAGTTCCAGACGAATTGCTCCGCCCTGATAACCGGTTGGTGTATTTAAAGTCTGTGTACATTTCCATACTTCGCCATTTGCCACAGCAGCACTCTGCTGTGCGCTTGTATCAGCTGTGGACTGTGCAGATGCTGTATCTGTTGTCTGTGTATCTGTCGTTGCGGTGGAAGCTGTGTTATCTTTCTGTGCACCCGGTGCTTCATTGCCGCTGCTGACTACGATCGTAATCGGCTGATCCGGATCAGCTGTCGTATCTGCTTCCGGACTCTGAGAAATAACTTCTCCTGCTGCCACATCTGTGCTCTGCTGCTCTGTCACCTGAACATCGATCCATTTGCCAAGTGTGGTGATCGCGTCATTTTCTGTCATACCGACTACACTAGGCACTGATACACTGTTGCCATAATCAAGGCCACGGCTGACAACCAGAGTTACTTCATCACCCGCACTTACACTGCTTCCTGCTTCCGGTGTATAAGAATCTACATATCCCGGATTTACCAGCGGATAACCGCTTCCGTCATCTTCACTGTATGCTTTCTGAACATTCACTGTAAGTCCAAGATCTTCCAGTGTCTGCTGCGCATCCACTCCGGTCTCTCCGGAGAGATCAGGCATCGTAACAGCCTGCTGTCCCTTACTGATGTAATATTTCAGAGTTGTATACTGTTCAACTTTTGTTCCTGCTGCAATATTCTGAGAAGAAATGCGTCCTTTTTCCTGTGTGGAACTTTCTTCTCCCATCATCTGTTTGCCGAGTTTTTCTTCTTCAAGAAGTGCAGTTGCTTCTTCTTCCGTCTTTCCTACCAGATCCGGAACAATCACCATTCCATCCTCATCTGTCGAGGCATCTGTATTCTGATCGGTCTGTGAAGTATCTGTACTGCTGTCACCGCCTATGATGCCGGCTGCTTTTCCGATAAAGAAGATTGCTGCAACCAAAATAGCCGCACCTGCAAGAAGTGCAAGAATCGTAAGGCCCCTATTCGGTGCTTTATGTTTCTTCTTGGATTTTTTATTAGAGGAACGTTTACGGCGATGATCATCTTCATAATCATCTTCACCATCATCATAATCCGTATCGTATTCCTCATCTTCAAGCTGCGCAATGTCTGATGTACGTTTCTTCGGACTGTGCTTGATCTCTCCGAGTTCTTCATCAGAAATCACAACGGTCTTTGCATCATTATCTACAGAAGATAATTTAACGAAATCTCCCTGCGGTTCGATCAGAGAATGCTTCAGGTCTGCAATCACATCTTCCATCTTGTCGTAACGGCGATTTACACTCTTCTGCGTACATTTCAGGATGATCTGCTCAAGGCTGTATGGCAAATCTTCCGCATAAACACTCGGCGGAACCATTTCTTCCTGAAGATGTTTGATAGCGATTGCCACAGTCGTATCTCCGTCAAATGGAACACGTCCGGTAACCATCTCATATAAAGTAATACCAAGTGAATAAATATCACTCTTTTCGTCGCTGTATCCTCCACGTACCTGCTCCGGTGAGCTGTAATGTACAGATCCCATAACATTAGAACTGATGGTATTGGAAGATGCTGCTCTTGCGATTCCGAAATCAGTAACCTTGACCTTACCGTCTGTTGAAATAATGATATTCTGCGGTTTTACATCGCGGTGTACGATTCCGTGATTATGTGCAGCTTCCAGCCCCATTGATACCTGAATGGCAATGCTGGTCGCCTCTTTAATAGAAAGTTTGCCTTTCTTTGCAATGTATTCTTTCAGCGTGATGCCTTCGATCAGTTCCATTACAATGTAATAAACACCTTCGTCATCCCCTACATCAAATACATTGACAATATTCGGATGTGTCAGTCCCGCAGCTGCCTGTGCCTCGCTGCGGAATTTACGGATAAATGTAGTATCCTCCCGAAATTCCGGTTTTAACACCTTAACCGCTACGAAACGGTTCAGCTTATGATCTTTTGCCTTATATACATCGGCCATTCCACCGGTGCCGATCTTCCCTAAGATTTCATAGCGCTCTGCTATGATCATTCCTGTTTTTAACATTTTTCCACCTCATTCGTGAATGGTTCTACCAGTATGACTGCTATGTTATCCTTACCACCGTTCCGGTTGGCTTCTCTCAGAAGTCTTTCACCCTTCTGCGGCAGTTCTTCTGTCTGGTTCAGTATGATTTTTTCGATTTCACTGTCTTCTACCATATTGCTCAGACCATCGGAACACATAAGGATCGTACTGTCCGGTTCCAGTTTCAGGTCAAAAAAGTCAATATCTACGGTGCGCTCTGCACCAAGTGCTCTCGTAATAATGTTTTTATCCGGATGGTTTCTGGCTTCCTCTGGTTTAATCTCACCCATACGGACCATTTCCTGTACAAGGGAGTGATCTTTTGTTACCTGATGAATCTCACCCTGTACCACATACAGACGGCTGTCTCCGACATTGGCCACATAAGCATAATGTCCCACGATCGTGCAGACTACCATAGTCGTACCCATTCCCCGCAGATTTTCATCACTTCGGGAACGATCCAGAATCTCCGTATTTGCAGTCTCAATGGCATGACGAATCACTTTGATTGGGTTGAAATCCGCGTCTCTTCGAATCTCGTCCACTAAAGTCTGAACTGCATGTGAGGATGCATAATCCCCTGCATTATGTCCGCCCATTCCATCAGCGACGACAAACAGATTCGGAAGATTTCCAACCGGGTTTTCGGAAACAAACACATAGTCCTGGTTCATCTTCCTCTTCTGCCCTACATCCGTAGCTGAATATACCCTCATGTCACTTCTCACTTTCTGTTTTTTCCATGTATCTTTTTCTTAGCTGCCCACAGGCACCGTCAATATCGCTGCCCATTTCCCTTCTAATAGTACCATTAATTCCGCATTTTTCAAGATTTATTTTGAAATTCTCCACAGCCTGACGGGTGGAACGCACGAAAGAACGCTCTCTCACCGGATTAACCGGAATCAGGTTTACATGGCAGTTCAGACCTTTCAGACGGCCCGCCAGTTCCTGTGCATTTTCTTTGCTGTCATTTACCCCTGCGACCAGACTGTACTCAAAAGTGATCCTCCGTCCTGTCTTGGCAAAATAATATCGGCAGGCCTCCAGAAGTTCATCTACAGAATATTTGTTGGCAATCGGCATCAGTTCCCGTCTTTTTTCATCGTTCGGTGCATGAAGCGATACTGCAAGTGTCATCTGAAACTTTTCATCTGCCAGTTCATAAATTCTCGGAACCAACCCACATGTAGATACCGTAAGATTTCGCTGACTGATATGGATTCCTCCATCTTCGGTCAGAATATGAATAAATCTGAGAAGATTATCATAATTATCAAGCGGCTCACCGGTTCCCATCACCACCACATTGGAGATACGCTCTCCGATAGAAGTCTGTATCCGGTAAATCTGATCCAGCATCTCCGACGGAAGAAGATTTCTCGTCAGCCCACCGATCGTAGATGCACAGAAGCGGCAGCCCATACGGCAGCCTGCCTGAGAAGAAATACAGACGGAATTTCCGTATTTATATCGCATCAGGACACTCTCGATCATATTTCCATCAGAAAGGCGGAACAGATACTTTCTGGTTCCATCTACTTTGGAAGTCTGAACATCCAGTTCTTCCAGAACTGTGATGGGATATTCTTTCAGCTTTTCTTTCAGGCTCTTCGGAATATTTGCCATTTCATCATAGGAGGTAACAAGATGCTCATGCAGCCAGCCATAGATCTGCTTTGCGCGGAAAGGCTTTTCACCGATCTGCACCATAAGCTCTTTCAGCTCCTCCATATTCATTGATTTGATATCTGTCATAATTATTTCCTTCTGAATTTTGCAATGAAGAAGCCATCAGTTCCATGTACACCCGGAAGCAGCTGCAGATAGCCCAGTGCAGTCGTCTCAGAATGAAGTTCTTCCGGAATACAGTCATCTATGCTTTCAAGTTTAAATGGATGGTTATTCATAAACCACATCATATTTTCTTCATTTTCTTCTTTTGCAATCGTACAGGTACTGAAAATCAGCACTCCGCGCGGTTTCACATACTCTGCTGCCTTATCAAGGATCGTTCTCTGGAGAATGACCAGTTCATCTTCTTTCTGGGCTGTAGAGCGGTATTTGATCTCCGGTTTCTTGCCTATCACACCGTAACCGGAGCACGGTACATCTGCAAGAACAATATCTGCCTTGCATTCGGATTCTACATCAAACAACGTAGCATCCTGTACTTTTGCCTGCACATTGATCGAACCTGTTCGCTGAATATTTTCTTCGATCAGATTTACCTTGTACTGGCTGATATCGCGTGCGTCTACCGTACCAAATCCTTCCATCTTATCACCCATATGAAGGCTCTTGCCACCCGGTGCAGCACACATGTCAATGACATAATCTCCTCTGGACGGATTTGCAATCTCCGCCACAAGCATGGAACTTACATCCTGTACAAGGATTTTTCCCTGAATAAATGCATCCAGCGCCAGAATATGGTTATATCCGGAAATACGCTTTGCATAAGGAAGATATGGAGCCGGTTCGACGGTAACACCCTGACTTTTCAAGCTGTCACAAATTTTATCAACAGAGTTCAGATATGTACGGCAGCGAATCGTTACCGGTTTTTCCCTGAGGAAATCTGCAAGCATTTTTTCGGTAATTTCCTCGCCGTAATCTTCCAGCCAGCGATTTACAAGCTCCTCCGGCATGGAATAACGAACGGACAGATAACGGACAAGATTCTCTTCTCTTGAAGGATATTCCAGTTCGTTCATCTGTCTCGCTGCAGTCCGAAGAACTCCGTTTACAAAAGGTTTCAGATTATAAAAGCCTTTTTTCTGTGCAAGTTTTACTGCCTCATTACAGACAGCACTGTCCGGCACACGATCCATGAATTTCATCTGATAAATGGCACTTCGTAAGATTTCACGGATCGGTGCTTTCATTTTATCAACAGGAATTTTCGAAAAGGAATTAATAATATAATCAATCAGTATTCTGTATTCCAGTGTTCCCTCACACACTCTCGTGATAAAAGCTCTTTCCTGTTTCGGAAGGAACTGATATTTGGAAAGAGCATTGCGGATTGCAATATGACTATGTTCGCCCTCTTCATTAATCTGAAGAAGAATCTCCAGTATCATCTCTCTTGTATTAATTCCGCTAGTCATCCCTTCTTCGTCCTCCTGCAAGTATCAAAAGTCTCAAAAGCTGTAATATGGAAGCGGCCAGCGCTGCCACATAAGTCATTGCAGCTGCAGTCAGTACCTTTCTTGCCCCGCGTGTCTCGTCTGTCCCGAGGATTCCGGTACTCTGCAGCATCTTTAATGCACGTGAGGATGCATTGATCTCAACAGGAAGTGTCACAAGCTGAAACAGTACTGCCAGTGAAAAAAGTACAATACCTGCTGTCACCAGCGGACGGATTCCTGAAAAAAGCCCGATCAGAAAAAGCGGCCAGGAAAGTGTACTTCCAAAGTTTGCCACCGGAACGATCGCACTTCGAAATTCAAGCGGTGCATAACCAATCGCATGCTGAATGGCATGTCCGCATTCATGGGCAGCAACACCCACAGCCGCCAGTGAAGTCTGTCCGTAAATATCTTCGGAAAGGCTTACTGTTTTTGTCCGCGGATCATAATGGTCCGTCAGACTTCCGGAAATTGCACGTACATGCACATCTGTGATACCGGCTGCCTGCAGGATTCTTTTTGCTGTTTCCGCACCGGTAAGCCCTGAAGCACTCCGTATTCTCCTGTAATAGGAAAAAGTACTCTTCAGCCTTGCGGATGCAGCAAGTGACAGCAGCATTCCAATGATCAGCAGTATATAAGTCCAGTCGAATCCGTAATATCCATAACCATATCCGTACATCCGCATCACTCCTTATGATCTTTCAGCATAATACCTTCTGTTACCTGATAGCCGCGAAGAAAAGCATCTGTCTCCATCCGCTTCTTGCCTTCCAGCTGTACTTCTTCAAGAACCAGCTTGTCTGTTCCACAGGCTACATGAATTCCTTTTTTATCCACACCGGTGATGGTTCCCGGTGCCTCTTTTCCACAATTTCCACTTTCAACAGAGCATTTCCACACCTTCAGTGTCTTTCCGTTCAGGAAAGTATAGGCGCTCGGCCATGGATTCATTCCACGCACCAGCCGCTCCAGCTCTGTGGCACTCTTTGTAAAATCCATCAGTCCCATTTTTTTGCTGATCATTGCCGCATACGGTGTCGGGCTTTCTTCCGGCTGCTTCGTATAGACCGCAGTTCCATCCACAATAGACGGAATTGTACGGATCAGAAGTTCAGCGCCTTCCTCTGCAAGTTTGTCAAACAGACTTCCGCCTGTTTCATCTTCTGCCAGCGGAACGACTGCCTGAGAAATCATATCTCCCGTATCCAGTCCGACTCCCATTTTCATTATCGTCACTCCGGATTCCTTTTCTCCATCGATCACAGCCTGCTGGATTGGTGCGGCTCCTCTGTATTTCGGAAGAAGGGACGCATGGATATTCAGGCATCCGTATTTCGGCATATCCAGGATCGCCTTCGGAATGATCTGACCAAATGCTGCAACTATGATCATGTCCGGAGCAAGTTCTTTTAATGTTTCTACAAATTCCGAATCACGTACCTTAAGTGGCTGATAGACCGGGATCTCATGTTTCATCGCTTCTTCCTTGACAGGAGTCGGCAGAAGTGTCTTTCCTCTTCCTTTTGGTTTGTCGGGCTGTGTTACCACAGCGGCTACCTCATATCCGTTTTTTACAAGTGCGGCAAGTGGCGGCACTGCAAAATCCGGTGTTCCCATATAAACAATCTTCATATAATAGTCTGCTCCTCTTTTCTCCCGTTATGCACGGGTCTGCCTGTAAATACCTTCTCATTCTTCCTCATCATAGCTGGTTCTGTGCAGTTCACCTTCGACCAGATCGGTATACATTTTTCCGTCGAGGTGATCGATTTCATGACAGAATGCACGTGCCAGAAGTTCGGTTCCTTCATAGATCACTTCATTCATGTCCTCATCCATGGCTTTTACTTTTACATAGTTTGGTCTTGTCACCTGACCGGCCATTCCCGGAACACTTAAGCATCCCTCATCACCTGTCTGCTCTCCGGAAGTTTCCAGAATCTCCGGATTGATCAATACGATCGGGCCTTCTCCGATATCAATTACAACGATACGTTTCAGGATTCCGACCTGCGGTGCCGCAAGACCAACCCCCATTGCCTCATACATTGTATCAAGCATGTCATCGATCAAAGTTACGATCTTCGGTGTTACTTCTTTTACCGGTCTGCTGATCTTACGCAGAACCGGATCTTCTTCTGTTCTGATTACTCTGATTGCCATTTTTATTTCTTCCTCTCTTTTTATCTTATGCAAATTGCTACTTTCTAACTCTAAGTGTAATCAAACTGTATATACAGTCTTCTAAATCCGGAATTTAATTTAATGTATTTTTCTGTTTTATCTTTGATATCCTGCAAAATGCGTTCATCCCGGTGCTTGAGATACAGAACCTTACGGTAAATATCATTTACTTTTCCAACCGCCGCATATGCAGGCCCGATCACAGGAATCCGATATCTGGAAGCAATCCGCTCCACAAACTTTGCAAGATAATCCATCCCCTGCTCCAGAAGTTCTTCGTTCTCACCCGATACCAGTACAGAAAGCATGTGCGCTGCCGGCGGATAATCCATCAGCATACGGTATGCCATCTCCTCCTGATAAAACGCCTCATAGTCCTGCGCCGCCGCGGCCTGAATGCTGTAATGATCCGGATGGTAGCTCTGAATGATTGCCTCACCCGGTTTCATTCCACGCCCTGATCTGCCGACTGCCTGTGTCAGAAGCTGGAAAGTTCTCTCCGCACAGCGGTAATCTGCCACATTTAAGGAGAGATCCGCAGCAAGCGCTCCCACCAGTGTCACATCCGGAAAATCATGTCCTTTGACGATCATCTGTGTTCCGACAAGAATGTCCGCCTCATGCGCTGCAAACGAAGACAATATCTTTTCGTAGCTGCCTTTTGCCCTTGTCGTGTCATAGTCCATACGAAGGATACGCGCTTTTGGGAAATTCTTGTGCAGAACCTGCTCAATCTGCTGCGTTCCTGCCTTAAATCCTCCGATATAAGGCGAACCGCATACCGGACATTTTTCCACCCGTGGCTGTTCATATCCACAATAGTGACAGACCAGTCTGCCATTATTGTGTTCCGTCAAAGCCACATCGCAGTGCGGACATTTCAGAACTGCACCACAGGAACGGCAGGAAACAAACCCGGCATATCCTCTTCTGTTCAGGAAAAGAATTGCCTGCTCCCCACATTCCAGCCTGTTTTCGATGGCTTTTCTCAAACTGCGGCTCAGAACTGAACGGTTTCCCTCCCGTAATTCTTCTCTTAGATCTATAACACTCACTTTCGGAAGCGGTCGGTCTTCAAAACGCGCATCCAGCTTTACAAGCCGGAATTCACCGTCTTTCGCCTTCGTATAGGCTTCCAGCGACGGTGTCGCCGAACCCAGGACAAGACGTGCATTTTCCATCTGCGCGCGGTAAAGTGCAGTCTCTCTTGCATGGTATCTGGGGCTGTTTTCACTCTTATAAGACTGCTCATGCTCCTCATCTATAATGATAAGTCCCAGATTTGAAAACGGTGTGAACAAAGCCGAACGTGGTCCCACCATAATCTGTATCTCACCGCGTTTGGCTCTTTTGAACTGGTCGTAGCGTTCTCCCTGCGACAGGCGGGAATTCAGTACGGAAACTTTTTCTCCAAACCAGCCATAAAATCTCCGGACCGTCTGATAGGTCAGCGCAATCTCCGGAACAAGTACAATGACCTGTTTTCCCTCACCGATCACCTGACGGATCAATTTCATATAAACCTGTGTCTTGCCACTCCCGGTAACTCCATGGATCAGAACCGGCCGTGGCGAATCAGATTGCCATTCCTTCTGAATCTGATCAAAAGCCTCCTGCTGCGGTTTTGTGAGAACAGAAAGTTCCTCGTGTGGAATATTCGCTCCGTCCACGCTCATCCGATAAACTTCATCCTGCACAACCTGAACGATACCTTCATCCACAAGTGGACGCAAAACAGAAGCCGTTACGCCGAGTTCTTTGGATGCTTTTGTATAATCCAGCTTCTTTTCCTCAAGAAGCGCACGCACAAGCCTTGCTCTTGCCTTACATCGTTCACTCTCCAGCTTCCCTGCAGTTTTTTCTGCCTCTTCTTCGCTGACATTCAATATGATATATCGTTTTTCTTTGGCTTTGACCTTTTCTCTCACGGGGAGAACCGTTTTCAGTGCCTGAACCATAGTGGAGCCATACTGGTTTTTCATCCACGCGGCAAGTGCGATCAGCCTCTCCTCCGTAGTTTCCTCACTGCTGCAGATTCCCGTAAGTTCTTTCATACGTGATGTATCAAATGCCGGTGTATCTGAAAGACCGATCACATAGCCCTTTCGTTCGTGATTTCCGTTTCCAAAAGGAATCGTCACCACCATTCCCACCTGCAGTTTGTGCTGCAGTTCTTCGGGAACTTTGTACTGAAAACTGCGGTCAACTTTTTCGTGGGAAATGTCCACGATGATATCCGCATAAATCATTTATTTTTCTGCTCTTTCTTTATCCTCCTGAAGGATTTCTTCGATCAGTACCCTTTCATCCATCGGGTATTTCTTACCTTTGATCTCCTGATAATCCTCATGGCCTTTTCCTGCGAGGACAATGATGTCACCCGGTTCTCCGTGGTGGATCGCATATGCGATTGCTTCCTTACGGTCGCAGATCTCGATATATTTGCCGTCTGTCTTTGAAATACCAACCTTGATATCATCAATGATATCCTGCGGTTCCTCAAATCTCGGATTATCGGATGTGATGATCGTCAGATCTGCAAGTCTTCCGGAAACCTCTCCCATCTCATAGCGGCGGGATTTCGCACGGTTTCCTCCACATCCAAACATACATACAAGACGATGCGGATGATATTCACGAAGTGTCGTCAGAAGGCTCTCCAGTGCCATCGCATTATGTGCATAATCGATCATCAATGTAAATTCATCAGATACTTTGATCATCTCGATACGACCTTTTACTTTTGCAACTTTCAGCGCCTTAATGATGTTTTCCTGTGAAACATTAAAATGACGACAGATTGCAATTGCTGTCAGAGAATTGTAAATGCTGAATTTACCCGGAATGTCGATCTCTACCGGAAACTCCATCAGACCTTTGAGCTGATAGGAAATTCCAAGATAGCCTCTGCCACCTACCATATGTGCATCCTCGGCCCGCAGATCTGCCTCCGGAGAAAATCCGTAAGTCTCAAGTGTGCAGGTATGTCCCTCGATGATCCTCTCGAAATGTTCATCATCGCGATTGACTATTCCGACTTTGCACTGACGGAGCAGCATGGATTTACATCTTAAATAATCGTCAAAATCCTTATGCTCATTTGGTCCGATATGGTCCGGTTCAATGTTTGTAAAAATACCATAGTCAAAAACAAATCCCTGTGTACGGTGAAGCATCAGTCCCTGTGATGAAACCTCCATAACTACACAGTCACAGCCGGCATCTGCCATCTTGCGAAAATATTCCTGAACCAGATATGATTCCGGTGTCGTATTGTGTGCCGGAATATGCTTATCTCCGATGATGGCCTCGATTGTTCCAATCAGTCCGACTTTGTAACCGGCATTTTCCAGAATCGATTTTACCATGTAAGTTGTCGTTGTCTTTCCCTTTGTTCCGGTAATTCCAATAGTTTTGAGTTCTTTTGCCGGATGACCGAAATATGCCGCAGAAATAAATGCCATCGCATAACGGGTGTCTGCAACTTTGATCACTGTTACATCTGAAGGAGCCTCAACTTCTTCTTCAACGATCAGAGTTTTTGCACCTTTTTCGATGACATCCGGTACAAATTTGTGTCCGTCCACAACCGCACCACGGATGCAGATAAACAACGAATTTTCTTCTACTTTGCGGGAGTCATACACAACGGTAGTGACTTCCTGTTCTGTACTGCCCTGACAGCAGGTATATTCCAAACCTTCTAATAGTGTTGATACTTTCAT
>OLWX01001358.1_pt1 | contig 11467 bp, 10 predicted proteins | sample 1673541 | NCBI WGS metagenome assembly OLWX01 (sample SAMEA103958114, study PRJEB25191) | human gut metagenome | reverse complement strand
GCTCTTTTAATCTGCCAGGTTTCCGTAAAGGAAAAGTACCTATGTATATCATTGAAAAAGAATACGGAGCAGGAGTTTTCTATGAAGATGCAGCGAACGAACTTATGCCAGAAGCATATGCAGAAGCATTAGAAGAGAGCGGTCTTGATGTAGTTTCCCGTCCGGAGGTAGACGTAACTCAGATTGGAAAAGGACAGAACTTCATTTTCACAGCAGAAGTAGCTTTAAAGCCTGAAGTTAAATTAGGTCAGTATAAAGGTTTAGACGTACAGAAAGATTCTGCTGATGTAACAGATGAAGAAGTAGAAGCTAAATTAAAGGAAGCACAGGAACAGAACGCCAGAGAAATCACTGTAGAAGACAGAGCAGTTCAGGATGGAGATATCATTACTCTTAACTATGCAGGAACTGTTGACGGTGTTGCATTTGAAGGAGGTAAAGGAGAGAATCATCCATTAGAGATCGGTTCCCACTCTTTCATCGATACATTCGAAGATCAGTTAGTAGGACACAATGCAGGGGATGAAGTAGAAGTTAACGTTACTTTCCCAGAACAGTATCAGGCTGAAGAACTTGCAGGAAAACCAGCAATGTTCAAGGTAAATATTAAAGAAATCAAGGTTAAAGAACTTCCTGAATTAGATGATGATTTCGCTCAGGATGTATCTGAATTTGATACACTTGCTGAATACAAGGAAGATGTTAAGAAGAACCTTGAAGAAAAGAAGAAAGAAGAAGCAGAACAGCAGAAAGAAGCTGATGTAATTAAAGCAATCGTTGAAGATGCTAAGATGGACATCCATGAAAAGATGATTAAAGCACAGGCACAGCAGATGGTTGAAGATTTTGCTCAGAGAATACAGTCACAGGGAATTTCTTTTGAACAGTATATGCAGTTTACAGGTTCAACACCTGAAATGTTACTTGAACAGGTAACACCACAGGCTGAAGAAAGAATTAAAGCAAGACTTGTATTAGAAGCAGTTGTTAAGGCTGAAAACATCGAAGTTTCAGATGAAGAATTCGAAAAAGAATTAGAAGATATGGCTACAAGATATCAGATGGAAAAAGAAAAGGTTGCTGACTTATTGTCAGACGATGATAAGAAGAACCTTAGAAATGACATTTGCTTAAAAAAGGCTGCTAAGTTTGTAACTTCTAAAGCAAAATAGTTTTAAGTTATATTAGGAGGTATTGAATATGGCATTAGTACCTTATGTCATTGAACAGAATTCAAGAGGAGAACGTTCATACGACATTTATTCAAGATTATTAAAAGACAGAATTATATTTCTCGGAGAAGAAGTAAACGAAGTGACTGCAAGCAGTATTGTGGCACAGATGTTATTCTTAGAGTCAGAAGATCCGGGGAAGGATATTAATTTCTATATTAATTCACCGGGAGGCATTGTACCCTGTGGATTTGCAATTTATGATACAATGCAGTATATTAAGTGTGATGTTTCTACCATTTGTATCGGTATGGCTGCGAGTATGGGAGCATTCCTGTTAGCCGGTGGTACAAAGGGCAAGAGAATGGCATTGCCGAATGCTGAGATCATGATCCATCAGCCGTCCGGCGGAGCAAAAGGACAGGCAACGGAGATCCAGATCGCAGCAGAGAACATTTTAAAGACAAAGAAAAAATTAAATGAGATTATCGCTGCGAACACAGGAAAACCGATCGAGCAGGTGGCACAGGATACCGAGCGTGATTATTACATGAGTGCCGAAGAAGCAAAAGAATACGGTATCATTGACAGTATCATTACAAACAGATAATTGTGAGTAAAAAGTGAGGGCAGCTCAAAATGAAGATTTGACAATTTTGGGATGTCCTCGTTGTAGATTGAAGGGAGAGTATATGGCAGGACGTAATATAGAAGACAAGATCAGATGTTCTTTTTGCGGAAAGTCACAGGAACAGGTCCGTAAGATGATTGCGGGACCAAATGGTGCATTTATCTGCGATGAATGTGTAGAGGTATGCACAGAAATTATCGAGGAAGAATTTGAAGAAGAGGAAAATGTGCAGCCGGAAGGCATGGCAGAGGAGATTCATCTCTATAAGCCGGAAGAGCTGAAAGCATTTTTAGATGAATATGTTATCGGACAGGACGAAGCAAAAAAAGTGCTGTCTGTGGCAGTTTACAATCATTATAAGAGAATTACTGCTCCATTGGATTTAGATGTGGAGCTTCAGAAAAGTAATATTCTGATGTTAGGACCGACCGGTTCCGGTAAGACACTGTTAGCACAGACGTTAGCACGTATTTTAAATGTACCGTTTGCAATTGCAGATGCAACCACACTGACAGAAGCCGGATATGTAGGTGAGGATGTGGAAAATATCCTGCTTAAGATCATTCAGGCAGCAGACTATGATGTGGAACGTGCACAGTACGGTATCATCTATATTGACGAAATTGATAAGATTACGAAAAAATCCGAAAATGTGTCGATTACAAGAGATGTTTCCGGTGAGGGTGTACAGCAGGCGCTTTTAAAGATTTTAGAAGGAACAATGGCAAGTGTACCACCACAGGGTGGAAGAAAGCATCCGCATCAGGAGCTGATCCAGATCGACACCACAAATATCCTGTTCATCTGCGGAGGTGCGTTTGACGGATTAGAAAAAATTGTGGATGCCAGAACAGAGCAGGGTTCGATGGGATTCAATGCAGAAATTGCAGATAAGAACCACCAGAAGATCAGCGAAGCATTCCAGAAAGCAATACCGGAAGATTTCATTAAGTTTGGCTTGATACCGGAGTTTATCGGACGTGTGCCGGTTACCGTATCCTTGAATGAATTAGATGAAGAGGCAATGATCCGCATTTTGAAAGAGCCAAAGAATGCACTGGTAAAACAGTATCAGAAACTCTTTGAATTAGACGGAGTGCGTCTGAACTTTGAAGAAGAAGCATTAGAGGCAATTGCGAAAAAAGCAATCGAGAGAAAAACCGGAGCCAGAGGACTTCGTGCGATCGTCGAAGGCATTCTGCTCGATCTGATGTATCGTGTGCCGTCCGATGAATCGGTAATCGCATGTACGATCACAAAAGATTCTGTAGAAGAAGAAAAGGAACCAATGATTGAAAAAAATATCGCATAAACAGGGGTTGATATTTGATGAGTAGTATTATAAAACAATTACCAACTGTTGCGTTAAGAGGGCTAACCATACTGCCAGGCATGGTAGCCCATTTTGACGTTAGCAGGGAAAAATCAATAAAGGCAGTAGAAGAGGCAATGATGGATGAGCAGGAGATTTTTCTTCTGACTCAGAAAAATCCGGAAGAGGAAGAGCCAACAGCAGAAAATCTGTACAGCATCGGATTAGTGGCAGAGATCAAACAGGTCATTAAAATGCCGAATGATCTTGTGCGTGTATTAGTCGAGGGCATCGAGCGTGCAGAGCTGAATTGTTTTACGGAGACGGAAGAATATCTTTTAGCGGAAGTGATCCGTTTTACAGAGGATGGCTTAGAGGATATCCCTGAAAATGCCAGAGAGGCAATGATCCGCTGCTTAGAAGAAAAATATGAACAGTTTTGTACTTACAATTCCAAGAATGGCAAAGAGGCGGCAAAACCGATCCAGGAGATCCATGAATTAGACCGTCTGATCGATACGATCGCAAACAGCATTCCAATCGGCTATGAGGAGAAACAGAGGATATTAGAAGCAGTTACCATTACCGAGCGTTATGAAGTTCTGATGGCAATTCTCTTACGGGAAATTGACATTGCAACGATCCGTAATGACCTTGCGATGAAGATTAAGAGTAAGGTAGAGAAGAATCAGAGAGAATATATTTTAAGGGAACAGTTAAAAGTCATCCGTGAGGAATTAGGGGAAGACAATACCCAGAGCGATGCAGAACAATACGAAGAGTCCTTAAAGAAGTTAAAGGCACCGAAAGAAGTAAAGGAACGGATCCAAAAAGAGATTGACCGTTTTAAGAATATTTCTTCGAGTTCTTCGGAGAGTGCGGTAACACGCGGCTATATCGAGACATTGTTAGAACTGCCGTGGAATAAGGCATCAAAAGACAATAAGGATTTAAAGAATGCAGAGCGTATTCTTGATGAGGACCACTATGGCTTAGAGAAGGTCAAGGAGCGAATGTTAGAATTTTTAGCAGTCCGTAACCTGACGAGCAAGGGAGACAGCCCGATCATCTGTTTAGTAGGACCTCCGGGAACAGGAAAAACCAGTATTGCACGTTCAGTAGCCAAGGCTTTGGATAAAAAATATGTCCGTATCTGCTTAGGCGGTGTCCGTGATGAAGCAGAGATCCGTGGACATAGAAAGACTTATGTCGGAGCAATGCCGGGACGTTTAGTGAACGGATTGCGCAGTGCAGGCGTGAAGAATCCGCTGATCTTATTAGATGAGATCGACAAGATCAGCAGTGACTACAAAGGAGATACGGCTTCCGCACTGTTAGAGGTGCTGGACTCCGAACAGAATAACAAGTTCCGTGACCACTATGTAGAGATTCCTATTGATCTATCGGAGGTGCTTTTCATAGCAACGGCAAATTCCGTACAGGATATCCCAAGACCGCTGCTAGACCGTATGGAGCTGATCGAAGTCAGCAGTTATACGGAAAATGAAAAAGAGCATATTGCCAAAGAGCATCTGATCCAGAAACAGATGAAGAAAAACGGTCTCAAAGACGGGGAGATTACGATCAGCAGTTCCGCACTGCGCCGCATGATCTCCGGATATACCAGAGAAGCCGGAGTGCGTAATTTAGAGCGTAAGATCGGAGAAATCTGCCGGAAGGCAGCCAGAGAGATCTATCAGGGAGATAAGACAAAGATCAAGATCACCGAGAGTAATTTAGAAAAATATCTTGGAAAAGAAAAATACAGCTTTGACAAGGCGAATGAACAGGATGAGATTGGTATTGTGCGTGGACTGGCATGGACAAGCGTCGGTGGAGATACCCTGCAGATAGAGGTCAATGTTATGCCGGGCAAGGGCGATATTAAATTGACCGGGCAGCTTGGCGATGTGATGAAGGAGTCCGCTCAGATCGGACTTAGTTATATCCGTGCCATCAGTAAAAAATGGGGCATTGACAAAGAATTTTTTAAAGAAAACGATATACACATCCATGTTCCGGAAGGGGCTGTGCCAAAAGACGGACCGTCTGCCGGAATCACGATGGCAACAGCAATGCTTTCAGCGGCGACAGGTAAAAAAGTACGGGCTGACATTGCAATGACAGGAGAGATCACACTGCGTGGAAGAGTGCTTCCGATCGGAGGTTTAAAAGAAAAACTATTAGCAGCGAAAAATGCGGGAATTAAAACCGTATGTGTTCCGAAGAAAAACGAAAAAGATGTAGAAGAGGTTTCAGCAGAGATTACCAAAGGACTTGAAATCGTCTATGTGGAAAGCATGGATGAGGTTTTAGAGCAGGCTTTTACAGCATAGAAACATCAGGATATGGAAAGCAGGAGAAATCATGATTATCAAAGAGGTAAATTTAGAGACTGTCTGCGGTTATACAAGTAAACTGCCGGACAACCAAAAACCGGAAATTGCGTTTGCAGGAAAATCAAATGTCGGAAAATCATCTCTGATCAATGCGTTGATGAACAGAAAGTCGTTAGCAAGGACATCTGCACAACCGGGAAAGACACAGACCATTAATTTTTATAATATCAATGATGTGATGTATTTAGTAGACCTTCCGGGATATGGTTATGCGAAGGTGGCAGAATCAGAGAAACAGAAGTGGGGACAGATGATCGAGAATTATCTGCATAACTCAAAGCAGCTTCGGGCAGTATTTTTATTGATTGATATCCGTCATGCGCCTTCTGCGAATGATAAGATGATGTATGACTGGATCGTCTATCAGGGATACGAGCCGATCATCATTGCAACGAAGATGGATAAGCTCAAAAGAAGCCAGATCTCGAAACATGTAAAGTTAGTCAGAGAAGGACTTGGATTGAAAAAAGAGAGTATCGTCATTCCGTTTTCTGCAACCAGCAAGCAGGGAAGAGAAGAAATCTGGAATCTGATGGATTCCATTTTAGAGAGTGAAGTTTCGGAGAATGAAGATGAATAGAAAAAAGTATGGATTTGTATTCTGCCTGTTGGTCGTGATCGCAATGATCTCCCTTGGTACGGTTTCGATTTATGTTAACCACGAAGAGAAAAAAGAAACGACAGAACAGCTTCGGGTGGTAACCTCTTTTTATCCGATGTATGTTGCTGCGATGAATGTCACAGGCGGCTGTAAGTCAGTCATTTTGGAAAATCTGAGTGAACCACAGACCGGATGTTTACACGATTATCAGCTGACACCGGAAGATATGGTGTTGCTTTCAAAAGCAGATGTATTTATCATCAATGGTGGAGGTATTGAAAACTTTTTATCGGAGGTTGCTTCGCGTTATCCAAACCTGACGATCATCGAGGCAGGAGAAGGTATCGAAATGTCCGGTGAAAATGCACATCTGTGGATGGATACAGAGAAATATCAAAAGCAGGTGCAAAACATTGCCAAAGGTCTGTCAGAAGTGGATGAGACAAATAAAAAAATCTATCAGAAAAATGCAGATGCCTATTGTGAACAGATAGCTGATCTGACAGAAGAATATCGTGATACCTGTAATGGCAACGGTCAGAAAGTAGTTCTTTTCCATGAGGGATTAGAATATGCGGCAAATGAGTGGAATATGAATGATGTCTATACACTGAATCTTGACGAGGAACGTCAGGTCAGTGCTGGCGAAGTTGCCGATGTGTTGTCAGCGATTCAAAAAGACGGTGCAAAGATGATTTTAGCGGAACGGACTTACGGCGAAGAATTAGCAGAAAGTGTAAAAAAAGAGACCAATGTTCCGGTAGTCTATTTAGACACCTGTGTACGGGGAAAATATGAAAAGGATGCCTATTTAAAAGCGATGCGCAGCAATTTAGAGGCGTTAAAGGAGGCATTGCAGTGATGAAAAAAATTATCGAACCCTGTGGGCTGCACTGTATCAAGATGAACCACTTAGGTGTAACGATTGGAAATCAGACTATTTTAGAAGATGTCAATATGCACATTCACTGTGGGACACTGAATGCAGTGATCGGACGCAACGGTGCCGGTAAGACCACCCTGATCCGGGCAATTTTAAATGATATCCCGCATGAGGGAAGTATTGATTTTCGTGATACGGAAAACGGTCATATGCGGCGCATGAAGATCGGTTATGTGCCACAGTCTTTAAATATTGAAAAAAGGACACCACTCAGTGTCTATGATCTGATGGCATCTTATCAGGGAAAGGCACCGGTATTTTTATATAAGAAAAAGCGGCTCTATGAAGAAATTCAGGAAGCCCTGCGTATTTTTGAGGTAGAAAACCTGATTGACAGACAGGTGTGCAATCTTTCCGGCGGTCAGCTTCAAAGGGTGCTGTTGTCGATGGCAATTATGGATGAACCGAATCTTTTATTATTAGATGAACCGGTGTCCGGTATTGACCAGAACGGTATGGAATTATTCTATCGGACGATGGATTATTTAAAGAAAAATTTTGATCTGGCAATTATCCTGATCTCCCATGATCTGGACTATGTGGCAAAATATGCAGACAAAGTCCTGTTGTTAGATAAAAAGATCCTAAAGCAGGGAACACCGAAAGAAGTCTATGCGAGCGAGGAGTTCGGACGTATCTTTGGAATGGAGGGAAGAGCGTGATGCAGGCTGTTTTTACCGAATGGTTAGAATACGGTTTTATGAAAAATGCACTGCTGGCAGTTCTGATCATTACTCCGTTATTTGGAATTCTTGGAACGATGATCGTAAATAAAAAAATGGCATTTTTCTCAGATTCATTAGGACATTCCGCATTGACCGGAATTGCGATCGGAGCCGTGCTTGGAATGAAGGATACGACACTTTCTATGATTCTTTTTGCAATCGTATTTGCGCTGCTTTTAAATAAGATCGCGGAAAAGAGTACCGCATCTACCGATACGCTGATCTCTGTTTTTTCTTCGGCAAGTATGGCACTTGGACTTGCTATTTTGTCAAAGGGAGGCAATTTCAGTAAATATTCAGCATTGCTGGTTGGAGATATTTTGAGCATTACCAGACGGGAAATTCTCTATTTAGTAGCTATTTTTGCAGTAACATTAGTCTTCTGGGTGCTGGCATTTAACAAACTGTGTGCCGAGAGTGTCAATGTGACGCTTGCAAAGAGCAAGGGGATTCCGGTAAAAGTCATAGAGAATCTGTTTTCCATATTGATTGCACTTATCGTTATGCTTTCCATCAAATGGATCGGGATTCTTTTGATCAATGCACTGTTGATCCTGCCGGCAGCATCCGGCCGGAATATTTCGCAGAATATGAGGGAATATCATTTCTTTTCTGTGGTATTTTCCATTTTTTCCGGAGTGCTGGGACTTCTGGTGTCGTACTATACAAATGTTGCGACAGGTCCGATGATCGTGTTGATCGCATCGGTGATTTACTTTTCTACTTATGCCTATGGACGGAGGTTTGCGTAGTGAATAAGGACCCATTTAAAGAATATGTGAAACAGTCAGAACCGGGGAAGCGTGATAAGGGCTATGCGTGGCATACTGCGATTGGACTTCAGGCGGTAGATGGGTTACAGCCATCCCAATATTTGCTGGATACGGCAATTGAAACATAGAGGGGAATACAAGGACAACAGCCGTTTTTTTAATAAAATATCTAAGGACACTGGGATTCGATGCAACGAACGAGATTTTTGCTGAAAATGCATGGTACTTTAGAAATGCACTTGTGCGGGCAAGTTATAATAATCTAACTAAAGGTGTCCATGAGATGACGGAATACTTAGAGTTGTTTTTGTGGAATCTGTTACTGGGTGAAAAAAATGAGCTTCGGAATCGAACGATGCATATCAATGGTAAGTTCTTCGTAGCGGAAGAAACGAATATTGGATTTGGAAAAGCGGACATTGAAGCAGAAAAAGCGGACATTGGGACCGAAAAAGCAGAGATTGATAAATGGCGGGTAGATATGTTACCGGATATATCTGATAAGACCGTAGGGCATATCGAGATCTTATTTGAGAAATATGGAACAGAAGAGGTCTTTGGCAGAACCGGTGTAGAGAGCACGACCGGTTTGAGGTCAACGAGAGCATCGGAACTGTTAAAACTGTTGGTAGAAAGAGGACTTGTCGAAAATGTAAAGGGACAGGGGAAAGGAAAATATCGGTTTCGGGAATAAGGTGTGATATATAAAAAATGGGGCTGTCCACATAAAGTGTGACAGCTCCATTTTCTATGTCTATGTAAGAATCAAATTCTTAGAAGTCTGTTAAATCAGCAGCTCTTCTCTCTAAGAAAGCAGTCATTCCTTCTTTCTTGTCATGTGTAGAGCAGGTAATACCGAATAAGTTTGCTTCCATCTCAACTGCGTTCTGGATATCCATGTCATAACCATTGTTGATTGCAGCTTTTGCGATAGATACAGCATAGCTTCCTTTAGAGATGATCTTCTTAGCCATGTCTTTTGCAGTGCTCATTAATTCTTCTTTAGCTACTACTTTGTTTACAAGACCGATTCTGTATGCTTCTTCAGCATTGATGTTGTCACATGTGAAGATTAATTCTTTTGCTCTTCCCATACCAACTAAACGAGCAAGTCTCTGTGTTCCACCAAATCCAGGGATGATTCCAAGACCTGTCTCAGGCTGTGCGAAAGATGCATTGTCAGAAGCGATGCGGATATCACATGCCATAGAAATCTCACATCCACCGCCAAGAGCGAATCCGTTTACAGCAGCGATAGTAACCTGACGCATGTTCATTAATTTGAAGAAAGGAACAGATGCTTTCATACCAAATGCTCTTGCCTCTGCAGCAGAGAAGTTAACCATCTCAGAGATGTCAGCTCCTGCAACAAAAGATTTGAACTCGTTGCCCTTCTTGTCAGGACCACCTGTTAAGATAACAACCTTAACATCATCTCTTGCTTCGATTTCTGTTAATGCTTCGTTTAATTCATCCAGTGTTTCGCTGTTTAAAGCATTTAATGCAGCCGGTCTAGAGATAGTAAGAACGGCAATTTCGTCTGCAACTTCAAGTTTTAAATTGTTCATGAAAAACCTCCTAAATAAAATGTCTTTGTGTACATTACTATGTAAGTTCATTCTATAACTTTGACAAAAAATTGTCAATCCTTTCCTGTACTTTTCTGCCCTTTCTAAATATGTTATACTGTATACATAAAAATCGTAGAAAAAATGGAATGAGGAAGCGAATGTTATCAGAAATCCAGTTAGAAAAAATAAATGAACCGTTACTGTCATGGTTTGAGACTCATAAAAGAGTTCTTCCATGGAGAGAGAATCCGACACCCTACCGCGTATGGGTGTCGGAAATTATGTTACAGCAGACCCGAGTAGAGGCAGTAAAGCCATATTTTGAACGTTTTACGAAGGAGCTGCCGGATCTCCGTCATCTTGCAGAATGTGACGAGGAACGTCTTTTAAAGCTGTGGGAAGGACTGGGGTACTACAATCGTGTGCGGAATATGCAGATCGCAGCAAAAACAGTGATGGAGGAGTATCAAGGAGAACTTCCGGCAGATTATGAAAAACTACTGACGTTAAAAGGAATCGGTCATTATACGGCAGGTGCAATTGCTTCGATCGCTTATGGGATACCGGTTCCGGCGGTGGATGGCAATGTACTGCGGGTCATCACGAGGATCACAGCCGATGACACAGATATTATGAAGCAGGCGTTTCGTACACAAATGGAGCAGCAGTTGAAAGAATCCATGCCAAAAGAAGCGGCGAGTGCTTACAATCAGGCATTGATGGAATTAGGAGCAACGGTCTGTGTCCCGAATGGGGAGCCGGACTGTGACAACTGCCCTGTACAAAATATCTGTATGGCTAAAAAAGAAGGGAGCCAGATGGCATATCCGGTGAAGTCCAAAGCAAAACAAAGACGGATTGAGAAAAAAACGGTTTTTGTAATCCGGGACGGCAGCCGTGTAATCCTGAATAAACGTCCGGAGAAGGGACTTTTAGCCGGACTCTATGAATTTCCAAATGTGGAGGGGCATCTGAGTGAAGAAGAGGCATTAGAATATGTAAAAGAAATGGGACTGCTTCCGATGCGGATACAGGAGTTAGAGGAGGCAAAACATATTTTTTCACATATTGAATGGCAGATGGCCGGTTATGTGATCAAGGTTGCACAGCTAGAGGAGGACGATTCGGGATTGCTGTTTTTAGAGGCAGAGGACTGCATTCAGAATTATCCGGTTCCATCTGCATTTGAACGATATAAGAAATATATACGAAAACTGTTTTAGGGATTATTTCGTAATACGATTCGGGTGTCAAAAGGCGGTTTCCAGTTTTTTGATTGGCAACGTGCACAAAGCCGAGTCTATTTTGTTCCGTTGTACGAAAATAAGAAAATCTAAGTC
>OLWX01001347.1_pt1 | contig 11567 bp, 11 predicted proteins | sample 1673541 | NCBI WGS metagenome assembly OLWX01 (sample SAMEA103958114, study PRJEB25191) | human gut metagenome | reverse complement strand
CTTCTTTTGCGATCAGGTCAACGGTTCCCTTTGTGGCAGTCGGCATTACTGCATTTGTAGAAACATCCTCGCTTGTGATATCTTCCTGTAACGCCATACGGATTAACTGATCCGCCTGCATTTTCATTGTAATTTCATTCATGGCTCATTTTCATCCTTTCGATTTCCTTTAATACCATTTTGTGATAACCATCCAGTACTGCTTCTTTATCTTCATATGGTTTCATATCTACAGAACCGAGTCTGCACGGCTCATGCTTCTTTCCGAAAATTATATCATCTGCCGCTCTTCTTGCAAAGACCAGAGATTCCAGCAGGGAATTACTTGCCAGTCTGTTTTTGCCGTGAACGCCATTACAGCTCGTCTCACCGCAAGCGTACAACCCATTCATAGAAGTACGGCTTCCCAGGTCAACTTTGATCCCGCCCATGAAATAGTGCTGTGCCGGAACGACCGGAATCGGCTCTTTGCGTGGATCAAAACCTTCTTCAAGGCATCTGCGGAAAATATTCGGGAAATGTTTCATAATCGTATCTTCGCCCAGCGGACGCATATCTTCCCAGACAAATTCTGTCTCATCTTTTTCCATCTGCCCGAAAATTTTCTGACTCAGAAGATCACGTGGCTGCAGCTCATCTGTAAAACGCTGTCCGTTCCTGTCATAGAGAAGTGCCCCTTCACCACGGACAGATTCGGAAATCAGAAATCTTCTGCCCGGCTTATGAGAATAAAGTGTTGTCGGATGAATCTGTATGTAATCAAGATGTTCAAGAACGACCTGATGTTTCATCGCAATTCCAAGGCCGTCACCGGCAATATGCGGAAAGTTCGTGGAGTTCTTATAAAGGCCTCCAAGTCCGCCGCATGCCAGTACAACGTTGGACGCATGTACCGGGTAAACCTCATTCTGCTCATCCATGATAACCACACCGCCGCAAATATTGTCGTCAGAAATCAGATCGACCATCGTCATGTATTCACAGATTTCGATGTTATCTCTGGTGCGTGCCTGTTCAAGTAAAGTCTGTGTAATCTGTTTGCCTGTGATATCTTCATAAAAAAGAATTCTCGGCTGGGAATGTGCACCTTCTCTGGTAAAATCAAGTTCTCCGTCCGGAGTTCTCGCAAATGTAACATTGCGCTGAAGAAGATCACGGATGATGCTGTTGGAGCTGCGGATCATAAGATCAACCGCTTTTTTGTCATTTTCGTAATGTCCTGCACGCATGGTATCTTCAAAGTAATCATTATAATCGTCTTCTCCGCGCAGCATGCAGATACCGCCCTGTGCAAGGAAAGAATCAGACTGATCCGCTTCCTGTTTGGTGATCATCAGGATATTTGTGCGCTCCGGGAGGTTCAGGGCACAGTAAAGGCCCGCTGCTCCTGTTCCTACGATAATGACGTCGTAATTTTCTTTCATTTTTTGTGTCCTCGTGCCGGTGATGCCGGATTTTCTTTTGGGTTTGGATTTGTGTTTTCTGTTTTGTGATTATACTACCCGACATGTTAGGTGTCAAGACACCTGTGTATATTATTGTAAAGGTGTAAGGAAATATGCCGGAAAAGGTATTCAGACAGGAAATATCGTGGGGCAGAGCTATAGGAATACGGGACCGAGAACGGCTTCGGGACTGAAATTTTCTAAGGTGCCGCTCAACTATTAAAACCATCCATAAAAATCACAAACTCGCCTTCGGCTCAGACAGTGTGATTTTTATGAATAACATAGTTGTACAGCACCAAAGAAAATCTACATTCCCTGCAGAGGTCCCCGGTCCCGTATTCCCCAGCTCTGTTCACAGACTTTTCCTGCTCTGATTCACACCTTTTTCAAATTTTTCACTCCACCTTTCCAATATATAGCACGATCCTCTTTCTCTAGGGCGGCGCCCAACGTTCTTCCCCTGTTTGCGGCTTTCCCGCCGCCCGGTCCGGTTCCTGGCAAGCTCCGACCACCGCCCCACGAGATAAACAGCGCGAAACAGGTGAGACTATTTTTGTCCTGAAAGCACAAAAACCTCGACAGCTATCCCATTCCGCGAGCCTTTGCAGATATCTGTAGTTGTACTTGGTTCTGAAATGTCTGCGTTATTCAGAAATGCCAGCTCTGTCTGAGCGTCAGCGAGTTTGCTGGCATTCCTAAATGGGTTTAGCAGACAGATCATGACCTAGTACAACCAGATATCGAAACTGCTCGCAGATGGGATAGCTGTCAGAGGTTTTGTTCCTTCCACCAGACTTTTCTCACCTGTTTGTTTTATTTATTTCATGCTATATTTTACTATCAACAATTCCACACTCAATACATCCTGCAGTCTTCCGGTCTTCACGGCCTCCTCTGCATCTACAAAATCTTCCTCCGCTTTTTCAAGCTCCTCAATCTTGTATGCCCTCGCACATGCCAGCAGATTTCTCACCGCAAACGACGGCACGCCCAGTCTTGTGGCTATCTCATTCTGGGAAGCTCCCTCCACCGACATCTTCTTCGCAAGGCACATCTGCCGGAACTGCTTCGAAAGCAGAAACAGAATCCTCATTGGCGGCTCACGCAGTGTCAGAAGATCATTGTACAGATCCAGTGCTTTACGCTGATTCTTTTCCGTAACGGCACGTACCATATCAAAAATTTTGTTTTCAGTCCGTGTGGTACAAATTTCCTCGATATCCTCTGCTGTGACGACATCTTTTCCCATCGTGTACGTGATCAGCTTTTCCAGCTCCATACGGATATTTCCCATATCCGTGCCGGTCTTTGTCAGGAACAGTTCCATATCTCCCGGACGGATTCTTCTGCCTTCCTTCGCAAGGATTCCTGCTGCCCAGCGCATCAGAGTTTTCTCATCCTGCTTTGCAAATTCCACAATTCCGCCACAGCTTTTGACTGCTTTGTACATCCTGTTTCGTTTGTCGACTTCTTCCTCCACAAAAACAATACGCAGGTAGTCAGGAAGTTCCTTCATATAATCTGCCAGCTCGTCACATTTATTTTTAAAAAATCCCGAATTTTCTACCAGAACTACTCTGTGGTCTGCAAAAAAGGGCATCGTCTCACAGAGATCGATCAGCTCTCTTGCTTCGATTCCTTTGCCTTCATATTTACTGAAATTCATGGTATCGTCATCTGGATTCAACGCATGTATCAGTTTTTCTTTATACTGGATCTTAAGATATGCCTCTTCGCCAAATAAAAGGTACGCATTTTTAAAATTGCCTGTCTTAATATCTTCCTGTAAATTCTTCAATGCTGACAAGTCCTCCTGAAAATCACCCTATCTGTCTCTCTAGTATAGACGATTTTTTCTTTTTTCTCAATCTATAAATCTGTCCAGCCAGATTCCTTCCCCGTCTGTCTGCACAGTAATTGCTCCGTTTTTCATCGTATATTCCACCTGCGCACCGCAATCTTCCAGCCTTTTTATTGTATCTGCCGACGGATGACCATATGTATTCTTTGCCGAACAGGAAATCACCGCAATCTCAGGACTTACAACATCCAGAAATCCCTGACAGGTCGAATATTTTGATCCATGATGTGCCACCTTCAGAAAGTCCACATCTTCCATTGAATCCAGCAGCTTTTTCTCAGTCTCTGCCCCGATATCCCCGGTAAAAAGTCCCCGAAACTTCCCAAAATGAACTTCCATGACCATGCCGTCTTCATTCGTATCACTGCCATCCGCCCCGTTTTCCGGTGCCAGAATTTCTATTTGAGCTTCCTTTGTTTTAAGCAGATTCCCCTCCCGGGCAGTCTGTACCAGAATCCCAGTCTGCTCTGCCAGCATTTTCAGCTTCTCGTATTCCTCACCTGTCGTATTCCAGTCCGGCAAAATCAGATTTTTGACACGCACTGTCGCAAGATTCTGTGCGCATAGTTCCAGAAGTTCCTCGATTCCACTGATATGATCCTGATCTGTATGCGAAACAAAAATCCCGTCCAAAGTGGCAATCCCCTGATTTTTCAGATACGGAAGGATCTGACAGACTGCTGTATTTTTCTTATTACTGCTGCCACCATCAAGCAGGAAATTCTCTCCTCCGGGCATTTTAAGTACACAACAGTCCCCCTGCCCGATGTCCAGACAAGTGATCGTCAATCCATTACGGGAATGATATCCGAAAAAGCTGACCGCCAATATCACAAGCATACCGGCTACCACATTCCCCATAGCTTTTCTCCGTCTCATCCCTGATCTTATTCGCTCTCCGTCATCCCCCTTTTCCTCATTCGCCAAACCAGACTTATCAGCTTTCGATTCTTTTTCCCCTGCTGCCTTCTTCCCCCACTTCAGTCCAGCAAAAGCCACACCCAGCATCACATAATACACCACACACTGCCACAGCTGAGGACTTCCCGTGATCCAGGTGCTGTGCGGTATCCAGCCCACCACTTCACATAGTTTTTCGTAAAAAAACAGCACACATTTCCCCGGAAATACTACCCTCTTCGCAATTTCAATCACAAATAACCCCACCGGCAATGCAAAAATCCCACTTGCCAGCACAATCCCCGATGTCGGCAGCACAAGCAGATTCAGAATCACACCGGCAAGCGACACTTCTCCATATGCGCGTAATGCAATCGGAAGTGTCATCAACCACACGATTACCGAACCGGCAAGACTTTTTGCTGTCTTTTTTTCCAGATTAAGCAGGGAACAGATTTCCGGTGTCAGGGCACCGATTCCAATCACCGCCCCAAAAGACAGCAAAAAACTCAAACTGTACAGGTATGCCGGCGCATCCAGCAAAAGCACGATTGCCGAAAGCGCCATTGCACTTAGGAGATCATAGCTTCTCCCCGCTATTCCGGCACCGACCAGCACCAGAAACATTCCGACCGCACGCATTGCAGACACGCTTCCCCCTGTCATGATCCCATAAGCATAGATCAGGAATGCCGAGGCTGCACCGGCCACACCGTTTCCGGCTCCTGCCTTTTTCAACAGTCGAAAAAAGCCCATACCGACAAAGCTGATATGCAGTCCTGAAATCGCAAGTATATGCATGATTCCGGCCATCTGGTACTGCATTTTTGTTTCTGCATCGAGATTTTCTCTCTCTCCAAGAATCATTGCCTGAAAAATTCCTGCATATGACCCGGCCGCTTCGTCCAGTATAGTTCCCGCTTTCTGGCGGATTTCCTGCAAAAACTGTCCAAAGTATGAATAACCGGTACTTTTGTCACAGACTTTCCCGTCTTTCATCTGGTAATAGATTTTTTGACAGGCATAATACTGTTTTGAATCAAATTCTCCGGGATTTCGAGATCCCGGAATCTCTTCTAATTTTCCACAGACCCGCAAAAACATCCCGATTCGGATCTGCTCTTCTTTATTCAGATAAACTTTTATATTTTCAATGGGAATTTGTTCTGACCCGACAGTCAGACAGACTTGTTTCAGATAGACAGAAAGAGAATACTCTGCAGCCTGACAGTTCTGCACCTCGCCGCTCACAGTAAGTTTCGGATGTTCCGAAATATACTTCTGTACAGACACCGGCAGCGGATTTCCGTTTATCATGGAAATCCCCACCAGATCCGTCACATAGAGGCAAAGCATCAGAAACAGACAGACCAGACACACCGGGCGTCTTTTCATTGTCTTTCCTTTCTGTATGGCTCTGCATGTTTATAGAATTTTCTCAGGACTCCTTTTTGTCGTCCTGCACAACAAGATTTTCATTTTTTTCATAAAATTTGTACAACGGAAGGCTTTCCCGGAAATTGCCGTCCATACTGCCCTCAACGGAAATCTGGACTTTTTCTGCATCACAGGAATCCAGAATAGAATTTACAACAGAATAAACCGCAATGTCCTCGGACACATCCGCTGTTCCTTCACGGAAAGCACTGTTCATATTGACATAACAGATCTTATCCGCCGTTATCACGCTCAATACAGAAGAATGTTCCGATATTGTCGGATAATGTCCCTCTTCCATTGGTCCTTTTGCAAGCTGTTCAAGAACAATCCGCTCTTTCGGAAGAGAACGCCTGTAATAGACATTTCGCACTTCCTTCACAAGTTTTTTGCCGCTTTTGTCTGCAAAATACAGCGTAAACGTATCATACCGATAGCTTTCAGTGTCTTTTCCGGAATACTCTGCAAATGTTTTGCCGGTCATTTCACCGATTTCTTCGTTTCGTGAATTTTTGAGCGCCTGTCCTGCCACTGTAAAACATATTTTAGTGATATCCGGCACCTGCAAAAGTGTCTGCACGATTCCGGCACGTGTCATAATCTCACGTACTTTACTCATATCACTGTACTCTTTGCTGAAATCAATGACCAGAAGATCGTCCTGTACATCATATGAATTGATCGACACCTCTTCCGGAAGCAGGCTGACTCCTCCGTCCGGAACTTCCTTCTTGCCAAGTTTCTGCATCAGATCTTTAACCATAAATTCGGTTGTTTCTTCCTTTGGCTCATACGGTTCCTCTTTCAGTACCGTTTCTGACGCATTCAGATAATAAAAACTGTATTTACTTTCTTCCGTGCCTGACTGAATTTTCGTCTCAATGCTGCATCCTGCAAAAAGACTGCATATCAGTGCTGCCAGAAGAAGTATGCTAACTGATTTCTTCATCCGGCACCTCCTACGGAATATATGACAGGGGCACGCGAACGGAAAATGTCGTTCCTTCCCCTTCTTTGCTGAATACTTTGACCACACCATGATGCATCGTGATCGTACTTCTGGTTATTGCAAGTCCCAATCCCGTTCCACCGATCTCCCTTGAATGCGATTTATCTACACGATAAAAGCGCTCAAAAATACGATCCAGTGAATCCTCCGGTATACCCATTCCGGAATCTGCTACTGTGACATAAAAATCCTTGTGGTCCGCATCAATTGAGACGCGTACCCATCCGTCATCCACATTATATTTGATTGCATTTTCGACCAGATTGCTGATCGCCGAAGTAAATTTCAACTCATCTACATCCGCTTCTACCGGTCGGAAACTGTCAAGGATCAGATCAATATTACGCTTGTCTGCAATCGGACGAAGTCGCTTGAGAATGTCCTCAAGAAGCTGATTGATATTCATATGGCTGATCTGAAGATCAGCTGATTTCTTGTCCATTTTAACCAGTGTCAGAAGATCCGTGATAATACGGTTTTCTCTGTCGATCTCATCTGTAATATCACGCATAAATTCCTGATAAAGTTCCTCCGGCACGCCTTCCTGACCAACCAGCGAATCAGCCAGCACTTTCATAGAAGTCATCGGTGTCTTTAATTCATGTGACACATTGGACACAAACTCGGATCGCGATTCGTCCAGTACTTTCATTCTCGTCAGCATTTTATTAAATGCATCTGTGATCAGTTCGGTCTCTGTATAATCCGGTACAGAAATCTCATCTTTCTGATAACCATCTGTGAGGTCTTCAATGGACTTTGTAACTCTCGCCAGCGGTTTGACAAGTACAGCTGCCAGAATATACGAAAGGAATATCGACAGCACAATGATGATTCCTACGATCAGCATGCCTCTCTGCTCCAGTTCGCTCACGGTAGCCATCACAGCACTCATAGAAATATTTACCAGCAATGCACCCTGCATCTGCGGCACATCAGCACTTCTGACCGGAACAGCAAGTTCCAGCGTCTGTCCATATTGACGATAGTCAGTAGCCTCTCCGCTTTTAAAGCATTTGACCACTTTCGGCGAGATCAGTATCTTGCCCTCATCTACATTATAGGTATCTTTCACTACCTTAAAATCACGGTCCACCAGCATGATCCTGCCACCGTAAGCGTTGGACAGAACCTCGAGTTTGCTGTTGATCGACTCTGAGTTCGGATCATTGAGATAGTTTTCTTTAATGATCTGGTTGCAGAGTATTACGCACTGCGTCCGTATCTCGCCTGTCCGTACCTCAATCGCCTGCTGTTTATAATTGCCGATCATGAGCTGTGCCACAATGATTCCCGGCACGATTCCGAGAATGACCAGAATGACCATAATGCGAAAACGCAGACTCTTAAAAAATTTGGTTTTCTTTTTTGTTACCATATCTTACGCCTGAAAATAATATCCTACACCCCATTTGGTGTGTACATATTTGGGCTCGCTCGGGTTGGTCTCGATCTTTTCGCGGAGACGACGGATATGTACGTCCACAGTTCTGACATCTCCCGGATACTCATATCCCCAAACGATATTCAGAAGGTTCTCACGGCTGTAAACTTTGTTCGGGTTGAACACCAGAAGTTCCAGCACGTCAAACTCTTTTGCGGTAAGATTGATCTCCTTGCCTGCAATAAATACACGACGGCTCTCGCAGTCCAGTTTCAGATCTCCGGACTCGATCGTCTTTGCTTTTTCTTTTTCTTCATGTTCGGAACGTGCACGACGCATGATCGCCTTAATACGTGCCTTGACTTCCAGAATATTGAACGGTTTTGTGATATAGTCATCTGCACCGTAATCCAGTCCCAGAATCTTATCCATATCTTCACCTTTTGCAGTCAGCATAACGATCGGAACATTGGAAAATTCCCTGATCTGCTGGCATACCTCCAGTCCGTCCATCTTCGGAAGCATCAGATCCAGAAGGATGATGTCATATTTATTTGCCTTTGCTTTCTCGACTGCTTCCTCGCCGTCGTATGCGCAGTCAACCTCCATGCCATCCTGCTCCAGATTGAAACGGATTCCTTTTACGATCAGTTTCTCGTCATCCACCACTAAAACTTTCCTGCTCATTCTTTTCTCCTTATTTTACTGCTATTTTATCCTTGATCGCCGAAAATGTACTTTCTTTGATCCCGGGTACCTGCATGATTTCCTCCACTGTAGAAAAAGCCCCGTGTTCCTCTCGATAGGAAAGGATTGCCTGTGCCTTGGCCTCTCCGATTCCTGTCAGTGTTTTCAGAGCGGCCGCATCCGCGATATTAATATTGACCGTATCGGAATCATTCTCATCCGTATCGTCTCCCGGGCTTCCGAGAGTAGATGTACTTTCCTCCGGCATCGGATAATTTCCCGCTTCCGCTTCTTCCTGCGTAGGTACATAAATCTGCTGACCATCACTGACCGGCTGCGCCTGATTGACAAGTCTCGTCACCGCTTCCGGCAAAAAACCTCCCGCCGCTTCGATCGCCTGAAAAATCCGGCTGTCGTCTTCCATCTCATATACGCCGGGATTTGCGACCGCTCCACAGACATCCACAAATATCTTCGCCGGCGTCTCACCAGTCTCTGGCTGAGATTCAACCGGCTCTGTCTGTTTTTCCACTTCGGCTGTCTTTGTTATTTCTGCATCTACAGCCTCCGTCACTTCCGGTGTCCTTGTATTTTCTGTCTCAGTCTGACCCGTCAGCAGCATTTCACTCCGGTGATCCCGGCAGCCACTTAATCCGACGCTGCAAAGCAGCCAGAAAATACAGATGATCAGTTTATATTTTTTTGTTATGATCATTCGGTTCACTTCCCTCCGTAGCATTACGGCAGACTTCCCCGATTTTCATACTTAACCATATTTCATTTTAACGAATTTTACAGGGTTTTACAACCCCTATTCCCATTTAAAAATCACGATTCCGGCAATCGCAATCAGCATTCCAAAGACTTTCCTCCATACAAAAGGTTCTCGCTCTACACCAAACATTCCGAAAAGTTCAATCACATATGCTACGATAAGCTGCGAGATCACGATCAGCATTGCCGCTTTTGCCGGACCCAGCGCACCCATACTCTGAATCACCGTAATCGTAATAAAAGCTCCGATTACACCACCCAGCAGTGTATATTTATTTTCAATCTGCCAGAGTGCTCCAATGCTCTGCCGTCCGGTAAAAAGCCACGCTGCCACGCATACCACAAACGCAGAAAGCTGTACCCACCCGGTCGATACCCAGAGACTGGTCTGTTTTGTCACTTCCGTATTAAAAACGCCCTGAACGCTCATCAATGCGCCGGAAATCAGTGCCGCCAGAAATCCCCACATAAAATACCTCCGTACAGATCAGGTGGTCTCTTTTTCCTGTATCCACCTGTTGATTTTATTATCAGCATATGCACAAAATCTGTATTTTATACAGGCATCCCTTTTAACAAAATATCATATTAACCCTTCGAAACCGAAAAGGATCCCGCAGCTTTACGCCGTGGGATCCGAAAAAATGATATTTCATTTACCATATATTATTTGATGCTTACGACTCTGTATCCGGCATCTTTGACGATTCTTCTAAGCTGTTCCTCATCAAGTTCGCGATCATAGGAAACGACTGCTTCGTTTTCAGAAAGATTTACTTTTGCGGAAGCACCGTCCACCTTATTGATTGCTTCGGTAACTACTTTTACACAGTGTTCGCAGTGCATACCGGAAATCTTGAGAACTTTCTTTCCAAGAACCGGCTTATCCAGTTTTTTATCCGGAATATCCAGGACAACGGTTCCGCCACCACCGCCACAGCACGGACTGTCACCTTTAAAGTGTTTGATGGAGCCTTTCAGAGCAAATCCAAGTAAAATAACCACGATCAGTACAACTATTATGTCAACCATTATTCGTTACCTCTTCTGAACTCTTCATCTCTTTTTTGTTCTCTTTTTTTCCTGAGCCACTGGAATCCCTGATAGATCAGCATTCCGACAATGTAAATGATGATTACCGCACCAAACATGTACATCGTGGATCCTGTTGAATTTCCCATGTTGTTTCCTCCTATTTCAGATGCTTCTCCTTGCAAGAAGACTGTGCAGTTCCCTTAAAAGCAGCCCCACTGCATCCGCCACAGCTGCCACAATTTCCGCTGCATCCGGCGCATCCCATATGTTTGCCTTCTTTGGAATTCTTTACACTCTTATAGATCACGAATGCACAATATCCGAGAATCAGAACCATTATAATTATATTTGCAAGCATTCTACTCATCCTCTCTTAATGATATACTGCCAACCACACGAGTTACTTCTCCGTTCATGCGGAGTTATATGAAAGCAGAGGCCGGACACATCTTTGTATCCAGCCCCTTTATTATTTCATAATTTCTTATGCCTGTACAGAACGTTTGGAGTAAACTTTCTGATCTTTGTACGGATCTGGTCTGAACAGCAGGAAGAGCATTACGATAAGCACTGCAAATCCTACTACAGTACCGATTCCAAATGCTCCACCGGTTACGAAGGAACCGATCTGATAGAAGCAGAGGCAAACAATGTAAGCAAATATATTCTGGAAGAGAATTGCGAACCAGAACCATTTTCTGTCGTTCATTTCTTTTGCCATCGTTGCGATAGCTGCAAGGCAAGGAGAATCAAGAAGGTTGAACATCAGGAAGGAGAACGCTGCGATTCCTGTCGGGAACCAGCTTGCAACACCTGCAGCAACGTTTACTGCATCTTCTGTATCACCGGCTACATTGGCCAGAACACCCATTGTAGATACGATAGCTTCTTTTGCTGTGAAACCGGAGATAGAAGCTGCAACCGGCTGCCACTCGCCAAATCCAAGCGGAGCAAAGATCGGAGCGATCACACCACCAATTGCTGCCATAAGGCTGTCTGCGCTGTCTTCTACCATACCGAATCCACCATCTG
>OLWX01001343.1_pt1 | contig 11617 bp, 10 predicted proteins | sample 1673541 | NCBI WGS metagenome assembly OLWX01 (sample SAMEA103958114, study PRJEB25191) | human gut metagenome | reverse complement strand
GTTCACTATGATACCCCTGAGCTTGAGGAGATACTTGAGCCGACTTACGGATGTATCATTTACCAGGAGCAGGTAATGCAGATCGTTATGAAGCTGGCGGGCTATACGCTGGGAAGAAGTGACCTTGTGCGCCGAGCCATGGCGAAGAAGAAGCCTGAGGAGATGGAGAAGGAGCGTCATAACTTTGTGTACGGCAACAAGGAGCTCAATGTTCCGGGATGTGTGGCAAATGGAATCTCGGAGACCGTGGCAAATAAGATATTTGACGAGATGATGAAGTTCGCGGAGTACGCATTTAACAAGTCCCACTCCGTGGCATATGCGGTACTTGCGGCGCAGACAGCGTACCTGAAGTATTACTATCCGGTGGAGTTCATGGCTGCGCTGATGTCATCGGTAATTGACAACAATGGCAAGGTTGCAAAGTATATAAGCGTGTGCAAGCAGATGGGTGTTGAGGTGCTCCCTCCGGATATAAATGAGGGAGTGGCAAAGTTCTCCATAAGCAACGGCAAGATAAGATACGGCCTCTCCGGTATCAAGAGTGTCGGAGGCGCTGTTGTCGACAGGATAGAGGCGGAGAGAACCAAGAATGGACCGTTTAAGGATCTCAGGAATTTCCTCACAAGGATGCCTTCAAAGGATACAAATAAGAAAACTGTGGAAGCTCTGATACTCAGCGGTGCATTTGATGATATGGGAGCAAACAGAAAGCAGATGATGATGGCTCTTCCGGCCATAGCGGAGGAAGCAGCAAGGGAGAGAAAGAGCAGGGAGTCCGGGCAGATGTCTCTGTTTGACCTGATGGGAGACGATTTTGTGCAGAGCAATCTTGTACCTTACCCTGATGTGGAGGAGTATTCGGATCAGGAGAAGCTGGCGCTTGAGAAGTCTGTGCTCGGAGTGTATATATCGGGACATCCGCTTGGCAAATATATCGAGCTTATGCAGAGAACATGCACGGCTCAGGCGACGGATTTCGTGGTGGACACCGAGGATGACGATGAGATGAGCCGGGATCAGGGTGACGGAGATGGACAGAAGCTTCAGGACAATGCAATGTATGTCATCGGCGGACTCATATCAAGGGTGACGGTGAAGCTCACCAAGAACAATCAGAATATGGCGTATGTGACGATAGAGGATCTGGTTGGACAGGTTGAGGTTATAGTATTCCCGAGGGATTTCGAGAAGTTCAGGGACAGACTTCTGGTGGATTCCAGAGTGTTTGTCAGGGGCAGGGCGAATCTCGGTGAGAAGGAAAACAAGCTCATATTGTCGGATATGATAAGCTTTGAGGAGGCAGAAGGTGGCAAGAGCTTTCAGTCGGGGAAGCCATGGAATAACAGACAGAAGCCTGTTCAGAGCAACAGCCAGCTCTGGGTATTGTTCTATGATGTGGACGAATACATGAAGAACGAGTCTGCATTTATGTCGATCCTTGAGGAGTACAAGGGCACATGTCCGGTGTACGTGCAGCTCAAGAAGTCCAGACAGGCGAAGAATATGGGCCGGGGATTCTGTGTGGATGAGAATTCCGGCGTGGTGTACGCGCTCCAGATGGAATACGGCAAAGACAGGGTATTGCTCAGAAAAGTGTGACAGAAATACCGCAAAAGGAGAAAAAAGTGGAAGTAATTACAGCAAACAGTAATCCGAGGATAAAAGAACTTAATAAGCTGAACAAGGATGCAAAGCTCAGAAAGGACAGAGACGTGTTCGTGGTCGAGGGGATACGCATGTTCAGGGAGCTTCCGCTTCAGAATGTTCAGGAGGTGTATCTGTCGGAGAGTGCGCTTAAGGAATACAGGGATGAATTCAAGAGCATGGGTGTGCTTGATGGCAGGAATACCTGGATACTCAGCGACGGAGTGTTCGCAGGGGTGTCACAGACCAAGACTCCACAGGGGTGTATGGCTGTGGTGAAATGCATGCATTATCAGCTTGATTCCGTGCTCGGCAGGAATGACAGAGAGACATTTCTTGTGCTGGATACGCTCCAGGATCCCGGAAATATGGGAACTATATTCAGAAGCGCAGAGGCAGCAGGTGTGACCGCCGTGCTTATAGGAAAAGGTTCATGCGATCCGTACAATCCGAAGGTAGTCAGATCGACGATGGGTGCCATATTCAGGGTGCCATTTGTCATGTGCGATGACCTGCCCGGGACCGTGGAGGAGCTGAGACGGTCAGGCGTTGTGGTGTACGGAGCACATCTGGACGGCGACGATCTCTACGACATAGGATTCCCTGACAGGGTGGCGTTCCTCATAGGAAATGAGGGAAATGGCCTGACGGATGAGGTGGCGTGCAGAGCCGACAGACTTCTCAGGATTCCGATGGAGGGCAAAGTCGAATCGCTGAACGCTGCAATATCGGCGACTCTTTTGTCGTATGAGGTAATGAGACAGCGAAAGAGAGACCGACAAAACTAGATCAAACAAGACAGCATATTTTTGTACTGCGTGGCATAACTTTTAAAGTATGCAAAAGTTTGTTATAACGGAGGGAGAAAATATGACTGAAAAAACATTAAACAACAATCAGGTAGTGGTGGCAGGAGAGATAGCATCAGAGTTCGTGTTCAGCCACGAGATATTTGGCGAGGGCTTCTATATGGTGGATCTCATCGTCAGCAGACTCAGCGATGCTTACGATACTATTCCGCTCATGGTGTCTGACAGACTGTTCGATGTGAACGAATCCCACATAGGGGAGCGCATCATGGCAAAGGGACAGTTCAGGTCATACAACAAGCATGAGGAGACCAGAAACCGCCTTATACTGTCTGTGTTTGTGAGAGAGATCGAGACCATCGACGAGGATGATGCTGAGGAGGAGAACAGACCAAATCAGATCTATCTTGACGGTTACATATGTAAGGCACCTGTGTACAGGATGACGCCCCTTGGAAGGGAGATCGCGGATGTGCTGCTGGCGGTCAACAGAGCATACGGCAAGAGCGATTACATACCATGTATCTGCTGGGGCAGAAATGCGAGATTTGCCGGAAAGCTCCAGGTAGGAGAGCATGTGGCCATCTGGGGAAGGATCCAGAGCAGGGAGTATCAGAAGCGTATCGACAATGACCAGGTGATCAGCAAGGTGGCATACGAGGTGTCTGTGAGCAAGATGGAATGTCTTGAATGATATTTCATAAGGAGGGGCCCACGTCAGTGGGAGGAACCCTTGTGAAGCACGCAGGCGCCGCGCAAAGCGCATAGGAATGCGCCTGCACAACATTTCATAAGGAGGGACCCACGTCAGTGGGAGGAATCCTTGTGAAGCATGCAGTAAAATATATGGTTGACATGGCCTGGATGCGGTGATATAGTAGCACTATCTAAGATTAAACTGAATACAATATAGTAGAGGCGCGGGATTAATGATTAAGCAGGCTGATGCATGTGGATGCAGAAGATGCCTGACGAAAGGGAAGACCGCCGAAGTGATGGATATTCCACAGGATCTGTTGCTGGTTGTGCAGTTAAGAACTGTATGACTGTCATCTGAGGATGGAGAGCTACTTGTAAGAATGAGATGTTTTTATGGGTTGGCTTTTTGCCAGCCCATTTTTATGCTATATTGTATCGACTATTTATTTTTAAGGAGGACGACAATATGTCAATTTTTACCGGTTCAGCAGTTGCACTTGTAACACCATTTCTTGAAAATGGAGATGTGGATTATGATAAGCTCAAGGAGCTCGTGGAGTTTCATATAGCACATAAGACGGATGCCATAGTTATCTGCGGAACAACAGGTGAGGCTTCAACACTGTCACACGAGGAGCATCTTGAGTGCGTGAAGAAGTGTGTAGAGTTCGCTGATCACAGAATAAAGGTAATAGCAGGAACAGGTTCAAACTGTACTGCAACAGCAATATATCTCTCAACAGAGGCAGAGAGCTACGGAGTGGACGGTCTGCTCGTGGTTACACCATACTACAACAAGGCTACACAGAAGGGCCTCATCGCACACTTCGCAGCCGTTGCAAATTCAGTAAATGTGCCTATAATCCTTTACAATGTGCCATCACGTACAGGCTGCAATATCCAGCCGGAGACAGCAGTATATCTTGCACAGAACGTTGAGAACATTGTCGGTATCAAGGAAGCTTCAGGCAATATAAGCCAGGTCGTAAAGCTTGCAAGTCTTTCAAAGGGATGCATAGATATCTACTCAGGAAATGACGATCAGGTTGTACCTCTTCTCTCACTTGGCGGAAAGGGTGTTATCTCAGTAACAGCCAATATAATCCCTGAGGACGTACACGATATGGTTCAGAAATATCTTGACGGAGATGTTCAGGGAAGCCTTGATCTTCAGCTTAAGGCCATCGACCTCTGCAACGCACTGTTCTGCGAGGTCAATCCAATACCTGTCAAGAAGGCTGTAGAGCTTCTTGGTATGTGTGATGGAACAATGAGAATGCCGCTCACTGAGATGGAGCCACAGAACGTGGAGAAGCTCAAGAAGGCAATGGAAGAGTACGGAGTTCTCTAGGACTGTAATTATCATAGAAACAATACAGATGTCTGCGGTCTCAACTGGCTGCAGACATTTTTATTTGTCGAGGTGGATATAAACGTTGCACAATGGACAGCAAATGTGTAAAATGGAGTACATGTTGAAATATATGCGCATGTCAGCGTGCATAGACCACACAAAAGACGACAACAAATGACAAAGCTTATATATATGGAGGATAGACAGACATGGTAAAGATCATAATGCATGGTTGCAATGGAAAGATGGGCCAGGTAATAACAGGTATCGTTGCAGGCGATCCTGATGCCGAGATCGTAGCGGGAATAGATGTTGTGGACAACAGGGATAACGGATATCCGGTATTTACAGATATAGATGCCTGCGATGTCGAGGCTGATGTTATCATAGATTTTGCAGCGGCTGTAGCTGTTGACAAGCTCCTCGATTACGGTGTGAGGACACAGACTCCTATAGTTCTCTGTACAACAGGTCTCTCAGATGAGCAGCTTGCAAAGGTAAAGGAGTGCAGTGCAAAGGTTGCCATACTCAAGTCAGCGAACATGTCACTGGGAATCAATACACTCATGAAGCTTCTGAAGGATGCTGCGAAGGTATTCTCACCAGCCGGATATGATATAGAGATAGTTGAGAAGCATCACAACCAGAAGGTGGATGCTCCATCCGGAACAGCTCTTGCTCTTGCTGATTCAATCAATGAGGCATGCAATGAGCAGTATGAGTATGTGTACGACAGAAGCCAGGTGAGAAAGAAGAGAGATAAGAAGGAGCTCGGAATCTCTGCTGTCAGAGGCGGCACTATAGTTGGAGAGCATGAGGTGATATTTGCAGGTATTGATGAGGTTATAGAGTTCAAGCACACTGCATATTCCAAGTCAGTATTTGCAAAGGGTGCTGTTGAGGCAGGAAAGTTCCTCAAGGGCAAGCCTGCAGGAATGTACGATATGGCGGACGTTATAGGATAGGAGCGGTTATGGAGATTTCAACTAGGACAGAGGATGGCGAGCTTGTTCTGTGCGCCAGCTCGATATATAATCAGAAGTTTTATCTGAACAAGGAATTTTCAAAGCTTCCTGATGAGATAAAGGACGAGCTTCACGCCATGTGTGGAGCGTTTACACAGGAGGTCGGAGGAATATTTATGTTGGTGTTTGACGACGCCGGCAATCTGAAGATACAGACGAGGGCACTTGAGGATGACCTGTTATTTGACGACATAGGATGCGGACTCAAGGTCAAGAAGCTGCAGAATGAAAAGAAGGAGCTGTTCCAGAGTCTGGAGCTGTTCTATAAGATATTTATACAGGGTGTTGACATTAACAGTCTTGTAAATGAATGATATAAAATAATTGGAAGATCAGGAAGGAAAAAGGGGCATGTTATTTGCTATTGATGCTGGAAATACAAATATTACGATAGGACTGTTTGACGGAGAACGCCTGGAGAAGACCTTCAGGATGACCACCGGGATATCGAGAACATCGGATGAGTACGGAGTATTTCTGTGCGACTGGCTCAGAATGAGACAGTTGTCAACTGATGTTATAGATGAAGTTATAATCGCTTCGGTTGTTCCGAAGATCATGCATTCCCTGGTGAATGGCATAAAGAAATATTTTGGAATAACACCACTCATAGTTGAGCCGGGAATAAAGACGGGGATCAATATAGCGCTGCCAAACCCGAAGCAGCTTGGAGCTGACAGAATAGTTGACGCAGTTGCGGCTTATCACATGTATGGCGGACCGGTTCTCACGGTGGACTTTGGAACTGCCACAACGTACGACCTCATCAATGCCGATGGCGTGTTTGAGGCTGAGGTCACATCGCCGGGTATAAGGCTTATTGCAAATGCTCTGTGGACGGGAACAGCCAAGCTTCCTGAGATAGAGATAAAGGTGCCTGAGACGATACTGTGCAAGGACACGATATCCAGTATGCAGGCCGGTGTGTGCATGGGCTATATTGGCCAGACAGAGTATATAGTGAAGAGAATGCGCAAGGAGTCAGGATACGACAACATGAAGGTCGTGGCTACCGGCGGACTTGGAAAGATGATATATGAGAACACGGACTGCATAGATGTGTATGATCCGGATCTCACACTTCACGGACTCAGACTTATCATGGACAAGCAGAAATAAGTCGGATTTTGCAAATTATATATTATTATAGAAGCAATGGAGAAATTTATGGATTTCAGAGATAAATTGATCCTGGCGCCGATGGCTGGTGTATGTGACCAGCCATTTCGTCTTTTATGCAAGGAACAGGGCTGTGATATCCTGTACAGCGAGATGGTGAGCGCCAAGGCAATATATTATAAAAATAAGAACACGAAGCCGCTTCTGGCTATGGATGAGCGGGAGAAGCCATTTGGGCTGCAGCTCTTTGGCTCTGATCCTGAGATCATGGCGGAGATGGCAAAGAGGATAGAGAGCAACGGTTATTCGTTCATAGATGTAAATATGGGCTGCCCTGTGCCGAAGGTGGTCAACAATGGAGAGGGATCTGCGCTGATGAAGGATCCGGTTCTCGTTGGAAGGATAGTCGAGGCCATGGCAAAAGCTATAAGTATACCGCTGACCATCAAGATAAGAAGCGGATTTGATTCAGAGCATATAAATGCGCCTGAGATAGCACATATAGCCCAGGAGAGCGGGGCTGCCGCTGTGGCGGTGCACGGAAGGACAAGGCAGCAGTATTATCAGGGACATGCGGACTGGAGCGTCATAGCCAGGGTGAAGGAGGCGTGCATCATCCCGATCATTGGCAATGGCGATATAAACACTCCTCAGGACATCATAGACATGAGGGCGCAGACGAATTGTGACGGCTTTATGATAGGAAGAGGTGCGAGGGGCAACCCGTGGATATTCCGCGATATGAAATACTACTACGAGCATGGCGAGCTGCCGGACAAGCCTGACATATATGAAGTGAAGGATATGATGCTGAGACATGCGAGACTCATGGTTGAGTTCAAGGGTGAGTACACAGGTATCCATGAGATGAGAAAGCACGTGGCATGGTACTCAGTCGGAATGTATGATTCGGCAAAGCTCAGGAGCAATGTGAACCAGGTTGAGACTTACGAGGAGCTTGAGGAACTGCTCTGTAGATGGGCTGACAGCGCACCTGAAAAAGTCATTGTGAGTTAACATAAAAACAAAAAAATGTAACAGAAAACAAAGAATTTATTAAAAACTCTAAAGTAAAAATATACAAGATGCTGATTTGTTTCAAAAATGTTACGGTACTAAAATGTAAAATATACACAAAAATAGCATTTTAAAATGTTGCATGTTTACATTAACGGAATTAAAGATTTTATGCGAGTTGTGCATGATTTACAAAAATATCCACTTTGCTTGACCTTTCTTTTGACAGAGATTATAATAGCGTCATGAGTTAAATTTTAACGGTTTTGTAACAATTCTGAAACCGTAAAGAAATTAAGGAGAAAAGGTTATGCAAAAGTTTTCAGATTCATCACGTATGAAATCACAGAAACTAATGAAGACATCACTGAAAAGGAACGTAAAGAAGATTAGCATAGGAGCAGTACTCCTGGCAGTTGGATTTTCATCATACGCAGTTATCGCATCAGATGACAGCATGGTTTCATCCAAGGGCAAGGGAGTGTCGATCGCAGCAGCAGGTAATACATTATACGCAGACAACACAGCAGACTATGGAGAGGCAACATCATCAGTTGCACTGGCAGATGGTACTCTGTCAGATGTCAACAAGACTGGTTCAGTAGCCCTCTCAAGCAAGAAGACAGTTAAGAAGACTTCAGCCATAAGCGGTGGAGTTCAGGAGAGCACAACAGAGGCTCGTGCAACAGAGGCTGCACAGCAGGCAGCAGACACAACAAAGTCAGAGCCTACCACACAGATGAAGGTTAAGGATAAGGATAAGTCAGCAGCAGGACTTCCTGACGATCAGATATCAGTTGATCCATCAACAGAGAAGTCAACAGATGGACTTCCTGATGATAAGGTTATCTATGTGAATGGTGAGACATCAGGTACATATCTCGGAACATTCTGGATTACGGCATATTGTCCATGTCCAATCTGCTGCGGTGAGTACAGCAACATGGATAACCCGACAACAGCTTCAGGCGCACCTGCAGTCGAGGGTGTGACATGTGCAGCGCCAAGTAACTTTGCATTTGGTACAGAGCTTATAGTTGATGGTCATACATACACAGTTCAGGACAGAGGTGGAGCTATCAATGGCAATCATCTTGATATCTACTTCTCAAACCATCAGGCAGCTCTTAACTTCGCAACAGGCTACTATGATGTATATGTGAAGTAATAAAAAGCAGAAATTGTATACAGATATATTAAAGACCCGCCGTAAGGCGGGTTTTTAAATGCAGTGAGATAAGTGTTGGGAAAGTGTTGGAAAAGTCGCATGAATGAGGCGGGCTATAGCTTGTTTTTTATAAAATGCTGTGTTATAATGCACACGATTATTTGTAAGAATACAGGTGATTCTTGAGTTTAGTACATAACGAAATGTTTAAATATATTTATTAAGGAGATTGGCAAATGGAACTTATCTACAGAAGCACAAGAAATGCAAATGAGACAGCAACAGCATCACAGGCTATACTTAAGGGACTTGCTAATGAGGGGGGACTCTTTGTACCAGATTCTATACCAGCACTTGATGTGTCTCTGGAAGATCTTGCAAAGATGAACTATCAGCAGGTTGCATACGAGGTTATGAAGCTTATGTTCACAGACTTCACAGAGGCTGAGCTTAAGCATTGTATAGATTCAGCATATGATTCAAAGTTTGATACACCGGTTATAGCACCACTTGTGAATAAGGCAGGAGCATATTATCTTGAGCTTTTCCATGGATCAACAATAGCATTCAAGGATATGGCACTTTCAATCCTTCCATATCTTCTCACAACATCAGCAAAGAAGAATGGCGTAAAGAATGAGATCGTCATCCTCACAGCAACATCAGGTGATACAGGTAAGGCTGCCCTTGCAGGATTTGCAGATGTTCCTGGAACAAAGATCATCGTGTTCTATCCAAAGCACGGTGTAAGCCCAATCCAGGAGAAGCAGATGGTTACACAGAAGGGTGACAATACATTTGTTGTTGGTATCACAGGTAACTTTGATGATGCCCAGACAGGTGTGAAGAAGATGTTCTCAGATGCTGAGCTTGCAAAGTACATGGATGAGAAGGGCTATCAGTTCTCATCAGCAAACTCCATCAACATCGGACGTCTTGTTCCTCAGATGGTATACTATGTATACGCTTACACAAGACTTGTGGCAGACGGAACTATAAAGGCAGGCGACAAGATCAACGTGGATGTTCCAACAGGTAACTTTGGTAATATCCTTGCTGCATACTACGCAAAGGAGATGGGACTTCCAATCGCAAAGTTCATCTGTGCATCAAATGACAACAAGGTTCTGTTTGATTTCTTCCAGACAGGAACATACGATAGAAACAGAGAGTTCATACTCACAACATCACCATCGATGGATATCCTCATTTCAAGCAACCTTGAGAGACTGATATACAAGATTGCTGGCAATGATGCTGAGAAGAACTCAGAGCTTATGAAAGAACTCACAACAGATGGAGTGTACACCATCACAGACGATATGAAGGCAAAGCTTGCTGAGTTCTATGGTGGATATGCAACAGAGGCAGAGACAGCAGCTACCATCAAAAAGGTATATGAGTCAGATGATTATATCATCGATACACATACAGCAGTTGCGGCTACAGTATATGAAAAGTATGTGGCAGAGACAGGAGATAAGACACCTACAGTCATCGCGTCAACAGCAAGCCCATACAAGTTCACAAGAAGCGTTATGAACGCTATAGACGCTGAGTATGATTCCAAGACAGACTTTGAGCTTGTCGACGAGCTTGAGAAGCTCTCAGGTGTAAAGGTACCTCAGGCTATAGAAGATATCAGATCAGCAAAGGTTCTCCACGACACAGTATGTGACAAGGAGGATATGCTTGCAGAGGTTAAGGGATTCCTTAATATCTAAAGCATAGTAAGAGACATAAGCTGGTATATCTGATAGGAAATAGGCAGATATAATATACGAATAAAGCATAAATACAATATTATAGATTGACAGTTCATTAGTACCATCCTGTCACTAAACAAAACTAGGACATAAGAAGATCAGAATGTCCTATTCTGGTCTTTTTTTGTGGTGAACAGTTGGATGCTTATAGGAGGAGTTATGTATAAGTTAAAGACAAAGGCAAGTTTTGACAGCGCCCATTTTTTGAAAGATTATGATGGCAAATGCAGCAATATCCACGGACACAGATGGACGGTGGAGATCAAGGTCGGTGCGGAGACTCTTGAGAGCGATACACAGAACAGAGGAATGGTGGTTGATTTCTCCAATCTGAAGAAGGATCTGAAGGAGATTGCGGATTACTTTGACCACAGCCTTATCATGGAAACGGGAAGCCTGAAGCAGGCGACGGAGGATGCGCTGCTGGCGGAAAATCTGAGAATCGTGAAGGTTGATTTCAGACCTACTGCTGAGAACTTCGCAAAGTATATATACGATGAGATGGCAGGCCGGGGTTACAAGGTCATAGAGGCAAGTGTGTATGAGACACCAAACAACGTGGCTTCTTATTGTGAGTAAATATATATGATAGGATTCCGGTGATAAGCTGGCAGGTCTAAAAATCTGGAAGATGTGAGAGAATGGAGAATATACACCGGGAGAAAGGAAATACAGTCGTGAGCACATACAGAGTAGTAGAGAGATTTATAAGTATCAACGGTGAGGCTGCAAGAGCCGGAGATCAGGGCAAGGGCTTTGCTGTGGTAGCAACGGAAGTACAGAAGTTAGCAAGAGATATGGCGACCTCCAGTGCGGACATTAAGAAGCTGTTGGGAGAGCTGCATGTTACGATCAACCATTTGAATCAATAGTAATTTAGGATAAAGTTTACAGGAAAACCGTTTTTCTGATCCACAAAGGCGCAGAAAGGCGGTTTTTTTGCACATTTTTGCATGTTTCCTTTTGGTGTGTATAAAAAAGTCGGAGAAGTTGTCCGATATTCTCAATAGAGG
>OLWX01001338.1_pt1 | contig 11646 bp, 10 predicted proteins | sample 1673541 | NCBI WGS metagenome assembly OLWX01 (sample SAMEA103958114, study PRJEB25191) | human gut metagenome | reverse complement strand
CTTTGCACTGTGATGAATAATAGTTACATCACAATAATAAAGGAAAAACGTACCGCTTTGAGCAGAAAACGCATACCGCTAAATCAGAATGGATGTACCGCTAATTTCAGAATAGGCGTACCGTTCGAGCAGAATTTGCATTGCTTTACGCTAAAATGGTTTCATGCTATCATTATTTTAGTTAAAAATTTTGATGGCATGAAGCTATTTTTGATTGGAGGCATGGAAGATTTGAACTTTAACTATTGCTATAAAATTACTTATGAATCAGGGGAAACTTATGACAGACGAAGAAATGAGCTGTCAGTAGAAATTTCAAAAGAAGACTATAAGAAAATTATAACAGGAGTATTACAGGAAAGATCGATTGATCAGATTGAATAACTGCGCGTCGCATTCTCGTTACTTCCAGTGATGAGTTAGACGCGCAAATTTTTTTACAAAACAACAGAACAAATGTTTACATAAACCAATACATATGGTATAATATTTATATGGAAAAAGATATATTTAATATAGATAAAAACAAACTTTCATATGGTAGGGGATATGTCTATTCCTTGCAGTATCATCTTGTCTGGTGTACAAAATACAGAAAAAAGGTTTTAAAAAACGGAATCGATACAGAATGCAAAGAAATGTTACAGAATCTTGCAGAAGAATATAAATTTCAGATCCTGGCAATGGAGGTGATGCCGGATCATATCCATCTGCTTGTGGACTGTAAACCTCAGTTTTATATTTCAGATATGATCAAGATCATGAAAGGAAATCTTGCACGCCAGATGTTTCTTGCGCATCCGGAGTTAAAAAAGGAACTGTGGGGTGGGCATCTGTGGAATCCGTCTTACTGTGCCATAACGGTCAGTGACAGGAGCAGAGACCAGGTGCTTGCCTACATCGAAGGACAAAAGGAAAAAGAAAAGAAAAAAGCCTGACAGAAGAAATGATTTGTTGGAGGAAAAGAGATGCAGACCGTATCCAGCTATGGCGTAGAATTACGAAAACAGAATATCCCAGTCCGCCAGACACTGGAAATCTACCGGTCTGCGGTCAGTTACCTGACAGAAATATATGAGCAGGTGTGGGAAGAACTGGCAGAGATACCGGATGCCAAAAGGCGGTTTAATGCTGCAGAGCATCTGGTGCATACTACAAAAAAGAATCCTGCACGCTTTGATTTTGATCTTCGCTTTCCGAAGATGCCGTCCTACCTGAGGCGAGCCGCAATCCAGCATGCATTGGGAAGTGTATCTTCTTACGAAACACGGATGGATCTGTGGGAAAAGTCAGGAGAAAAAGCAGGGAAACCCAGACTGGCGTATGAGAATCATGCCATGCCTGTTTTTTATCGTGATGTCATGTACAGAGAGGAAAAAGAAGGAAAAGACGAAGCATACCTGAAACTGTATGATGGTCATGACTGGAAATGGTTTTGTGTGCGTTTAAATCACACAGATATGGAATATCTGCGCAGGAACTGGTCGGGGAAAAAGGCATCAGCCCCGACACTGGAGAAAAGGCACCATAAATATTTCCTGCGTTTTTCTTATACGGAAGAAGTGACACTTACGAAGACACCGGTAAAAGAACAGATCATCTGTAGTGTGGACTTGGGAATCAATACCGATGCGGTCTGTACCATTATGCGGGCAGACGGAACTGTCCTGGGGAGAAAATTTATCAATCATCCCAGTGAAAAAGACCGGATGTACCGCACACTGGGCCGGATCCGAAGATTCCAGAGGGAACACAGCTCTGCGCAGTCACGGGGAAGATGGGCATATACGAAACGCCTGAACATAGAGCTGGGAAGAAAAATTGCAGGTGCGATCGTAAAAAATGCAGAAGAGAACCATGCAGATGTGATCGTATTCGAGTATCTGGAAATGCAGGGAAAGATATCCGGAAAGAAAAAACAGAAACTGCATCTGTGGAGAAAACGGGATATCCAGAAACGCTGTGAGCATCAGGCACACAGAAAAGGAATGCGGGTATCCAGAGTCTGCGCATGGAATACGAGCAGGCTTGCATACGATGGCTCCGGAAGTGTGTCCCGTGACCCGAAAAATCACAGTCTTTGTGTATTCCAGACAGGAAAAAGATATAACTGTGACCTGTCGGCATCGTATAATATCGGAGCAAGATATTTTATCAGAGAACTTTTAAAACCCCTTCCGGTAACGGAAAGGTCTTTGCTGGAGGCAAAAGTCCCTTCGGTAAAGCGTAGAACCTCATGTGTTTATGCAGATCTGAAAGAACTTCATTTACAAATGGAAATCTTAAAGGCAGCATAAATGCAGGCAGATATACAGCGGACTACCTGCAATGTGGGAACCTGCCATATCTGGCATGGAAAAATGCGCATAACTGCGCTGGCCTAAGTTACAGGCGTATCCGCCGATATTTAGTCTGACGCCTAAAGCGTCTGGAAGCACGCGACTTCAGTCGTGTGAGGATAAAGTTTTTAATTCACAATAAGTGGAACAGGATGTATGATTACAGAGAAAGAGTAAATCAAGTACATTGTTGCGTAAATAACTGTGTCAATTGCGTAGACGAGTTATTTAGATAGAGAATAGTACAATAATATTCAGATTTGACATACTGTACGAAAAGAGGGAATTATTTTATGTATCAGGCAAATGAAAAACGTTATGAAACTATGAAATACCACCGCTGTGGTGCCAGTGGGCTGATGTTGCCGGAGTTGTCTCTGGGTTTATGGCACAATTTCGGGGATACCGGTGTTTATGAGAATATGAAGCAGATGTGCTTCACAGCATTTGACAATGGAATCACTCATTTTGACCTTGCAAACAACTATGGTCCACAGCCCGGAAGTGCGGAGGAAAATTTTGGAAAAATCCTGCAAGAGGAATTTTCTGCATACAGAGATGAGCTGATCGTCAGCACAAAGGCGGGCTATGATATGTGGCCGGGACCTTATGGAAACTGGGGAAGCCGCAAGTATCTGATCGCCAGTCTTGACCAGAGCCTGAAACGTCTTGGCCTGGATTATGTAGATATCTTCTATCATCACAGAATGGATCCGGAGACTCCTCTTGAGGAGACCATGGAGGCTCTGGCACAGATTGTCAGAAGCGGAAAGGCATTGTATGTTGGAATTTCCAACTATGATGGTGAGACAATGAAACGCGCCGCAGATATTCTGGAGGAACTGCACTGTCCGTTTATCATTAATCAGAATTCATATAATATTTTTAACAGAACGATTGAGAAAAATGGTCTGAAGCAGGCTGCTGCAGAGAAGAGAAAGGGGATTATTTCTTTTAGTCCTCTGGCGCAGGGAATGCTCACAGACCGATACCTGAATGGAATTCCGAAGGACAGCCGTGTCAACACAGACGGACGTTTTCTCCATGCAGACCAGTTCAGTGAGGAACGTCTTAACAGTATCCGCAGTCTGAATGAAATTGCAGCAGAGAGAGGCGAAAGTCTTGCTCAGATGGCACTGAAATGGATTCTCCGCGACGGAATCGTAACCAGTGTGCTTATCGGGGCATCCCGTCCACAGCAGATTCTTGAGAATTTGAAAGTGCTGGACAGTGCATCCTTCAGTGAAGAGGAATTAAAGAAGATAGATGAGTGTTCGCTGGCCTTATGATATAGCCAGAAGTTAATGGTTGTTTATAAAACAGGAGAGCAGACTATATATTATGGAAGATTCATATGTCTTACAATTACAGGAACCAAAATTCAGAGAATTTTATCTAAGCTACAGCGGCTACGCACAATGCGGGCCGCTGCATTGCTATGGCCCGGCATCCCGTCCACATTATCTGATCCATTTTGTGGTGAAAGGAAAAGGAATGTATCAGGTGTCCGGACAAAAACATTATCTCACTGCCGGACAGGGGTTTCTGATCGAGCCGGGTACACAGACTTTCTATCAGGCAGATAAAGATGATCCCTGGAGTTATCTTTGGATCGGAGTTGGCGGCACCAATGCAGGAAAATATATTCGAGATATCGGATTAAACAGCGAGCAGTTGATCTTCCGTTCGGAAAGTGGAGAAGAGTTAAAGAAAATTGTGCTGGATATTCTGAAACATACAGAAAGTACCACTTCAAATCTGTATTATCTGCAGGGACGATTATATGATTTCTTTTCAGTTCTTACAAAAGATGTGGTGATTGATACTTATCTGGGCAACACAAAAGAAAAGAAATATGGAAAAGAAAACGGGTATGGAGAATATATCAAAGAAGCCATGGCATTTATAAAAAATGAATATGCCTGTGGAATCGGAGTACAGGAACTGGCAGAGCATTTAAATGTTAACCGTAGTTATCTGTACACAATTTTCATGAATAAACTTCATATTTCACCAAAGGACTTTCTGCAGAAATACCGTATTACAAGGGCAAGAGAATTGCTGGTTCTTACGGAACTGTCTGTAGAATCAATTGGAAAATCCTGTGGCTATGGAAATGCAGAACGATTTGCCAGGGCATTCAAACATGAAACAGGACTGACACCAACTCAGTTTCGCAGGCAGGACAGAAGTAAAAACCGAAGAAACCTGGAAGTGTCAGAGGATGGGCTGGAAAAGCTGATCAACAGTTAACATTTTGAAGGTTCAGACAAACATAATGCCATAACACCTCAGAATAACTTTCTCTATAATAATGTATATGATATCAGCACAGCCGCGGAGCAATCCGTGATATCAAGTTAGGGTCAAAAAAACTTTTGCCCCTAACTTCATGTATATTGAATTTATTTTATTATAGAAAGGGGACAGTTATGAGTATTATTTTTCACGAAAGTTCAAAGACATTCCATTTATACAACAATGAAATCAGTTATATTATGTGTGTGCTTCCAAATGGACATCTTGGAAATCTCTATTTTGGGAAAAGAATCCATGACAGAGAAGATTTTTCATATCTTCTTGAGATGAAGCAGCGACCAATGACAGCCTGTGTTTATGAGGGAAACCGCAAATTTTCGCTGGAGCATCTGAAACTGGAATATCCGGTGTATGGTAGTTCTGATTACCGTTATCCGGCAGTGGAGATCCTTCAGGAAAACGGCAGCAGGATTTCTGATTTTACTTATGTAAGTTATACAATTGCAGTTGGAAAACCAAAACTTCAGGGACTTCCGGCTACATATACTGAGAAAGACGAAGAAGCCCAGACCTTATGTGTAAAATTGAAAGATGAAGTAACAGGAATTGTATTGGAATTGCTTTATACTATTTTTACACAGAGGGGAATCATCACCAGAAGTGCCAGATTTACAAACGAGGGTACATCATCAGTACATCTGTTAAATGCAATGAGCCTAAGCCTTGATCTGCCGGACAAGGATTATGTGTGGATGCAGTTTTCAGGTGCATGGTCCAGAGAACGTCATGTGAAAGAACGCAGATTAGAGCAGGGAATCCAGTCTGTGGGAAGCATCAGAGGAAATTCTTCCCATGAACATAATCCCTTTATTGTGCTCCGACGTCCGTCGGCAACAGAAAATGCAGGAGAAGTGATGGGATTCAGCCTGATCTACAGCGGAAATCACAGAATGCAGGCAGAGGTGGATACTCATGATACAACCCGCATCACTGTGGGAATCAATCCGCAGAATTTTGACTGGAAGCTGGACTGTGGTGAGAGCTTTCAGACTCCGGAAGCAGTAGTAGTATTTTCTGATAAGGGTCTGAATGGAATGAGCCAGACCTTCCATAAATTATATCAGAAGAGACTGGCAAGAGGTTACTGGAGAGACCGTCCCAGGCCAATCCTTAACAATAACTGGGAAGCTACTTATTTTGATTTTACAGAGGACCGTCTGGTAGAAATTGCTGCAAAGGCAAAGGAATGTGGTGTTGAATTATTTGTGCTGGATGACGGATGGTTCGGTGCACGAAGCAACGATTATGCAGGACTTGGTGACTGGGTGGCAAACAGAGAGCGTCTTTCGCAGGGAATCAAGGGAATCGCAGACAGGATTGAAGAGATGGGTATGAAATTTGGTCTGTGGTTTGAGCCGGAGATGGTGAATAAGGATTCCGACCTTTACCGTGCACATCCGGACTGGATCCTGCAGACGCCCCAGAGGCATTCCTGTCATGGCAGAAATCAGTATGTGCTGGACTTCTCCAGAAAAGAAGTGGTGGACTGTATTTATGAGATGATGTACAAAATCCTCTCAGAAGCAAAGGTTTCCTACATCAAATGGGATATGAACAGAAGTATTACGGAATGTTATTCAGCTGCACTTCCTGCAGACCGTCAGGGAGAAGTGTTCCACAGATATATTCTCGGAGTTTATGATCTGTATGAGCGGTTAAATACTGCATTTCCGCAGATTCTCTTTGAGTCCTGCGCAAGCGGTGGCGGACGTTTTGATCCGGGAATCCTTTATTATGCGCCACAGGGATGGACCAGTGATGATACAGATGCGGCAGAGCGTGTGAAAATCCAGTACGGCACAAGCATGTGTTATCCGGTAAGCTCCATGGGAAGTCATGTTTCTGTAGTACCAAACCATCAGTTAAACCGCAAAACTCCGTTACATACAAGAGCAAATGTAGCTTATTTTGGAACTTTCGGATATGAGCTGGATCTGAATAAACTGTCTGATGAGGAAATCAGTGAAGTAAAACAGCAGATTACCTTTATGAAAGAATACAGAGAACTGATCCAGTTTGGAACTTTTTACAGACTGAAGAGTCCTTTTGAGGGCAATGAAACTGTGTGGATGACAGTCAGCGAGGACAAAAAAACAGCGCTGGTATTCTGGTACAGGGAAAGAAATGTAGTAAACGCAGATTTTACCAGAGTACGGCTTCAGGGACTGGATTCGGATCTTATCTACAGAAATGAGTATAATGGAACAGAAAACTACGGGGATGAGCTGATGAATCTGGGACTGCTCACCACAGACTGTACAGCAGGTGAACCTACAAGTGAAGACGAACCATGCACAGACTATGAGTCCAGAATTTATGTTTTAACTGCAAAATAATAACCGAATCAGGTAAGCCCCTTGTGGAAGGTGCGAAAAGCAATAAGCAGAAATAAAAAATCAACAGTGAAAAGCAGGCAGAACGATCACACGGGATCGTCTACCTGCTTTTCGTTAAATTTATCCATCATTTCTTTATGAGTCTTATAATTCTTCGGACTCATTCCAAACTTCTTCTTAAAAGCTTTTGAAAAAACAAGTTGGTCTTCATAGCCCACATTATTAGCAATCTCTTTAACAGACAGACTGGTGCTGACCAGAAGACTGGCTGCTTTATGCATCTTATAATCAATGAGGAAGGTCTGTGCGGACATTCCAAGCTCTTTCTGAAAGGAACTGTTCAGATAGGCACGGCTGATTCCGATATTATCTGCAATATCAGAAATCCCGATTCCCTTTTGATACATATCTTTAATATATTCAATGGCAAGCTCCACGTAAACACTGGTGCTGTAAGCATATTTGATATTTTTTTTGTTCTGTGCAGACTGTTTTTCATGAAAGTCGGCAAGCTCGGCTAACAACAGGATCAGATAAGCCTGGCGCCTTAGATCATTGGCTTTGGAAAGCTGCTTATGATTCAGCATATAATCGATGTGTTTCAGGATTATTTTCTGATCCGGTGCAGGAAGCACTAATTGATTTTTGGAAAATCCACATTCTTTCACCATCGAATGAGCTCGGATTCCGCGAAAGCCGATCCAGGCATAAGTCCAGGGATTGATTTCGTCTGAACCATATGTGATAGGTTCATTTGGATAAATTACAAACATTTGTCCGGGAGTAAGGCTCCAGGTCTGACCTCCGGCAGAATAGAATCCGGTACCGTTCAGCACAAAATGGATGATGAACTCATCTCTTGGCATGGAACAGATATGTCCGGGCGGGCAGTGTTCTTTGCCCGTATGGATCAGACTGATATCAAGGGAGCCTTCTTTCAGGTTTTCAAGACAGCGGAAAGTAGCGCTGTCCGTATATTTTACATTTGGCATTTGCGCAATTCCTTTTTCTATTTTCTTTGACTGCAGATATTGTTGATATAAAGACATAAGGACTGATATCCTGCAAATACGCATAAATTCAAGTCGTTGTTGACATTTTACCATAAATTCAGCGTTTTTTCCATAACGATTATGACATAAATTCATTTCATTAGTCCATTTAAAAAAATAGACAAAAACGTATAATAAGAATCACAAGGAACACGTCGAAACGACGAATAAAGGAGGATGTATATGAGAAAAAACATGAAAAAACTCACAGTCGCAACAGTGATCGGTGCTATGACAGTTACTGCACTTGCACCAGTAAGCGCACAGGCGAAAGACAAAACTCTGACAGTTGCAATCTGGGATAACGGACAGAAAGCCGGACTTCAGGAAATCATGGATGAGTTTACAAAAGAGACCGGAATCAAAACTGAACTTCAGGTAGTAGAGTGGAGCAGCTACTGGACACTTCTTGAAGCAGGTGCATCAGGCGGAGACATGCCGGACGTATTCTGGATGCATTCCAATGAAGCTGTAAGATATATGTCCAATGATATCTTACTTGATCTGACAGACAAGATTGCAGACAGCGACAAACTGGAAATGGACAAATTCCCGAAAGATATCAAAGAAATGTATCAGTGGGACGGAAAAACATACGCAGTACCGAAGGACATCGATACAATTGCTATGTGGTACAACAAAGATATGTTTGATGAAGCAGGAATCGATTATCCGGACGGAAGCTGGACATGGGATGAATTCTATGACATTGCAGAAAAACTTACAAAAGAAGACGGAAGCCAGTACGGTTTTGCAGCAAACCCGTCTAACGAGCAGGATACATGGATGAATATTGTTTACTCCATGGGCGGACGTGTACTGACAGATGACAACAAATCCGGTTTTGATGATCCAAACACTATCAAAGCAATGGAATTCGTTGACAAATGCGTTAAAAATGTAATGCCTCCTGCATCTACAATGTCCGAAACAGGTACAGACGTACTCTTCGGATCTGGCAAGGTAGCTATGATTTCTCAGGGATCCTGGATGGTATCTGCTTTCAAAGACAACGATTATATCAAAGAGCACTGTGATGTGGCAAGACTTCCGAAAGATGCTGAAACAGGAGAGAGCGTATCTCTTTACAATGGTCTTGGATGGGCAGCATCTGCAAACACAGATATGCCAGACGAAGCTTTCCAGCTTATTGAGTGGTTCGGTTCCAAAGATATGCAGCAGAAACAGGCTGATCTTGGTGTAACAATGGCAGCTTACGAAGGAATGTCCGATGGATGGGTTAACAGTGTTGACTGCTTCAACTTACAGCCATACATGGATGCAATGGACAATATCGTATTCAGACCACACACAAATGCAACACTTGCATGGTGGAACCCAATGTGCGAAGAACTGAAGAAACCATGGAATGATGAAGAAAGCATGGATGATGCATGCAAGAATATCGTTACTATTATGAACGATGCCATCGCAGAAGAGTCCTATTAATTAATATTCAACAAAACCATTCATAAAAAATAAGAAACAGAAAAGCTGCCGCAGAAAAGATTCCGATCATGTGATAACTGCAGAAATCACAAAGGGTATGCTCATATGCGGCAGTTTTCTATTCAAATCAGCAACAGAATTTTATGATAAGAAGGAGTGAGAACCGTGGCAAATCCAAAAAAAGGTACCAGTCAGGCGCGGAATGAATTCATCTGGGGATGGGCGTTCATTCTTCCTACAATGCTTGGTCTGATCATCTTAAATATCTATCCGATTTTTAAGACCATTTATGAGAGCTTTTTCAAGACCGGAGATTTCGGCAAGGGAAATATCTTCATTGGTTTTGACAACTACGTAAAGCTGTTCCATGATGCGGAAGTATGGCAGGCATTATTAAATACATTTAAATATGCCATTGTGGAAGTTCCGTTTTCCATTGCCATTGCACTTGTACTGGCAGTTTTATTAAACCGTAAAATGAAAGGCCGTGCTGTTTACAGAACTATTTTCTTCCTGCCTATGGTTGCTGCTCCGGCTGCGATCGCCATGGTATGGAGATGGCTGTTTAACTCAGAGTTTGGTCTTCTCAATCACATTTTTCATACAAAGATTAACTGGATTTCTGATCCGAAGATTGCAGTCTATGCGATCGCAGTGATCGGTGTATGGTCCATCATTGGCTACAATATGGTACTTTTCCTGTCAGGTCTGCAGGAAATCCCAAGAGATTATTATGAAGCAGCAAGCATTGACGGAGCAACCGGAATCAAACAGTTCTTCCACATTACAATCCCGCTGCTTTCACCGACCATCTTCTTTGTAATGGTTACCCGTGTCATCGGTGCCATGCAGGTATTCGACCTGATCTTCATGGTTATGGACAGAAACAGTCCTGCACTTTACAAAACACAGTCACTTGTTTACCTGTTCTACCAGAATTCCTTTGTACAGAATAACAAAGGTTATGGTTCAACAATCGTCGTACTTCTTCTGGTTGTAATTATGATCATGACAGTATTCCAGAATATTGCGCAGAAGAAGTGGGTTCATTATAACTAAGGAGGGATAATTATGTCAGCAAGAGATAAAGCAAACAGAGTTCTGATCCATGTTATCCTGATACTGGTATCTATTACCATGCTGGTTCCTTTCTTATGGATGATTCTGACAGCTTTCAAAACTATGACAGAGGCAACCTCTGTCAACCCGTTCGTAATCCTCCCGTCTACATGGAGATGGGACAGTTTTAGAGAAGTAAGCGCAAATATGGATTTCTTACATCTGTATATCAATACCTTACTTCTGATCCTGGGTCGTGTTGTATGTGCGGTTCTGACAGCAACACTGGCAGGCTATGCATTTGGACGTCTGAACTTCAGGGGGAAAAACCTGATGTTCTCTCTGGTCCTTTTCCAGATGATGGTTCCTGGACAGATTTTCATTATCCCACAGTACTTAATGGTAAGCAAAATGGGCATGCTCAATACCATTTTTGCCCTGGTATTTCCCGGTATTGTTACTGCATTTGGTACATTCCTCCTCAAACAGGCTTATATGGGACTTCCGAAAGATCTGGAAGAGGCTGCACGTCTTGACGGATGTAACATCGGTCAGACCTTCCTGTTCATCATGGCTCCTCTGACACGTTCTTCCATGGTGGCACTGGGAATCTTCACAGCAGTATTTGCATACAAAGATCTGATGTGGCCTTTGATCTGTAACAAAGATGTAATGCCTCTGTCAGCAGCACTTGCAAAAATGCAGGGACAGTACACCAACAATTATCCACAGCTGATGGCAGCATCTCTGCTTGCATGTATCCCGATGATCGTACTGTATCTGATCTTCCAGAAACAGTTCATCGAAGGTATTGCAACATCCGGTGGTAAGCTGTAAAATAAATATTAAGTAAAAGTTCAGGTGTTCAGAAAGATTAATTGTTTGATCTGAGCTGCACAGGCAGGCTTTGTTATAAAAAATGAAAACTATAACAGGGCTTGCCTGAAACTGGATTTGATAATATTTAGAGTGTGTTTGAAAAATGCTTTCCTCAAGATGCGCGTCACAATTTGCGGGAATGTTTTTTTTTACATGCTCTAGAGCGTGTCTGAAAAACATTTTAAATTGTTTATTTTAACCAAATTAATATTG
>OLWX01001333.1_pt1 | contig 11677 bp, 9 predicted proteins | sample 1673541 | NCBI WGS metagenome assembly OLWX01 (sample SAMEA103958114, study PRJEB25191) | human gut metagenome | reverse complement strand
GATTATCCATTTCATTCCTCCTAAACGTTATCGTTCTTATTATAAAGAGAATTATTCTATAAATCAACCGCGAGATTGTGAAATTTACGTTATATCCGGATTTCTGTTGCTGAAAACAGAATCTGTGCTTTTTCTGCAGCAACAAAATTTATTTATATTTTTCTGAATTTCTCTGTTACAAACCGTTCTTTTTGTAGTATACTATTGACAAACTGATTACTGCTCACTTCGTTCCCGGTAATGCACTCCGCAATACACAGAATTTATGCTGACCGCATAAATTTGCGCTGTATGTCCCGGGATATTCTAAATGAGCATTACTAAAAATGTGATGAGGAAAGGAAATGAACAAATGAAGATAGGATTTGACAACGACAAGTATCTGAAAATGCAGTCCGAACACATTCGGGAACGTATCAGCAAGTTTGGTAACAAGCTTTATCTGGAATTTGGCGGCAAGCTTTTTGATGACTACCATGCTTCCAGAGTTCTTCCGGGATTTGAGCCGGACAGCAAACTGCGCATGCTGATGCAGCTTTCTGATCAGGCAGAGATCGTCATCGTAATCAGCGCTGCTGACATTGACAAGAATAAAGTCAGAGGTGACCTTGGTATCACTTATGATGAAGATGTACTCCGTCTCATGGAAGTATTTACAGAGCGTGGTCTTTATGTAGGAAGTGTCTGCATCACTCAGTATGCAGGACAGGAAAGCGCAGACGCATTCAAGAAACGTCTGGAGAAACTTGGAATCAAAGTATACGTGCTTTATCTGATCCCGGGTTATCCGAATAATACTTCCTTTATTGTAAGTGATGAGGGATATGGCAAGAACGATTATATCGAAACAACAAGACCACTGGTTGTCATCACTGCTCCAGGACCCGGAAGCGGAAAAATGGCCACCTGCCTTTCTCAGCTTTACCATGAATACAAGCGCGGTGTCAAGGCAGGATATGCCAAATTTGAAACTTTCCCAATCTGGAATATCCCGCTGAAGCATCCGGTAAATCTGGCATATGAAGCAGCTACTGCTGACTTAAATGATGTGAACATGATCGACCCGTTCCATCTGGAAGCATATGGTGAGACTACTATTAACTACAACCGTGACGTTGAAGTTTTCCCTGTTCTTCAGGCTATGTTTGAAAAGATCATGGGCGAGTGCCCTTACAAATCTCCCACAGATATGGGCGTTAATATGGCCGGTAACTGCATCGTTGATGATGAAGTCTGCAAGGAAGCTGCACGTCAGGAGATCATCCGCAGATATTATAAGAGCATGGAAGCTCTGGTTCGCGGAACAGGCCGCGAAGAAGAAGTTTATAAGATTGAGCTTCTGCTGAAACAGGCTCATGTGACCATCGAAGAACGCAAGGTGGTTCCTGCTGCGCTGAAACGTGAAGAAGAAACAGGTGCACCTGCTGCTGCCATGGAACTTCCTGACGGACGTATTGTTACAGGTAAGACCTCTGAACTTCTTGGTGCATCTTCAGCACTGCTTCTGAATGCACTGAAAGAACTGGCAGGAATTGAGCATGACAAACATGTTATCTCTCCGGAAGCATTAAAACCAATTCAGGCGCTCAAGACAGAATACCTTGGAAGCAAAAATCCAAGACTTCACTCTGATGAAACTCTGATCGCGCTTTCCATCAGTGCCGCAGATAATGAAGATGCGAAGCTAGCCCTGCAGCAGATTCCGAAATTAAAAGGCTGCCAGGTTCATACTTCCGTACTTCTGTCTCAGGTGGATATCCTGGAGTTCCGTAAGCTGGGTGTTGAACTTACCTGTGAGCCGAAATCTGAGCATTCTAAGAAACTGCAGAAATAATTTCTGAAATGGTTTTCAAATAGCAGCAGAAAACTCTGAAAATCCACAATATCTATATAATGATACAAGAAAGAATCCTGCCTGAACATATGACAGTTTCATATGAACAGGCAGGAATTTTTTATTTCTCTATAATCTCAATCGCTCTGTCCGGATAGTTTGTAATGACAGCTTCTGCGCCTGCATCTTTTACCAGCTGGATGTGTTCTGGTTTGTTGGCAGTCCATACGTGCATTTTGAGTCCGGCGCGTTTGACTTCTTCCATGAACTGTGGGTATTTCAGGTGGTAAACTGCAGGGTGTACGGCGTTGATTCCGAGATTTTTGGCGTACATGGCTGGATTTACCCATCCGTCGCTGAAAAGGATTCCGGTCTGTACATGGTCGTCCAGTTGTTTTAACTGTAACAGGCTGTAATGGTTAAAGGAGGAATAGATCAGCTGGTCTTCCATGTTCATTTCTTTTACCATTTTCAGGATTTTCTCTTCCATTCCCGGATAGAAGCAGATGCTGTTCTTTAATTCAATGTTTACCATCATGTCTGTAGTGCGCATGAGGTCCAGCACTTCTGCCAGAGTTGGGACGCGATAGATTCCTGTTGGTTCTGCGGAAGTGCTGACTTTTAATTCTTTTAACTGAGCCGATGTCATATCTTTGATTAGTCCAGTACCGTCTGTGACACGGTCTACAGTTTCATCATGCATTACGATTAGTTCACCGTCTGCGGAGGTATGTACATCCAGTTCGATTCCGTCTGCGCCCTGTCTGATGGCAAGTTCAAATGCTTCCAGAGTGTTCTCCGGTCTGTATCCGCTGGCACCCCTGTGTGCCCATACTTTTGTTGTTCTCTTTGTTGTTTCTGTCATTTCCATATGCCTCTCTTATATAAAATTCATTTACAATATCCCCCAATAATATATTTCACCTTTTCCATCTCCGCTTTTTTGCAAAATACCCGGACAGCCAGGCTGTCATATTGTGGAAATTACCGTAAATCTTCATAAACAGGGAACCGCATACGCAGCCCCCTGTCCTCATTTAAGTATAAATATTTTTCCTGTGAATGATTATAACACTTCTCAATATACTGTTATCAATATTTTTATTCATTCAGCAAGTTATAATCTTCGATGGATTTGTTCATATCAGAAGCCATTTTGCTCACCGCATCCTCTGCAGATTCTTTTCCGTTGAGCATATTCTCAATCTCTGTTTCTACAATCGCACGTGCTTCCGGGAATACACTGAGAAGTGCACCTGCATATTCCGGTGCAGAATCATGAAGCTGGTCAATGGCTGTCTGGAACTGTGGGTATTTTGCAATGTTGTCTTTGAATACCTGCTCGTCATGTGCTGCTGTTGTTACAGGGAAGTATCCTGTCTGTGCATTCCAGTATGCCTGTGATTCCGCAGATACCAGATATTTTACAAATTCCCATGTAGCTGCTTTCTTTGCATCATCCTGGTTGTCAAGCATCCAGAGAGAAGCACCACCGATGGATACACCACCTTTATCATCATCTGTAATGGATGGGAAGTATGCGGTACCTACTTCAAAGGAACCGTTTACATCCTGCAGAATCTGTTTCAGGGACGCTGTGGAACCTAATGTCATAGCTGCTTTTCCGGAAGAGAAATCTGCAAGTCCGGAATCTCCGCCTCTTCCTACGTTTGGTGCATAGCCTGCGTCATAAAGTTTCTTCCACTCATTAAGAATATTCAGTGCACCTCCGTTTTCATCGAATGCAACCTTTGTAGCTGCTGCCTCACGTCCGTTTCCGTTATCTACATATGGCAGACCCTGTTTGCACATAAACTCTTCGAAAAACCATCCATAGATTCCCATGGATAATGCTTCTCCCGCACCGCCTTTGTTTACAAGGTCATCTGCAACCTCTGCGATTCCCTCAAGGCTTGTAGGTACCTCTGTCACACCTGCTTTGTCAAACATATCCTTGTTGTAATAAAGAATCGGTGTAGAGGAGTTAAATGGCATGGAATATAATTTATCATCTACTGTATAATAAGCTGTGATATTTGGTTCCAGATCAGATACATCATATCCTTCGCTGTCAATCATGTCCTGCATTGGGATCACCCATCCGGAATCGATCATGAAACGGGTTCCGATATCATAAATCTGCACCAGATCAGCTCCCATATTTCCAAGCTGGGCACTCTTTAACTTATTGATCTCATCGTCATATTCTCCCTGATACTGAGAATCCACTTTAATTCCATATTCATTTTCTTCATTAAATTTATTCACCAGATAGTCCAGTGCTTCCCCGTTGACACCGCCCATTGCGTGCCAGAATGAAATCGTTGTTCCCTCCGGAATGTCTGCCTTTTTCTCTGCTGCCATGCAGGTAGTTGGAAGAATTGCGCTGAATACTGTTGCTGCTGTTAATAATACTGCGAGTTTACGCTTCATAACTTACCTCTTTCTTTTCATGTTGTTTGTTTTTGTTTTCTCTATTTCTCAGCCTTTTACGGCACCTGAGAACATACCTCGGATCAGCTGCTTCTGTCCTGCAATGAATATGGAAATGGACGGAAGGATAATCAGTACTACGCCTGCGATCATCAATGTAATAGACTGGGAGTCTACGCTGTCCAGCATACCGATACCGATCTGTACAGTACGCATCTTGTCTGATCCTGTCACAAGTAATGGCCACATGTACATATTCCATGCATTAATAAATGTGTACACTGCCATAGCTCCCATTGCTGATTTTGTCAGCGGCATCAGAATCTGCCAGATAAATCGCAGATTGGAGCAGCCGTCAATCTTCGCTGATTCATACAGCGAAATCGGAAATGTAAGATAAAACTGTCTGAACAGAAAGATTCCCATTGCAGATGTGAGATAGGGCACGATCAGTACCTGATAGGAATCCAGCCAGTTCCATCCGCTGACTGTCAGGTAATTGGAAATAATCGTTGCCTCTCCCGGAATCATCATAGTTGCCATCACCAGCATAAACAGCACATTTTTTCCTTTGAAGTCCAGGAAGGAAAAGGAAAATGCTGCCAGTGAACAGGAAATGATCTGTCCGAAAGTGATGAGACCTGCTACCAGGAAAGAGTTTACTACAAAACGAACCAGTGGAACCTTCTGCAGTGCCTGTCGGAAATTCTCCAATGTCGGATGTTTGGGCAGGATATTCATATCCAGAGTAAAAAGTTCACCGGATGGCATAAATGCAATACTTACTGCATATAAAAGAGGCAGAAGAACAATTAATGCCACGACAATATTTAAGACAATGTGTCCGGCAGTTCTGGCCGCTCTTTTATATTTCTGCTGCGCCAGCATTTTTGCTTTTACTTCCTGAAACCTCTGGCGTTCCAGATCCATCTGTTTTTCTTTTTCAGCAGTGATGCTGCCTAACTGTGACATTAATATTTCACTCCTTTTTTCTCAATTTTAAACATTACCAGAGTAAGTACCAGCACGATCAGGAAAAGTACCACTGACTGGGCTGCTGCACTTCCGAAACGATAGTTAAAGAAGGCATCTCTGTAAATGGAATACACTATCAGGTTTGTGGATTCTCCGGGACCACCCTGTGTCAGAATCTTGACCTGTCCGAATGACTGGAATGCCTGAATGATGTTTACCACTAATGTGTAGAACATCATTGGTGCCAGTCCCGGAAGTGTCAGGCGGTAGAATTTCTGGAATGAACTTGCGCCGTCTACGGAAGCTCGTTCATAAATAGTTTCATCAATGTTACTTAATCCTGCTGAAAAATACAGGAAGTTGATTCCACTGTTAAGCCATGCAGTAAGAACTGCTACGCAGATCAGTGCGTATTTCGGATCACTGACCCAGTTGATATCCAGATGAAAAATCTTATTGATGATTCCTACGGATGGATGAAGCATGATCTTGAAGATCATTGCTGCTGAACTGGATGCGATTGCCATTGGCAGTGCATATGCAGTACTGAAAAAACGGATTCCCGGAAATGTTTTGTTGCAGAGGACTGCTGTTGTAAGTCCCAGGATCATACTGACTGCAACTACGATCACAACAAAGATCAGGGTAACTGCCAGACTGTTCCAGAATGAGGATGACTGTAATAATTCTTTGTAGTTGCCAAGTCCTACGAATAGTTTTGCCTGTCCCATCTTATTCGTTTTAAAAAGACTTAAGTATAAAGTCTTAAAAAACGGGTAGAATAAGAAGATTCCAAAGATCAGAAAGCTTGGAAACAGGTATGCGTAGGCACCTGTGTTTTTTAACTTCTTCATGTATTGAACACCTTTCCTGTTTTTATGAGTTTTATATTGAACTTTTGAACAATATCATTGCTTATGAAAACATCCCTTTTCTCAGAGTGATATTCTCCTGAGTTTCCAGATCAAATGCTGAAATGTATGCCATGTCGATCCAGAGTGTTACTTTATCGCCTTTATCAAGCAGACTGTCACCGGAAACTTTTGCACAGCAGTCCTGACCATCGTGATTGAAATGAAGGATTACTTCTGCCCCAAGCAGTTCTCTGGCTGTGACTGTGACTTCCATTTTCCACTCACCTCTGGTATCTGCTTCTGCCGGTTTTTCCAGGAAATGTTCCGGACGGATTCCGAGTTCAATATTTCTTCCAACATAGCCCTGTCGCTTCAGGATTTTCCATAAGAAATCCGGAATGGGGATGTCGCCATCGTTCTCTGTACGGAATGTAGGGATTCCTACCTTTTCCATTACCAGACCTTTAATAAAGTTCATAGACGGAGAACCTATGAATCCTGCAACAAACCTATTTATCGGATAATCATACAGGTTCTGCGGAGTATCTGCCTGCTGCACTACGCCCTGATTCATCACTACGATCCTATCTCCCAGAGTCATTGCTTCTGTCTGATCATGAGTAACGTAAATAATGGTGTTTCCAAGGACTTTGTGAATACCTGCAAGTTCTACCCTCATCTGGGTACGAAGTTTTGCATCCAGATTGGATAATGGCTCATCCATGAGAAGTATTTTCGGCTCACGAATGATGGCATTTCCGATGGCTACTCGCTGACGCTGACCGCCTGAAAGATTCTTTGGTCTTTGTTTCAGCAGATTTTCCAGTCCCAGAAGTTCTGCTACATGATGAACCTTTTTATCAATCTCTTTTTTCGGTACTTTTCTTACCTGCAAAGAGAAAGCAATGTTATCGTAAATATTCATCTGTGGATAGAGAGCATAGCTCTGGAAAACCATTGCAAGGTCGCGCTCTTTTGGTTCCAGATAGTTGACCAGTTTGTCTCCGATCCATAATTCACCGTCGCTGATATCTTCCAGTCCTGCAATCATTCGAAGTGTGGTTGACTTTCCGCATCCGGACGGACCAACGAAAACTACCAGTTCTCCTTTTTCTATTTCAAGATTAAAATTCTTTACTGCCTGAAAGCCGTTTTCATAGCTTTTGCAGATGTCTCTTAATATGATTTCCGACATTTGATTTCCTTTCCTCTCCTGCTTTTACGATTAATATTTTTCACTGATATTTTTTTGTCGGGCTGCTTTGGCAATACCTTTTCAGTTATCTTTATGAAAAATATCCGGCAAGCTTCCCCAGTGACTGGCACCGGAAACCATTTTTCCATTCTTCTACACTGGCTTCGCCTGTAAGCACCAGACAACTGTCAATGCCTGCCCGTTTCCCGCATTCCATATCTGTATAGATTCTGTCACCGATAAGCAGGGTCTGTTTCGGAGTGCATCCTGTTTCTTCCAGACAGGCATATACCATTCCGGGTGCAGGTTTGCCGATATATTCCGGTTCTCTGCCAACAGATGCCGTAATCATCCGGCAGATGGAACCGCAGTCCGGTATCATTCCGAAATCAATAGGGCAACGCAGATCCGGATTTGTTGCAAACCAGGGAACTTTTGTCTCTGTGAGCTGTTTACAGACCTGAACCAGTTTCTCATAGGTAAGCTCTGTATCATAAGCGCAAAGTACGCAGTCTACATCATCTCCTGCCTGATCTGTGATGTTCAGACCTGCTTTTCGCAGTTCGCTGCAGTAGGTTTCGGTAGCTGCTACCAGGATTTTTTCGTTTCCGTAATATTTCTTCATGAAATCTCTGGCGTAGGTTCCTGCAGTGATAAATTCCTCTTCCGTAGTTTCAATTCCCCAGTCATGAAACTGCTCTACATAATCACTGGCTGCTTTGGACGAGTTATTTGTCAGAAACCGGAAAATTCCACCGTTTTCTTTTACTGTCTGAAGAAAGTCTGCTGCACCCGGAAGAAGTTCACTTCCCAGAGCAACAGTTCCGTCAATATCCAGAAGAAACAGTTTTTTTTCTTTTATCATTGATGCAAGATTGTTCTGCATATTATTGATATTTCTCTCCTCTTTTTTAACTATATTGCTTTTTATTGTCATTGCACTGTCCACCGACTTTTTGCATTTGACACTGGAGTGTGTTTGAAAAATGCAGATTGCGGAAATGATTTTTCAAATACGCTCTGGCATTATTATAAAAACTTTTTGACATCACCAACAATCTTATTTTGGGCAAATAAATGTTAAATGCGCATAAAAAAATCACGACTGTTCGCCGTGATTTTTTTACATTTTGATTTTATTGCTGTTGTCTTAATTATCTGTTTCGCCTTTGTTTCTGCATTATTCATACATTGGATATGAGTTTTTTCTCATTTTACTTAGATTTTATTTGTTTAATTTACAGAGATTCCGGTCTTTCCACCTCATAGCTGGACCAGTCATCGACTGTAGTAGATGCAGATGTATCTGCGCTGTCCTGATAGGAGCCTACTGTAATTGTGTAGTCACTGTCACCCTCTACATAAGTTGTTCCGTCTGTACCTACAATGGAAACTGTTTTGCCGTCCGCATCTGTGATGGTTCCTGCGTTTGACAGGGATGTGATGATGCTGTCGCCGGTTACTGTCCATGTAGAATCTTTGTCAATTACTACGTTACAATATCCGTCTCCACCGTTTCCTGCGTTGGATTCGTCATTGACAAACGCACCTTCCAGTGTGCTGCCGTTGGTCATATAGAAATCAAGGTCACTGATGGAATCCCAGATTACATTCCCTTTCATATCCTGGCTGTCTGCTGTGAAGTTGCAGTCAGATCCGTTGGCACCGCTCTGGCCCCATCCACGCTGGTTGTTGTTTCCTGTGCACTGCAGGAAGAATTCATTGTCATCATTGTATGTGATGTCTACGTCCTTTAATGTGATAGTACATTCTGTATTTGTTGTATAGAATAAGCCACCATTCTTGGATGTGATCGTTCCACCATCCATCTGGAATGTGCTGTTACCTACTTCAGAATCACCTGACATACTCTGATATAGAATGACTGTCCATGTGGTATCATTCTGATCATCATCACTCATATTTCCGGTCAGATTGCTGTTATAGAGTCTCAGAGAGTTTAATCCCTCGATGCAGACTGCTTCTGAACCATTTGCTGTCAGTTCTGCATTGTTGACTGCAATATCTGCTGTACAGTAAACCGCAGGAGAGCCTACCCCGTTAGATGTATAAGTACCGCCGTCCACTACCATTGTTCCGCCGCCTCTGTCACTGCGGATTGCCGCGGAGGATTCGCCATTTGTCTCTACATTCAGATCCCAGGCATAGAGCTTTCCGCCACCTGCTGCGTGGATTCCGCCTGAAGTATCCTGCTGTGTGGTGATATCTGTATCTGCTGCATATACAGTTCCGTCACCGTATGCAAAGAGTCCTGCACCACCTTTGCTGTCTGTGGTTACTGTACTGCCTTTAACATATGCAGTTCCGTCTGTGGCAAGAACTGCTGCTCCTACACCATAGAAGCTGGAGTTATCACCGCCCTGGCTGTCTGAGGATGTTCTTGAGATTGCGTCATTGCTTAAGGTAACCTCTGCACCATTGGAAACAAGTGCTGCATTTTCGTCTGTTCCTGTAGATTCCAGAGTGGTATCGGAGACTGTTTCATCTGAGCTGTATTCATTTGCTGCATCGTAGCTGTCTACACCGGAAGCCTGGCCGCCAGGACCACCCTGTCCGCCTCCCATATCCATGGACTGGACTGTGATGGTTGCTGCGTTTCCGTCGTCATCTAATGTAATAGCTACTACGTCTCCCTCTTTGATGTCATCTAATGTAATCTCCTCGGTCTGACCTGCAACATCTGATGCTCCCTGACTATCTGGTGCCTGACCGTTACCATCCGGGGCTTCTCCCTCTGGTTTTTTCGTAGCTTCGCTGTCTGTATTGTCGCTGTCAGATGCTTTTTCCGTCTTTTCTGCGTCACTGCTTTCTGAGTCGTCAGATGCATCTGTCTTTTCTGAATCATCAGTGTTTTCAGTATCTTCCGATTTTGCATCTGCATTGTCATCAGCATTATCTCCATCCGGTTTCTCTGGCGTTTCTCCGTTATCTCCGTCTGGTTTCTCCGGCGCCTCTCCACCAGGTGCTCCCTGACCGCCGCCCATGGACTGTTTCGTAATCACTGTGCTGTCTGTAACTGTGATTTCCTGTTCTTCGCCTGTCAGGTCTAACATAGATGGTGCTTCTCCGTCCGGAGCTCCCTGACCATCACCGTTACCATCTGGCGCTTCGCCTTTGTCTGTGTTATCTGCGGATGCGTCATCCGTTGATTCAGTATCTTCTGTTGCTTCATCTGTATCTGATGACTCGTCTGTGCTGGCATCGTCTGTTTTTTCACTGTCTGCATCTTTAGAACCTTTGGCATCGCCATCTGCCTTTGCATCATCTCCATCCGGTTTCTCCGGCGCTTCGCTATTTTCGCCACCCTGGGGCTGTTCACCAGGCTGGCTCATTTCTTTTCTGGTTCCTACTGCAATGGTGATTTTTCCATCTTCTACAGATTTTACTTCTCCGAGAATTTCATTTTCGTTTGTTTCTTCTTTGCTGTCGTCTGCTTTCTCGTCAGATGCTTCTGCTGTATCTTCTGTGATGTCATCTGCATCCTGAGTACTTTCTGTTTTGCTGTCTGCCGCAAACGCAGTTACCGTAGAGCCCACAGATGTTGCTGTTATCATAACTCCCATGAGCATTGCCAGATGTTTATATTTCATAATAATACCTCTCTATTCTTTATATTTTGAATTTTCTCTGTTTCTTTTGTTTTTGTTGATGGTATTACTATATCTGATAAATGTGTTTGATCTATGGTCAGTCTACGAAAAAAATGTGTTCTCCTATAAATGGTACATTTCAGATTTGCGGTGTTTTAATAATGGAAGCTGCTCTCTGATCTGGTCTTCCCGGTCCAAATCTATTTCTTCTATTAAAATGCCCTCTTTCTCATCCAACTGTTTCATAACCTTTCCCCATGGATCTGTTACAATAGAATGTCCCCAGGAAATATATCCTGCCTGTGTATCTCTGGCAGGAGCACATCCAAGCATGTAGATCTGATTGTCAAGGGCTCTTGCACGAAAAGTCAGTTCCCAGTGTGCCGGACCTGTGGTCATATTAAATGCTGCAGGGACGAAAATCATCCTTGCACCGTCCAGTACCATTGTGCGGGCAAACTCCGGGAAGCGGATGTCGTAGCAGATCATGACACCCATTTTCCCAAATTCAGTATCAAACACGGTAGCATGATCTCCCGAAGTCAGAGTATCAGATTCCTTGAAATGCTGGCCATTTTTTACATTGATATCAAAGAGATGAGCTTTTCTGTGCTTACCAATCTGTTTTCCATCTCTGTCAAAAATATAAGAAGTGTTGTAAACCTTTCCCACATCATCTGCTTCCGGCATGGAACCTGCGATCAGATAAATATGATACTTTCTGGCATAATCAGACATTGCCTGCCAGGATGGGCCGCCTTCTTTTTCGGCATAA
>OLWX01001323.1_pt1 | contig 11769 bp, 11 predicted proteins | sample 1673541 | NCBI WGS metagenome assembly OLWX01 (sample SAMEA103958114, study PRJEB25191) | human gut metagenome | reverse complement strand
CTTATAAATAAATCTCGCAGTCGTCTTCTACTTTCTTGCAGTTCTTCAGGACTTCTTTCATTACACTGTCCGGATCCTGTCCTTCTTCAAACTCTACTTTCATTTTAAGCATCATGAAATTCACGCTTGCATCTTTAACACCGGCTGTGTTCTTTGCTGCTTCTTCCATTTTGTTTGCACAGTTTGCGCAGTCAACTTCGATTTTGTAAGATTTCTTCATAGTAGTGATCTCCTTCTCATATACGTTTTATTCACGTTTTCATATGAACATTCATTCATATGTTTGATTGTATTATATCATGCTGATTATATATGTCAATATATTTTAAAGAAATTCTCTCATGATTTATGCACAAAAAAATCCTCTCAGTATTGTAAAATATACTGAAAGGATTTACTTTCTTTTATTCTTTCACCAACAGTGCGACTGCTTCTGTCCACACGGTTTCGCAGAACTGGTCCACGCAACAGGCTTTTTCAAGGCGATATCCAGCCTGAAGAAATGCCTCCAGATCACGTGCAAGGCTGGTTGCTTTACAGGAGACATACACAATACGATTTACCCCATAGGAAAGGATCTTCGACAGTGCTTTCGGATGGATTCCATCGCGAGGTGGATCCAGGACGATCACATCCGGCTTCTCAGTCAGATCATCCAGAACCTTCAGGACGTCACCGGCAATGAATTTACAGTTATCCAGTCCATTCAGCTTCGCATTCTCTCTTGCTGCTGCAACTGCATCTTCCACGATTTCCACACCGATCACTTCTTTTGCTACCGGAGCAAGCAGCTGCGCGATCGTTCCGGTTCCACTGTAAAGATCGAACACTTCCATTCCACTCGTATTCTGGATATAATCACGCACAATATTGTACAGTACTTCCGCAGCCAGTGAATTCGGCTGGAAGAAAGAAAACGTGCTGATACGGAATTTCAGACCGAGCAGTGTCTCATAGAAATAGTCCTGTCCATAAAGTATCCTTGTCTCATCGCTCTGAACTACATCTGAAAGTGAATCATTAAGAATATGCATGATTCCAACAATCCTGCCCTCCAGTGGAAGAGCCAGAAGCTGATCTTTCAGCGGTTCCAGATCATACTCTTCCTGAGTGGTCGTTACAAGATGCACCAGAATCTCACCGGAAGTAACACCTCTTCTCAACATCAGGTGCCGCAGATAACCTGTATGCTGCAGTTTTCTGTAATACGCAGCACCTTTTTCTCTGAAAAATTCTCTTACACAAGTCAGGATATCCGTCATATCCTTATGCACCAGCTTACAGTCGTCAGTATTCAGGATATCATACGTACTTCCTTTCTTATGCAGGCCAAGGGACAGTGGTCCGTCTTTGACCTCATCTCCAAAAGAAAACTCCATCTTATTGCGGTATCCGAATTCGATCGGGCTTCCGTGAATACCCTCCCATTCAAAAGCTGCATTTCCATTCTCATCTATCTGACCACCCTGGATCAATGCCTCTTCCAGAAGCTCTCGTATCTGTGTCTCTTTCATATGAAGCTGGTCTTCATAGGACATTGTCTGATACATGCAGCCACCACATGCCGGAAAATTGCTGCATACCGGTTCTCTTGTCTCCAATGGTGATTTTTCCATTACCTCCAGGATACGTCCCTGTGCCCTTCCGGAACGTTTCTTCTGAATCATAAAGCGTACCTTCTGTCCCGGAATTCCGTTCTTGATCAGAACCTTCTGATCCTCCACAAAAACATATCCCTTATTCGGGAAGTCCACCTTCTCTATTACACCTTCGTAAATTTCACCTTTTTTCATGCTTTCTATTCCTCATTTATATATTTGAAACACTTGCATCCAGCTGTCTCTTCGTAACCCTCACTCTTTTGTCTTTGACAGAGCAGTAAAACAGCCCCGGTTATCTGCCGGAGCTGTTTGAACTTCATGCTACGCTTACTCTGTTGCCATTCTCTCTGCAAGCAGTCATCTTACTCTTCTTCATCCTCGAAGTAATCATCAAAATCATCATCGAAATCTTCTTCAAAATCTTCCAGATAATCCGGAGCAAAGAAGCGATATACTGCAAATGCGATTCCTGCAACTGCTGCAACTGCGCCTATGATAGCCAGTACCCAGAGGACTGTATTTTTTTCTTTTTCGTCTTCTTTTTTCTTTAAAGCAGCAAGTAAATCCTCAATTTTCTCGTTCAGGTTTAAATTATTCAGATTCATGACGGGCACCTTCCTCTCACTCATTTATAGGTCATAGTATACCACTAATCCATCCATTTTACCATATTTTCTCGCAAATTTTCGATTATGTTTCTGCACCTTATCACTCCAGAACTTCTGATACACCAATCCGCTCCCCAAGTTTTACTCTTGTCTCAATTCCCTTTTCGGAATTCATAAAGATGTCTGGATCAGGCAGTACTCGTTCCTTCTGTGTCATCAGTATAACCGTCGAACCACCAAATGCGAAATTTCCTTTTTCTTTTCCCCGTTTTACACGGCCACGAAGTGGTACATTCTCAATCCTGCCGACCATCAACGCTCCGACTTCCATCATCAGAACAGTTCCAAAATTCACAGTCTTCAACAACGCATATTCTCTTGTATTTTCTTTGTAGATTGGATACACATCATTGGCGACCGGATTGACCGTATGCAGTTCACCCGGAATATGCACTCTCCGGGATTCAAATCCATCATCTATATAGATATATCTGTGATAATCGTCCACACATAAACGGAACACCCAGAGAAGTCCGCCTTCGTATCGTTTCGCCAGAACCGGATTCTTCAGAAGTTCAGCAACTGTATAGGATGTATGTTTGATTTTTACATGACAGTTCTCACTGATCGGATAAACACTCACCCTGCTGTCGCAGGGACTGACAAAAGCTTCCGGTACCATATCAATTTCTCTGGCACCCTCTCGAATCTGTCTGGTAAAAAAATCATTGTACGACCAATACTTTTTCGGTTCATAATCTCTCATATCAATTCCTGCATGTCTTATAAATGCCGGAACCGCCAGTGCAGATACTCTGGAGTCCAGAATTCTGCCCCCAATCTCTGAAAGTACAGGATTTACAAGAGGTTTAAGTAAAGCCCTGCCAATCGCAGAGCCATACATTTTTTCCAGGAATCTGTCCTGAAACGAATCATTTTCAGTTACATGACCTTTTCGGTCTGCCGTATATGTTGTCATGCTGCTGCTCCTTTCAACTTCCTGACCGTATGATAATGAGCCCACCATCCTTCTTTGTAAAAAAGAATAAACAATACCGCCACTGCCACAACTGCAACCAATACCACCAGTTCCTGATTGGTCGGCTTACGGAAACGGAAATTAAAAACAAACAAGAATCCTACGATCAGCATCGCTGCATGAAGCAATCCCACAAAATAACGAAATCCCGGGAAAAATACCGATGCCACAAACAGAAGTGGCATGATCACAGCCATAGATGTGATTGGAAGTCCCTGATAGTACTTGCGGTTCTCAGATGTCTCGCTCTGGCGTTTTGCCTCCATCACATTAAAGTATGCAAGACGGATCACTCCTGCCATCCCGTAAAATGCAAGGATCGCAATGCTGTATGCTTTACACATTCCAAGTTTGTAGCCCAGAATGATTGGAAAAATCCCAAAACAGACAATGTCACAAAGAGAATCGATCTGAATGCCAAAGGATTTCTCATCATCGGTCCTGTTCTTCTTTGTCCGGGCTATCTTTCCATCAAACATATCACACAGTCCGGAAAAAGCCAGACAGGATACCGCCAGAGTAAGCCTCCCGTCGATCGCACAAAACATACCCAGGATGGATGAAACAAGACTGATATATGTAACAACTACTGTATAATCATAAAATCCTATCATTCGTAACTCTCCTTATTTTCTTTGCCATGCCCCTGCCCGATCGTAAGCTGTGCCACAATCGTAAAAAGTGCACTGATCAAAAGCTCCCCATAATAACCAAGTCCTCTGCTGAGAACCATCCCCGGCAGAAGTAATGTGCCAAATACCGGGGTGAATATTGTCAGGAACAGTGTCTCACTGATTCCCATACCTCCCGGAAGCGGAAGCATATCTACGGAAACCGAGATCACTGCCTGAAGAAACAGCACCGTCCAGAATCCTGTTCCTGACAGTGAAAATGCTTTATATACAAACCATGTTACTGCAAACATTGCCATTCTCTGTACAAATGTGATCGCAATGACATTCACGATCACTCTCGGATGTGTCTTCAGATAAGCAGCTGTATCTCTGTAAGTATCCATGGAATTTTCCAGTTTTTTTAGCCTTCCTTCTTTGTGATGCAGAATATGGAATTTCTCTAGAATCGAAAGTCCCCATACAAGAGCTGATCTGGCAAGCAATGGATGAAACACCAGAATCGTCATAAAAGTCACACAAAAAATATTCAGTCCCAGTCCCAGATAGAAAACAGGAAGAATTCCTTCCAGATACTGATGCAGGAATCCTCTTCCAAACACAGCTACTCCGATACCGACCACCACCAGCACCAGCTTATAGGTGATCGTAATGATCATCAGAATAACCGCAGAAACCGGGATAGATATATTTTTCTTTTTCATATAATATGCCTGCATTGGCTGTCCACCACTCGCAGATGGTGTAATACAGCTGAAAAAGAATCCTACTGATGAAAAGAGAAAACAGGTCCTTTTTTTCAGTTTTATTCCATAGGACCGCATCATATACCATATGATGATCGACTCACCCCAGATAAAGAATGCCACCAGTGCAAGTCCGGGCACGAGCCATCGTTTATCCGCACTCCGAATGGCATCCATCATAGCCCCGAGGTCTTCTCCATGAAACACTCCATAAATTGTGAGCACAAAGACAATGAGCAGGAAAGCTCCATTAAAGATCACTCTTTTATTTTTTTTCATAAGCAGCTCACCCTTCTGTAGATTTCAGAATCTTTTTCTCGATCCTGCTGCCAAATCTTTCGTAAATTTTGTACAGAGTTGTGTTTCTGCCAATACAGAAACACAGTTCTGCAAGAAGGATTCCTCCTGCCACGTCCACCAAAACATGCTGTTTCGTCAGTAATGTAGAAACAAACACAAGAATTGCCAGCACCGCCGACACTCTCTGGTACCATACCGGAATTTCTTTTCTTCCGCGGATGCCCAGATAGCAGAACCAGCTGACCAGACAATGAATAGACGGAAACAGATTATCTGCTGCATCAATAGAGTACAGCCACAAAGCAAGCTGATTCCATAATCCTCCATCTGTTATCACTGGTCTAGTATTCGTTGTGGGATACAAAAGAAAGAAACCAAGGCAGATACATCTTGATATAAAATCTCCTGTAAAAAACTGGTACACACTGTGTCGATCCTGCCTGGCAATCAGAATGTAATTGACGATCCAAAAAAGATAGCATCCAAAATAGATGATCAGAAACTGTGGGACAAAAGGAAGGCTCCTGTCCACAGCAGTTTCTATATTGTGGTGGTACCATCCACCTGCGATCATTCTGGAACCTGAATAAACAAGACAATTAAATACAAACGAAAAAATAACCGGGAAAATTCCATATGCAGGGAGTATCCTCGTGAGGCCTTTTAAAATTTTTTTCATTCTGTACTCCCTTCGAATTTTCATGTATCCAGTATATCATTCATTAAAAGGTAAAACAACTAAAGTACAGAAACTTTAAGATTTCTTAAGAAAATTATAAAAAGTTATATTTTCTTAAGTTTTGCAAAGGCAGCGAACATTTTTTTAACTCCGACTTTGTCAAAATCTACAGTAACCTCATAATCTCTGCCGCCTTCTACGATATCCTTAACGATGCCAACACCAAATTTAATGTGACGGACCGTATCCCCAACACCGTAATCCAGGGAATCCGCTTTCGTTACCTTAAAATTCTGCGGCTGAAATGCCTTCGTATGGAAGCTTTTCTTCATCTGCAGATAGCTGTTGAGCGGAGATTTTGTCTCCGGGATCTTTGGTTTGTGTTCCTGAACAGTATGTCCAAGATCCACCAGTTCCCGTGGAATCTCTCTCACAAATCTGGAAACGCGATTATACTGCGTTTCCCCACGCACCATACGCTGCTGCGCACTGGTCATAGTCAGTTCTTTCATGGCTCTGGTGATTCCCACATAACAAAGCCTGCGCTCCTCTTCCAGCTCCGACTGGTCACCGGAAAAGATGCACATACTGCTCGGGAACATGCCATCTTCCATTCCGGCAAGGTATACATATGGAAATTCCAGTCCCTTTGCACTGTGCAAAGTCATCAGTACCACATAATCCTGATTCTCATCTACAGAATCAATATCCGCGATCAGTGCAATTTCTTCCAGGAATCCGGATAATGTTGCTTCTCTGTTCTCAGCCTTCATTGTCTCTTCATAAGAAACCGTTTTGGATATCAGCTCATCGATATTCTCCACTCTGGCTCTGGATTCTTCTGTATCTTCTGCTTTCAATTCATCCACATAACCGGTCAGATCTATGATTTCCTCCAGAAGCTCCGATACAGAATATGCCTGTGCTTTGCTCTTAAGTGACTGGATAAATGTAACAAATCCATCCACTTTTGAAAGACTGCGTCCGATCGACGGCACTTCCTCTGCCACACGGAGTGCATCATAAAAACTGATATTCATCATGTCGGCATAATCCTGGATTCTGCCGACCGTTGTTGCTCCGATTCCACGCTTTGGTACATTCAGGATTCTACGTACCGCAAGATCATCCGCTGCATTGTCTACCGTTTTCAGATAGCAGAGCAGATCTTTGATTTCTTTACGTGCATAGAAGTTCACTCCCCCTACGATCTTGTAAGGAATATTTGCAAGCAGACACTTCTCTTCAAAAAGACGGGACTGTGCATTTGTTCGATAAAGTACTGCGCAGTTATGATACTCTGCTGTCCCTTCTCTGTGTCGTCGGGCAATGTCCCCTACAACAAATTCGGCTTCCTCATATCCATTCATAAACTGTCGGAAATGGATTTTCTCTCCCTCTGGGTTCTCGGTCCAGAGTGTTTTTTCTTTACGCTCTGTATTATTTGCGATCACACCATTCGCTGCATTTAAGATATTCTGCGTAGAACGATAATTCTGCTCCAGACGAATAACTTTAGCATCCGGGAATACCCGCTCAAATCCCAGGATATTTCCAATATTGGCTCCACGGAATCTGTAAATGGACTGGTCATCATCACCGACTACACACAGATTCTCATATCTGGATGCCAGAAGACTTACAAACTTAAACTGTGCCGTATTGGTATCCTGATATTCATCTACCATAATATAGCGGAAACGTTCCTGATAACTCTGCAGAACATCGCCACAATTCTGGAACAGTTCCACTGTCTTGCATATGAGGTCATCAAAATCCAGCGCATTATTCCGACGCAGTGCTGCCTGATATTCACGATAAACCTGCGCTGCTCTTTTCTGGTTAAAATCAGCACCTGCATTCATTTCCATTTCATCCGGAGTCAGCAGCTCATCTTTTGCATGTGAAATCTGAGCCAGTAGTGCACGTTCCTTCACTTTCTTGGTATCGATATTCATTTTGCGACAGATTTCTTTGATTAGTATCTTCTGGTCGTCCGCATCGTAAATCGTAAAATTATTATCATAACCGAGACGGTCTATATGGCGTCGTAGGATCCGCACACATGTCGAGTGAAAAGTTGATACCCATACACTTCCCCCTTCGCTTCCTGCGATCTTGTCCACACGTTCTCTCATCTCGTGAGCCGCTTTGTTGGTAAATGTGATTGCCAGAATATTCCACGGATTCACACCCTTTTCTGCGATCAGATAAGCAATCCTGTGTGTCAGTACTCTGGTCTTTCCTGAGCCGGCTCCTGCAAGAATCAGAAGTGGTCCATCCGTATGCAGAACAGCTTCTTTCTGTCGGTCATTCAATGTATCATAAATTGTATTCATCAATTATCTCCTGTTTCTTTGTGGTTACTTATTTCGAACTGATGTTTTCTTGCTATCTTTTTAATTATACATGAAACCTGGTATGGGGTAAAGGAATTTTAAAATCATTTACAAAAACCATTTACAAGTAGTATTTAAAACTATATAATAGAGCGTGCAGGTATTAGAAATACCATTCTGCCTTTATTTCAGGCAAAGGAGATGAATTTATGTCAGTTAATACAGACTCCATGATCCATAATATTCTGGATCGTGTTTCCAGAATCGGTTATGTAAAACCAGAGGATATTCCCAATATAGATCTTTATATGGATCAGGTCACTACTTTTATGGAAGCACAGCTTGCTCATTCCAAACGCTATGAAGATGACAAGATTCTTACAAAGACCATGATCAATAATTATGCCAAGAATAATCTGCTTCCTTCTCCTGAGAAGAAGCGCTATTCAAAAGAACACCTGCTGGTTCTGATCTTTATCTACTATTTCAAAAATATTTTATCGATCAGCGATATCCAGACTCTGCTCGGACCACTGACCGATAAATATTTCAAATCTATGGATGATATGGATCTCACTGCTATCTACAACGAAGTATTCAGTATGGAAAAAGGACAGATCGAATCTCTTCAAAAGGAGCTTCTGGAGCGCTATGAAATTGCTCAGGGAACTTTTGAGAATGCACCGGAAGAAGACAGGGATTTCCTGAAATTATTTTCTTTCATCTGTCTTCTCAGCTTTGATGTTTACGTAAAAAAAATGCTGATCGAGCAGATGATCGACGAACTCCGTGCTTCCACGGATACAGACACAAAACATAAGAAAAAATAATACAGCATCAGAATTACTGATCCTGTATTACGTAAAAATTACCTGCATCACTGCAGGTAATTTTTATTTACATAGCCGCTCTTTCCAAGTCTGGAAGAATATACATACCAGTAAGTACTTCCACTGGAATCCTGGACCTGAACGGTATCACCGGTATTCAACTGTCCGATCTCATTTGCATCATCATACGCTTTTGCATTACGAAGTGCCAAATAGCCACTCTTGACTTTCACTGTCTTTGTAACAACCGCAGATGCTGTATTGTCTTTATTTTTTACCAGATAATCTTTGTTTACATATCCGCCCTTTCCAAGTCCCGGTACATATACCAGCCAGTAGGTGCTGTCACTGGAATCCGCGATCTGTACCTTATCTCCTGTATAAAGTTCCGCAACTTCATTGGACGATTTAAACGCCTTGGCATTACGAAGCGCCAGATATCCACTCTTGACACTTACATAACGTTCACTTGAAGAATTCGCCAGATATCTGCGATTTACATATCCGGATTTCTTGAGTCGTGATGCATATACATACCAGTAGGTGCTTCCACTGGAATCTGTCACATCAACGGTATCACCTGTATAAAGCTTACCGATCTCATTCTTGTCATCATAAGCCTTTGCATTACGAAGTGCCAGATAGCCATCCGCTACTGTAACTGTGTAGGAAGTGGTGGCCGCCCATCCTGTCTGCACCGTCATCGGCATAGCAAGTGCAAGTGCGATCACACATGTGAAAATACGTTTCAGGACTCCTGACCTCTGCATTGTGGAAAATCTCTTCTTCATAATGTTGCCCTCCTTTGTATTTAGTTTTTGCTCCCCGTGACAAGTCTTCGAGTAAATACGACACCGAACCGTTCTTGTCAAATTTTTTATTATAGTTTATCATATAAGAAACAACTTTCTGTAAAATAAAATTTCTCGGGAGGATATATATTCATGCGCAAACTATTATCTGTTTTTCTTGCCGGATGTCTGCTTTTACTGCTTCCTGCCACGATCTGGGCTTCTGCGGAAACCACCTATGAAAGCGAACAGGGACAGGCCATGATCAAGGCTCCATCTTCGGCTTCTCCAAATGCTTCTGCCAATACTGAAGCGGATGTCGATTCTTCAGATGAGTCCGAAGGTACTTTGAGTCCTTCCGGTTCTTCCTCCGGCATGGACTGGTCTGCCGCAAACACGGCTTCAACTCCGTCTTCCGGTTCCAGACAGTTTACCGTCTGTATTGATCCGGGACATCAGGGAAGCTGGGTAGACATGAGTGCACAGGAACCTATGGCTCCAGGTTCATCTCAGACCAAAAATAAAGCTACGACCGGTACTGCCGGTAACTACTCCAAGGTTCCGGAATATGAAGTCAACCTTGAAGTTTCTCTTGTCCTTGAAAAAGAACTGGCATCTCGCGGGTACAAGGTTGTCATGACCCGCGAGGATAACGACAAAGCCATCAGCAACAAAGAACGTGCAGAATTTGCCACAGAATCCGGAGCCGATATCACGGTCCGCATTCATGCAAACAGTGACAACAGTGCTTCTGCTGCCGGTGCTCTTACCATGGCCCCAACCAGTTCCAATCAGTATCTGGACAAGGAACTCATCGAAAAAAGTAATACGCTTGCATCCTGTATCATCGACAGTTACTGCAATGCCACCGGACTTGCAAACAAAGGCGTCATCTCTGCCGACAATATGACTGGTACCAACTGGAGTACAGTTCCGGTTGCCATCCTCGAAATGGGATTTATGAGTAACCAGAATGATGATCTTTACATTACCAATTCCGCAAATCACGAAACTATGGCAAGGGGAATTGCCGATGGAATCGATGCATATTTCAATACTGTCGAACCGGCTATTACTACTGTCGGAGAACACCTCGCCGATCTCACCTCACAGCTGGAAAAGAACTATACGGATCCGCTTGAACAACAGGGAGAACTCTGGGCAATCGCAGCTATGGATCTGAAGACGCAGGCCTACAGCACAGTCAATGCCGAACAGTCCATGCAGTCTGCCAGTGTTATCAAAGCATTTATCATGGCCGCTGTTTATGACAAACTGATATATCCAGATGAAGGAACTACGGTTTCATCCGATTATGAAAGTACTCTGAAACCTCTCCTCACCAGTATGATCACAGTCAGTGACAATGACTCTGCCAACGAACTGGTCCGCAAGCTCGGTGGAGGCGATTTTCAGACAGGAGCTGCTATTGTCAATGAGTTCTGTCAGGAGCGGAACTACACCTCCACGCATCTTGGCCGCGAGTTCCTGGCTTCTGATCCAACCGATGACAATTACACAAGTGCTTCCGACTGCTGCCGACTGCTCTCTGATATTTACAACAGTTCTCTGGTAAACGCAGAAGCATCTGCCGAAATGCTTGCGCTCCTTACGAGCCAGACAAAGACAGCCAAGATTCCGGCAGGTGTTCCTTCCGGCACCGCAACTGCCAACAAAACCGGAGAACTTGCAGACTCCGGAAAACTCGGTGTTGTCGAAAACGATATTGCCATTGTCTTTGACAAAGAGCATCCATATGTGCTCTGTGTACTCTCCAATAATATCAAGAATAATTCCAGTGCACAGAATACGATCAAAAAAATCTCTGCAGATGTCTATACATATATGACCACAAAACAAAAGTAATTTCTCACAGCAACAAAAAAGGAACAGACCTTTGGATTATTCCATTGCCTGTTCCTTTTCCCTGTATTTCTTTATTCTTTATTCTTCTGTCTTTCCTGCGGTTTCTTTTTCTTTCATTCTGGAAAAGACCATCTCATATCCGTCATTTCCGTAGTTGAGAGAACGGTTCACACGGCTGATCGTCGCGGTGGAAGCACCGGTCTTCTCTGAAATATCCAGATATGTGCGTTTGTCTGTCAGCATCTTTGCAACTTCAAAACGCTGTGACAGAGAAAGAAGTTCATTGATCGTACATACATCCTCAAAAAATGTATAACATTCTTCTTTATTCTTCAGAC
>OLWX01001317.1_pt1 | contig 11808 bp, 9 predicted proteins | sample 1673541 | NCBI WGS metagenome assembly OLWX01 (sample SAMEA103958114, study PRJEB25191) | human gut metagenome | reverse complement strand
GTAGGGTTCTTACCGCCTTTCAATCAGAATTGCGAACTTGTTTCGCAATTACCTAGATCTTTATAATCTACATGAATTACCTCATGGATGCTGTCATGAATCCATTTATAGACCTGTGGTTTGATCAATCGATGAAAATGATCTGTTATTTCTTTTTTGCTGTTTACTTTTACAGCCCCAATCTCGATAATCTCAAATGGAAGCCTGTCGTTACGTGTTTTCTTTCCCGAAGGATTCTGATTCCATTCCAGGTCAAAGACAATATAGTTCATTCATCCGGTCCTTTTTGTTTATTACTTTTTCGCATTTATTTTCCACTGCTGATAGACATATTATTTCACAATCTTCAGTTCATACTGTCTGGTTCCCAGACCAATCTTCTCTGCCTGATCCAGTGTTGCCTGCCATTCAATGTTCGGGTTGGAATCTTTGAAATGGTCGTGGTGGCAATGCCAGTCAGGTTTTGCCAGGTGTTCTCCAAGCTGGCTGTTCTCGATCGGAGTTGCTTTCAGACAGGCATCTGCGCAGGCCTGGTCCAGAGCAACCGGGTCAAAGCTTGCAAACATTCCGATATCAGGAAGGATTGGTGCATCATTTTCGCCATGGCAGTCACAGTTCGGACTGATATCCTGAACAAGTGCTACATGGAAATGCGGACGTCCATGACAGACTGCCTGTGCATATTCTGCCATCTTACGGTCAAGAAGTTCATTTGCACTGCTGTTTGGATTGTATACTGCATCAAAACCGCAGGCTCCGATACAACGGCCGCAGCCTTTACATTTATCATAATCAATGACTGCTTTTTTATTCGGATATGTAATCGCATCACTTCCGCACTCTTTCGCACAGCGACGGCATCCGCGGCAGAGTTCTTCATTTACTGCAGGTTTTCCGCTGGCATGCTGTTTCATCTTACCTGCGCGGCTTCCGCATCCCATTCCGATATTCTTCAGTGCACCGCCGAAGCCGGTTGCTTCATGTCCTTTGAAGTGGCTTAAGCTGATAAAAATATCTGCATCCATGATCGCATGTCCGATCAGTGCAGTCTGACAATATTCACCGTTAACTACCGGTACTTCTACTTCGTCTGTACCGCGTAAGCCATCACCGATGATGATCTGGCATCCTGTTGAAATGCTGTTAAATCCGTTGAGATTTGCGCACTCCAGATGCTCCAGTGCATTCTTGCGGCTTCCCGGATAAAGAGTGTTGCAGTCTGTGAGGAACGGAAGTCCTCCCTGCTCTTTACAGAGATCAGCTACTGCTTTTGCGTAATTTGGGCGCAGGAAAGCCAGATTGCCAAGTTCTCCGAAATGCATTTTAATAGCCACGAATTTTCCATCCATATCAATGTCTTTGATTCCGGCTGTAACGCAGAGTTTCTTCAGTTTATCAAGCTGGCTGGTGCCAACCGGACATCTGAAATCAGTAAAATAAACGGTTGATTTTTCCATCGTTTTTTCCTCCTGTTTTTATTGATCAAAATTTGATTTTCTTTTTTATTTTATCACAAGATGCAGGTTCTTTTCGAGATATTTTTTTGCTTACATCTGTTCGTAAAATTTTGTCACCTTTTTGTATTCTGCAGGCAAAGTGATCTGCTCTACCACAACATCTCCATCTTCTGCATTGTGGTAACGGTAAATGTAAACGCCTTCCTGGATCTCATCTCCTTCGATCAGAGAAACTGCCAGATATCCCTGTCCTTCAAATTCAAAGGTATCCATGATCGCAAAATCCCGTTCTGTTCCGTCAGATACCGGGATGCTGATTACTTCATATTCTTCCATCGTATGTTTTCCTTTCATTTATAAGCAGTCTTATTCTAATTTTCGCTGTTTTTTATTGTAGCAAAGAGTGTTAATTATATCAATCCTATTTAATCGAATCAAGTAAGTCGTTACTGTTCACTCCGTTCACAGTAACAGTAAGGCCCCTGCGGGTTACAAAAAGAAAGACTGCACCTCCAATGAGCACAGCCTTTCCGGTTTAGTATATTTTATTCAGTTCTGCTTACAATTGCTTATGCCATAATCGGTTTTAATGCTTCTGCAAGCTTCTCTTTCTCAGCTTCTGCCTCTTCCAGGTTCTTGCCGAGAGTTGTGTAATAAATCTTGATCTTTGGTTCTGTTCCGGATGGGCGGACAACTACTGTCTCGCCGTTATCCAGCTTGTAGATCAGTACGTTTGCTGCAGGAAGTCCTGTTTCTTCCGGTTTCTGGTAATCTGTTACTTTTACGATAGTATGACCTGCAATCTCTGTGAGAGGTTTGTCACGAAGTCCCTGCATCAGAGCTGACATCTTATCCATTCCGCTTAATCCCGGGAATTCGAAGCTGTCTACTTTGTTCAGGTAACGTCCATACTGTGCATAGATCTCTTCCATTCTCTGTTTCAGGGAACTTCCGATGCTTCTGTAATATGCAGCCATTTCACAGATCAGCATAGATCCGATAACAGCATCCTTGTCACGTACATATGGTCCTGCAAGGTATCCGTAGCTCTCTTCAAATCCGAAGATAAATCTGTCTACTTCATCTGCTGCTTCAAGCTGTGCGATCTGATCGCCGATCCATTTGAATCCTGTAAGTACGCTTCTGAGTTCTACTCCATAGTGCTCTGCCACTGCATCTGCAAGTGGTGTGGAAACAATGGATTTCACTGCTACCGGATTCTTTGGCATTGTGCCTTTTTCAATGCGGCCTGCACAGATATAATCAAGAAGGAGTACACCTACCTCATTACCTGTTACCAGCTCATAGGAACCATCCGGGCATTTCATTGCGATACCAACACGGTCTGCATCCGGGTCAGTTGCAAGCATTAAGTCTGCACCTGTTTCTTTTGCGAGGTTTAATCCAAGCTCCAGAGCTGCAAAGATTTCCGGGTTCGGATAGCTGCAGGTTGTGAAGTATCCGTTCGGATATTCCTGTTCCGGAACGATTGTGATATCTGTGATTCCGATATCTTTTAATACCTGAGTTACAGGTACAAGTCCTGATCCGTTTAACGGGCTGTAAACCAGTTTCAGTCCTGCTGTCTTGCAGAGACCCGGACGAACCTGACGGGATTCGATAGCTTCATAGAGAGCCTGCTTGCAGTCATCTCCTACAAAACGAATCTTTCCCTGTTCTACGCCTTCTGCGAAGGACATATATTTCGCACCTGTAAGTACGTCTGTTTTCTGGATCTCTTCATATACAATGGCAGCTGCATCGTCTGTCATCTGGCATCCGTCAGGACCGTATGCTTTGTATCCGTTGTACTTAGCCGGGTTGTGGGATGCTGTTACCATAATACCTGCATTGCATTCATAGTAACGTGTTGCAAAGGAAAGTGCAGGTACAGGCATCAGTGCGTCATAAATTCTGACATTGATATCATTTGCCGCCAGTACGCCTGCTGCTGTTTTTGCAAATACATCACTCTTAAGACGGCTGTCATAGCTGATGGCTACTGTCTGATTACCGCCCTGTGTTTTTACCCAGTTCGCAAGTCCCTGTGTTGCCTGGCGAACTACATAAATATTCATACGGTTGGTTCCGGCTCCAAGTACTCCGCGAAGTCCGGCTGTTCCGAATTTCAGCGCTACTGCGAAACGATCTTTGATCTCTTCATCATTTCCTTCGATTTTGGATAATTCCGGATTAAGATCCGCATCCTGCAGATCTGCTGCCAACCAGCGTTTGTATTCTTCCTGATACATTTTGACCACTCCTGCCTTGTTTTTTAGATTTTTTAAGATATTTCCATAATATCATAAATCAGACAAATCAGCAACAAGGCAGCGAGATTTCGGTCAAATTTTAAAAGTTACTTTCTTTTCTGTTTGTCTGCTCTCTGCAGGCATTTCCTATATTGGTCAGGCAGAGCACTGTGGTGATCAGGAAAAGTCCGGGAATCAGAATGATCCACCAGGAACCTGTCATTAATGCCTTATCTGACAGAGACAGCATACTTCCCCATGTGATAACCTCTATCGGAAGTCCAATACCCATAAAACTTAAAGTAGCTTCAGAGATCATTGCAGTTCTTACATTCATGACTACCATAAACATAATGGATGAGAAAAAGTTCGGCACCAGATGCTTCCACAAAATACGGAAAAATCCCGCTCCCATACATCTTGCAGCGATGATATACTCACTGTTTCGTATCTGCCGTACCTCTGTGCGTACTACTTTCGCAATACTGGTCCAGCTGGTCACACCGATCACAAAGGACAGACTCAGGATATTTGCATCTCCCATAATAGCCTGCAGCAAAATGATCAGGAGCAGAGTTGGTATACTTAAGAATATTTCTGTAAATCTCATGATCAGTTCATCAAGCCAGGCAGGTGCCACTCCACTGAAGGCACCGACTACCACTGCAATAAAAGTAGAAATAACTGTGGCTAATCCACCGATCAGAATCGAGATTCTTCCTCCATACCAGATCATGGAAAAAATATCCCTTCCCATAGTATCTGTTCCAAAAAGGAACTCCCTGTCAGGAGCTTTATTATAGTTTAACAGATCCATATAAGCAGGATCCTTTGTCATGATCAGTTCCGCACACAGACAGCCCAGTACGATAAGAATCAGGATTGCTGCTGAAACAACGGGTTTTCCCTGATACCACTTTTTCTTTGATTTGGGAATTACGGTTTCTGTCTTTCTGTTTCCTGCCAGTTCAAATAAATGATTGGTCATCCTTCTACTACCTCCGATTTCTCGGTTATTACTTCATCCTTCATACGGGGATCTATCTGTTCATTAATAGTCTGACTGACGATATTACAGAAAATAACCAGGATTCCTGACATCATACAAAGCAGCATCAGCAGATTGTAATCATGATATCTGGCACTCTCATAGGACAGAGCTCCGATTCCGGGATAAGAGAATACACTTTCTACCACATAGGTTCCTCCAAGTACATGGGGGACTGCAATGGCCATAATACTCAGATAAGCAGGCATTACATTTCGGACACAATGTCTGAACATAAGCTTTTTCTTATCCAGGCCTTTTGCCTTTGCCAAAAGTACATAATCTGCGCGAACCTCTTCAAGGATCTTATTTCGGATCATGTAAGCATAATACCATAAATGCTCCATGACCACGATGGTCAGAGGCATGATCAGATGCAGCACTCTGTCACCGATATCTCCTGCATTTCCTGTACTGTAAGCTCCACTGCTTGGCAGGATCTTAAGATTTACGGAAAAAACAAGGATCAGGACCAGAGCCATCCAGAACTCAGGAATACAGCTGGATATGGTTCCCAGCTTACACAGGATCCGGTCTGCCAGCCGGTTTTCGTACCAGGCACACAGGATTCCCAGGAGCAAGGCTCCGGCAAACATAATGATAAATCCGATTCCTCCAAGTACAAGTGTATTGCCAATACGGCCGCCGATCACTTCTACCACATCCTGTTTATATTTAAATGAAATTCCAAATTCTCCATGAAAGGCATTTTTTACCCACTTCACATACTGCACAGAAATCGGTTCGTTCAATCCCAGCTTTCCCATAGCCCATTCACGTTCTTCCGGACTCATCTTCTCTGTACGGTCCCCATAATAGGAGATCAGCGGATCTCCCGGTGCAAGACGGGCTACATAAAATACAGCTACAGACAATATAAATACTGAGATCAGGAATATCAGGCATTTTTTACCATAGTAGACTAACTTTTTTTGTCTCATTATATACTGCACCCCTTTCCTTCAGCCGGAAGCATTGCAAAATGTCCGGGTGACACTTCTGTCCACACGCTGTTTTCCATTCCTTCGCCATCATAGTACTGCAGAACTCTTTTTCTCTCCCTGATCGGGTCAGGAACAGGAATTGCAGACAGCAATGTTTTTGTATAAGGATGCACCGGATTGGAATACAATTCTTCTGATGGCGCCAGTTCTACCAGTTTTCCATGATACATAACTCCCACACGGTCACAGAGATACTCAACCATAGCCAGGTCATGAGCTATAAACAGAAATGTAAATCCATGCTCCTCCTGCAGATGACGGAACAGATTGACGATCTGTGCCTGTATGGACACATCTAGGGAAGCTATGGGTTCATCAGCCACCAGAAATTCCGGTTCCATACACAGAGATCTGGCTATGGCCACTCGCTGTCTCTGTCCCCCTGATAATTCAGATGGATAACGGTCCAGGAAACTGTTCTCAAGTCCTACATATTCCATCTGAAAAGCAGCTTCCTTCACAAAGCTTCCTCTCGGAGGTGTGATATGCTGGATTCTCATTGGTTCCGTAATAATATCTGACACCTTCATTTTCTGGTTCAGACTGGATGCGGAATCCTGAAATATCATCTGGCGGCGGGTCTGCAGCATTTTTTTATGCTTTTTGAATTCCTTTTTGTCGCAGATATTTACATCTTTATACCAGATTTCTCCCTGAGCCGGCTGATATATATTCATCAGACATCTGGCAACTGTGGACTTTCCTGAACCGGATTCCCCTACCAGACCAAAGATCTCACCTTTATGGATCTGAAATGAGACATCATCTACAGCCTTTACCTTGATCTTTTTTGTCAGATGAAACTGCTGAGTCAGATGCCTGACATCCAATAAAACTTCTTTACTCATGCGCTGTTCCTCCCACAGGTGATTTGATCTGCGGTGCTCTTGGATCCAACAGCCAAGTTGCCGCATAATGAGTATCTGTTATCTTAAACATAGGCGGCATTTCTTCATAATCAATATTCAGGGCATATTCATTTCGACATGCAAAAGCATCACCTTTCGGCGGATCTATCAAAGTAGGAGGCATGCCGGGGATGGTGTACAGGCTTTCTTTTCCATTTGCAAATGCAGGCAGTGATCTCATCAGTCCCCATGTGTATGGATGTCTGGGATCATAATACACTTCCTCTGCTGTACCGATCTCTACGATCTTGCCTGCATACATGACTGCCACTCTGTCTGCCACACGTGCAACCACCCCCAGATCATGGGATACCAGTATGGTAGCTGTTCCAAGCTTCATCTGTATTTCCCGCAGAAGATCCAGAATCTGTGCCTGTATGGTCACATCCAGTGCAGTAGTTGGTTCATCTGCAAATAAAATATCCGGATCTGCTGCCAGAGCGATGGCCATGACACATCTCTGACGCATTCCCCCGGAAAATTGCCATGGATACTGATGATATCGTTCCTTTGGATGGGAGATACCTACCAGTTCCATAAGTTCCAGAACCTTCTTATTTACCTGTTCCTTCGTGTAGTTCTTATTGTGGATCACCACTGCTTCCCCAATCTGTTTTCCAATTTTAATAGTTGGATTCAGGGATGTCATAGGATCCTGAAAGATCATAGAAAAAACTCTTCCACGCAGTTTCTGCATCTCCTTTTCCCTGTAACAGGTGATATACTGTCCGTTCACACAAATGCTGCCCTCTTTAATCTTTGCACTTGGCGGCAAAAGCTTCATGATACTTTTGCAAAGCACACTCTTCCCGCATCCGGATTCTCCAACTATAGCCAGCACCTCTCCCTTTTTTAATGAAAAAGACACATCTCTTACTGCCTGGACTTCTCCGGCAGGACCGTCAATGCTGACTGAAAGATTTTTAACCTCTAATAAATGTTCCATTTTTAATCCTTTTTCCGCTCGTGTAAAAAGGGGGCACCTTTAGTGCCCCCGTCACAACCTTTATCTCTTTTTATTATTCAATAGTCCAGTCTGCTACATTCCAGAAGATTCCAACTCCATGATGTCCCATAATTGTATCAGAATCAATTCCTTTAATATTGCTGTCAGCAACATAGTTGGCATCAATATAGCAGATCATTGCATAAGCCGGATCCTCTGCCAAAGCTTTCTGGAAATTAGCATAGGCTTCTGCACGAACTTCCGGATCAGCTGACTGTCTTGCTTCTGTCAGATACTTGTCAACGTCTGCATTAGAATAGCCGGAGTAGTTTGCTCCCTTATCTGTTCCGAATACTTTGTATGTATGGTCGTCAGCGTCAAATGGGCTTCCCCATCCGATCAGGAATGCCATCTGTCCTGCCCAGTCTGTCTGTGCAGGGATCTCTACTGATACATCCATGCCGATCTCTTTCAGTTCCTGTGCTGCGATCTGAGCCATATCAATACGTACCTGATCTCCTGCACTTACGCTGATTACAAATCCCACTTTTTCGCCGTCGCGATAATAGAATCCGTCATCACCCATCTCGCATCCTGCAGCTTCCAGAATTTCTTTTGCTTTTTCAGGATTGTAATCATAATGCTCTACATCTTCATAATTGTAGATATTTCTCTGAAGAGGTCCATAAGCCGGCATTCCCTGTCCCAGGATAACTGCGTCGATGATCGCCTGACGGTCAAGTCCATAGCATACTGCCGGGATCAGATCACGGTTTTTCTGCCAGTATTCATTTCCAAAGTTGAACATGATTCCACGATAGTCAGAAGTCTTCATATCGTAGCATGTATATGCCTCATCATCAGCAAAAGCAGCTGCATCCTTTGGTGTTAATAATGCCAGATCAAGTTCTCCGGATTTTAACTGAAGTGCTTTCGCATTGTCATCCGGTACGATCTTGAATACAATTTTATCGATGGAAGGCTCACCCTTAAAATAGTCTTCGTTCTTAACCAGTGTGATTGCCTGTCCCTCATCCCAGGATTCAATCTTGTATGGACCTGTTCCTACCGGATTACGGAAGAAATCAGAGGTCTGCATATCTTCGCCCTCAAGCAGATGCTTAGGAAGAACTGCCATTGTCATATAGTCAAGGAATGCAACGTTTTTGTCCTCAAGCTTGAACGCAACCGTATGATCATCAATAACATTGATTTCCTCTACGTCCTCGTAGTTGGGTGCATTCTCAGAACCGTTTTCCGGATCCATGATTGCTTCGATAGTAAACTTAACATCCTCTGCTGTCACAGGTTCGCCATCCTGCCATTTCGCATCTTCTACCATATGGAATGTATAAGTATTGGTTTCATCATCAAAATCCCAGCTCTCTGCAAGTCCCGGAACTACCTGATTATCTCCGTCATGTGCAGTTAAACCGTTGAAGATCAGAATATTGATCTCTCCATGTTCATCCATAGCAGGATTGATCCTGGTATAATCTCCGCTTCCGTATACCAGTGTTGTTTCTTCCTCTGCCAGTACAGGCACTGTTGTTCCGGCACTGACCAGTGATACAGTCAGAAGCACTCCGGCCATTGTCAATAAACCCTTTTTCATTTCATGTTCCCTCGCTTTTTCTTTATTGGTAACTGGCTTTTATGATATCAGACAATTCTGACATCAGTAAGCCCTGCGGGGGGATATTGACATATTCCTTTTTGTGCCTTATATATGCCATATATGGCATACCTGCAGCAGTATCATTACTCTCCATCGCAGTGCGATCCTGCCCGGAGTGTTATTTATGTTATAGGAACATTACAGAGTAATTTCCTATAATTAATATAAATAACACTCCGCCTTTAGTATTTCACTAAAAGCGAAGTGTCCTGATATTAATATAATTTTGCACCAGCCGGAATATGGTCATCTACCATCAGAAGATGAAGTTTTTCTTCGCCCTCTTCTTCATGGATTGCACTAAGTAACATTCCACAAGATTCAATTCCCATCATTGCTCTAGGTGGCAGATTTGTGATAGCTATAAGTGTCTTACCTACCAGTTCTTCTGGTTCGTAGAATGCGTGAATACCGCTTAAAATGGTACGTTCTACGCCTGTTCCATCATCCAGAGTAAACTGTAAAAGTTTCTTTGACTTCGGCACTGCGACACACTCTTTTACCTTTACTGCACGGAAATCGGACTTGCTAAAAGTCTCAAAATCTACCTCATCTTTGAACAATGGTTCGATTTCTACCTTTGAAAAATCAATCTTCTCAACTGGCTTTTCTGAAACTGTTTTAGCCTGCGCAACGTTGTTTGCTTCGTTCTTAGCAGCGCCCTGGGACTTCATTGTCGGGAACAGCAGTACGTCACGGATTGCCTGGCTGTCTGTAAGCAGCATAACCAGACGGTCGATTCCGTATCCGATACCACCTGTAGGCGGCATACCAATCTCCAGTGCATTCAGGAAGTCTTCATCTGTATGGTTCGCTTCCTCATCTCCTGCGTCAGCAAGAGCATCCTGTGCTTTGAAACGCTCTCTCTGGTCAATCGGGTCATTGAGCTCGGAATATGCGTTACACATTTCCCATGTATTAATGAACAGCTCGAAACGCTCTACCTTATTCGGATCAGAAGGTTTCTTCTTTGTCAGCGGAGAAATCTCGATCGGATGATCCATGATAAATGTTGGCTGGATCAGTTCTTTTTCACAGTATTCCTCGAAGAACAGGTTGATGATATCACCCTTCTTATGACGTTCTTCATATTCAATATGATGCTCATCTGCAAGCTTCTTAGCTGCTTCATCATCTGCAACTTCATCAAAGTCAATTCCTGCATATTTCTTGATCGCATCATTCATGGTCAGACGCTCAAATGGCTTTCCAAGATCAATCTCGATACCATTGTAAGAAATCTTAGTGGAACCGCAGACCTTCTCTGCCAGATAGCGGAACATGGATTCGGTAAGTTCCATCATTCCTTCATAATCTGTATATGCCTGGTAAAGCTCCATCAGTGTAAATTCCGGATTGTGACGGGTATCAACACCCTCATTACGGAATACACGGCCAATCTCGTAGACTCTTTCAAGTCCGCCAACGATCAGTCGTTTCAGATAAAGTTCCAGTGAAATACGAAGCTTAACATCTTCATTCAGTGCATTGTAATGTGTCTCAAATGGTCTGGCAGCTGCACCACCAGCATTGGAAACCAGCATTGGAGTCTCTACTTCCATGAAGTCACGGCCAGCAAGGAAGTTTCGGATCTCTTTAATGACCTGAGAGCGCTTGATAAATACGTTCTTGCTCTCCTGGTTCATGATCAGGTCTACATATCTCTGACGATAACGTGTATCGGTATCTGTCAGACCATGGAATTTCTCCGGAAGTACCTGTAAACTTTTAGAAAGAAGAGTTACCTCAGAAGCATGAATGGAAATCTCTCCTGTCTTTGTCTTGAATACTTCACCTGTGATACCAAGGATATCACCTACATCATATTTTTTGAAATCTGCATAGGATTCCTCACCGATATTATCACGTGCCACATAAGACTGAATACTTCCCTGCAGATCCTGTACGTTGCAGAAAGAAGCTTTTCCCATAACACGTTTGAACATCATACGGCCGGCGATCGTTACAGTCTGACCTTCTAATGTGTCAAAATTGTCTTTGATCTCCATGCTGTGATGTGTTACATCATATTTTGTAATCTGAAACGGATCTTTTCCACGTTCCTGAAGATCCTGCAGTTTCTCGCGACGAACCTTCAAAAGCTGGTTAACGTCTACGTCCTGTCCTTTCTTTTGTTCAGCCATTTTCATTCTCCCTTTTCTCTTAGTTTGATCTCTGGATTTCCAGTACTTTATACTGTAAAACACCTGCCTGTGTCTCTACATTTACAATCTCACCGACTTTTGCACCAAGTAATGCTTTTCCAACCGGAGACTCATTTGAAATCTTGCCTTTCAGGCTGTTTGCCTCAGTGGAACCAACGATCTTATACTCAAGTTCCTCATCAAACTCGCAGTCAAGAATACGTACCTGACAGCCAACGCTGATCTTGTCCAGATCTACTTCTTCCTCAACAACAACTTCTGCATGTCTCAAAATTTTCTCAATTTCCTCGATACGAGCCTCGATATCACGCTGCTCATCTTTTGCTGCATCGTACTCTGCATTCTCTGAT
>OLWX01001304.1_pt1 | contig 11930 bp, 9 predicted proteins | sample 1673541 | NCBI WGS metagenome assembly OLWX01 (sample SAMEA103958114, study PRJEB25191) | human gut metagenome | reverse complement strand
TTACAGAGGGTACAGGAGCTCACATGATCTACGATGTTAGTTTAAGCTAACTTATATTTAAAATCAACATAAGTAGTTGCTCATATTTTATCATTTAGCATTTTTCGTCATTATCCGAGTGCCACATCCAGCACCATCATAAGGGCGAAGCCCACCGCCGCACCGATGGTTCCTATATTGGTATGCTCGCCCGCCTGAGACTCAGGTATCAGCTCCTCTATAACCACATAAAGCATGGCTCCCGCCGCAAATGCAAGGAAATACGGAAGAAGTGGTGTGACCTGGACAGCCAGCAGTGCCGTGAGGAAACCTCCGACTGGCTCCACAGCTCCGGACAGCGTTCCATACAGAAATGCCTTCTTCTTGCTCATGCCCTCGCCAACAAGCGGCATGGACACAATTGCACCTTCCGGGAAGTTCTGTATAGCGATTCCTATGGAAAGTGCAAATGCACCTGTGATGGACACGCCCATATTGCCCATGGCTGCGCCTGCGTACACAACGCCCACTGCCATGCCCTCGGGGATATTGTGGAGCGTGACTGCAAATATCATCATGGTCGTCTTCTGAAGCTTTGACCTGACGCCCTCCGGTTTGTCACTTTCCAGATGAAGGTGAGGTATCACCGTGTCAAGAACAAGCAGGAATATGATTCCAAGAGCAAATCCGATAAGTGCCGGCAGCCACGCTATCTTTCCCTGTGCCTCCGCCATGTCTATGGACGGAATGAGCAGTGACCATATGGACGCCGCGATCATGACCCCCGCCGCAAACCCGAGCAGAGCCTTCTCCACAAGCGGGGATATCTTATCTTTCATAAAGAAAACCATGGCCGCTCCCAGTGTTGTTCCGGCAAATGGTATAAATAATGTTATGAACTCTGACATTTCATCACCTCTTTATAATATGTATTCTGTCTATACTATATTCGTATAACCTCTTCATTAGTTCATTTTTTTAAATTGCGACTACAATTTAATTGAACAGGCGTACTTTGTCAACACAAGTTTTTGCATATGATAGAAGTTATCAATACCGGGCCAAAATGCTTCGCATTTCGACAATTTAAGTGCTATAATACCTGAGGTTATGCTATAATAGGCATGGTTGTACCAGCTTGGATATATTTGTATGCAAATGGAGATAAATATGAAGAGAACAGAACGAATGATCTGAGTATTTTTTATTTGACATAATTATTTATAGAAAGCATAATAAGTGATACATTTAGTCGTACGGATCATAAGTCCGTACAAATACAATAAAAGACACATTCCAAGGGGAAAAGTATGAAAGAGAATTTACAATTTACAGCTTTATTGGATATTTTAAGCAGGCAGGATCTTATAACTGAATATTCGGAGGATTGCAAAGACATCACTCCTTCCCATATAACCATCAATTCCAAGGATGTGGTCCCAGGTACATTCTTCGTGTGCAAGGGTGCCTCATTTAAGGAGGATTACCTGAAATCAGCCATCGCACAGGGCGCCATCGTATATTTGTCACAGCAAAAGTACGACGACGTGGACATTCCTTATATTATTGTAAATGATATAAGAAAGGCCATGGCTCTTGCTGCCAGATGGTTCTTCGGCAATCCAGGCGATAACATGACCAAGGTCGGAATCACCGGAACAAAGGGAAAGACCACAGTTACATTTGTCATGAAGGATATACTGGACAAATACACCGACAACAGATGCTCAGCATTCTCAACCCATGAGATTGATGTTGGAACAAAGGTTTTTGAGACCACTCTCACCACACCTGAGCCTATTGAACTCCAGACATACTTCGACATGGCTGTAGATGAAGGCTGTACACACTGTATAATGGAAGTTTCTTCCCAGGCCATGAAGATGAACCGTATCTACGGAGAGCACTACAAGGTCGGAGTATTTACCAATATCGACTACGATCACATCAGCCCGACAGAGCACGCCTCCATGGAGGACTATCTCGGATGCAAGGTATCCTTCCTGAAGCAGTGCGACAACGTTGTGCTGTACAGTGACACAAGATATTTTGAGACTATATATAATGAAGTAAGAGACAAGCACGTTGTTGTATACGGAAGCAAGGAATCAATTGAAAAGCTCATGTCAAGGGATGACGATTTCTTTGAAAAGGATACTGACTTCGCCAGCATCCACAATGAAGATCTCACAGACCATAACAGCTACTTTGAGCTTATATACGGAGGAGAGAACAGAGCATACAACACCAACCTGATCGGTGATTACAATGTTGAAAATATTGTTGCCGCCATCATCTCCTCTCTTCTCATTGGCATTCCAAATGATCAGATCAGAAGCAGCATCAGAGATGTATATGTTCCGGGAAGACTACAGGTATATCACTGGAAGGATCGCACATTTATGATCGACTACGCACACAACTATATAAGCATGTACAGACTGTATGAGATGGTTAAAAAGACCATGAAGCCAAAGTCTATAACCGTTGTATTCGGCTGTGGCGGTGAGCGTTACAAGAAGCGCCGTGAGGATATGGGAAGACTTGCTGAGCAGTATGCCGACAAGGTTGTTCTCACCATGGAGGATCCGGGCTTTGAGTCCTGTGAGGAGATCTGCAAGGAGATCAAGCAGTACATCACAAAGCCTTGCTATATAATCGTTGACAGGGAGCAGGCTCTCACAAGAGCCCTCGACGAGGCTCAGCCTGGCGAGCTTGTCATCACGACTGGAAAGGGTATTGAGAGTACCCAGAGAATCAACGGAACTTTTGTGCAGTGTCACTCTGATGCGCAGGTTATCGAGCATTGGCTGACGGAGCATCCGGAGAAGTAAGGGACGGACGGTAATCAGTCCTTCATCTGTATTCAGTTCATGAAAAAAGAGATGTATGTTGTGTATGTGCTATCACGTTCGACTGCTGTCGCTTCAGAATTTTCCATTTGCACTCGCTTACGACCGCGATAAGGGCGCTGCGGTCTTCAGCTCGGCAGGAAAATCCTGAAGCTCGGCAGTCTTCACTACCGATAGCCCATACACAACATACATCTCTTTTATTATAGTTTTTGAAGCAGATGAATGGCTGATTACCTGTGTTTTGACTGAACATTAGATATGCAATGATAAACCACAGGTTTATTGCCTTTCTTGCGGCTCAGCTTATAATGAATACTAGAAACGGGGCGAAAGCGCTGTTATGCAGGTGACAGGAGTTGCCTATCAGACTGACGTAAACTTAATAGTCGTAGCAGGCTGTAAAGTGATGATGCGTGTGATGTTCCGGGAAACAGTGCATGGCTGAGCTTCATAAGGGTTGTTTGTTTACCAAAACCCGGATAGGCAGAGATGCCGAAAGAAAACATTCAGGGAGTTCTACTAAGTAGAACTCCTTTTTATCTGTTATCTTCCACCACTTTCTCCCTCATCTTCGGATCGAATTTTCCATTTCGGATCATTGCTATCTCCCGTTTGAACGGCTCATAGCTTTTCTTGCTGTTTTCCGGGTCTTTGATGTATGGGGATTCCAGGATCTTTGGTACTTCCATGAAGTCCGGATGGTTCATGATGTACATGAGCGGCTCAAAGCCGATCTTGCCAAACCCAAAGTTCTCGTGTCTGTCTTTAGCCGCTCCCGGTTCGTTCTTGCTGTCGTTCATATGGAACACGGCTATCTGATCTTTGCCGATGAGTCTGTCGAACTTCTCCACGACTCCATCGAAATCATGTATGATGTCGTAGCCCGCATCGCTGGTGTGACAAGTGTCAAAGCACACACGAAGCTTGTCATTATGACTCACTCCATCATAGATTCGCGCAAGCTCCTCAAAGTTTCTTCCAATCTCACTGCCCTTTCCCGCCATGGTCTCCAGAGCTATGTGGCATGCGGTGTCCGCGGTCAGGACTTCATTCAGGCCCTTTACTATGCTTGCAATTCCTTTGTCCACGCCCTCTCCTACATGTGAGCCCGGATGAAGGACTATGGTCTGTGATCCCATCGCTGTCGCCCTGTCAATCTCCTTTGCAAGGAATTCCACTGCGATTTCATAAGTCGCAGGATTTACTGTATTTGCAAGATTGATTATATACGGCGCATGGACCACGAACTCCTCTATGCCGTTCTGAACCATGAGTTTATGTGCCTCCTGTATCCTAAGCTCCGATATATCTTTGCGTCTCGTATTCTGTGGTGCGCCTGTGTAGAGCATAAATGTATTTGCGCCAAATGCCACAGCATCCTTCACTGAGCCTAGCATCATCTCCTTGCCCGACATACCCACATGACATCCTAATTTCAACATAATTTATCTCCATTCATTCTAAACTGGTTTCAGTTTACTCTATCCTCGCCGACTGCACAATACGCTGCCGCTGCAATCAATAAATAGCTTTTTATAATTTTACCATATATTATGTAGACTGTTCGCAAATCATTTGGTAAACTAAATACCAGAAACCAACTTATATTATACACTTGGGAGAAAACCGCTATGCAATTAAAAAATGTACTAATCGTCGTAAATGACATTGAACGATCAAAAAAATTTTACAAAGATATCTTCGGGCTTGAGGTTATCTTGGACAACGAGGGAAATGTGATCCTAACGGGAGGGCTGGTCCTTCAGGATGCAACTATTTGGGCTGAATTCATTGAAAATCTTGTAATTCCACATAACAATGCTTCGGAGTTATATTTTGAAGAAAATAATATCGAGGAGTTTGCACAAAAACTTGATGAGTCGCCATACGACATTGAATATGTCAATCGTCTCATGACTCATTCATGGGGACAAAAAGTCATCAGATTCTATGATCCTGACGGCAATCTTATCGAGGTTGGAACGCCATAATTTTTCCTATATCCATTCCCTCTATTTCATGTTACAATTAATGACATATTACCCAATTGGAGGACAAATTTTTATGAGTAACACAGGAAGAACCTGTAAGGTTCACTACACAGGAACATTCAACGACGGAACAAAGTTCGATTCTTCATATGACAGGGGCGAGCCTATCGAGTTCGTTTGCGGTGCAGGACAGATGATTCCGGGATTTGATCAGGCAGTTGAGGGCATGAACGTTGGCGATATCATCGATGTACATCTTCGTCCTGAGGATGCATACGGAATGCCTGACCCGGAGGCCATCATCAAGGCTCCTCTTGCAGATATGCCTGGCGCTGAGAATCTTGAGGTCGGCAATCAGGTGTACCTTGCCAATTCAATGGGACAGCAGTTCCTTGTAAAGGTCATTGAAAAAGATGACGAATCCATCACATTTGATGCAAACCATGAGATGGCCGGCAAAGAGCTCAACTTCAAGATAGAGCTTGTGTCAGTGGACTAATAGTAACGATACTTATGTTAGAAGGAACCTTTTCACACTTGACGTCAGTTCCGACGGTCTGTCCCACCCAATTGGACGGACAGTGTGATCCGATTATATAAGGAGGCGGGAATCGTGAACATTTACATAGACGAATCAGGTTCTATCAATAAATATGCCACAAACGATCAGTATTTCGTGGTGTCTATGATCCATGTCCTCGATCCCGTCGCCCTTGAGCGTGCTTACAAGAGATTTATTTCTTCCAACTATGAGATGCTTCTTGATCTGGACAGTGATAAGGTCGATGACATGACCGGCAAGATCACCAAGCACGGCGGGAGAATGTTCCGGGACGGCAAATTCCGTGAACTAAAAGGTGCACAGTTTGACAGAGACATGAAGCACATATTTGTGGATTACTTCTCCAGGAAGCATCACTTTGACGTGTACTATATCATGATGAAGAATGAAAATCTGCCGAACCGATTCTTCGACAACATCTCCAGGACATTCAACTTCTCCATCAAATCTGCCCTGCTCTACTTCATACAGAATGGATATCTTCCTGACGAGGACTGCTTTCTGCAGCTTGACGAGAGGAATGAGCGGGTGGAGAACAAATCATTCCTTGAAAATTACCTGAACACTGAGCTTTCACTGTCAGGTCAGGTCGCAGGTAATTTCTCAGTGAGCTACTTTGACTCGGCCTGCAACAAATTTGTGCAGATAGCGGATGTATTTTCTAATCTGTTCTATTCTCACTTGCAGACCGGACACTATACTGATGAGCTGGAGCTTATGAAAGAGCTGGGTATACTTAAGGGTGTTTACGAGCTGACATAATCAAAAAGGGATTGAACCTTGCGACCCATATCGCGGTTTCAATCCCTTTTTTGAAATATTTAAAATACCAATTGCCTCCGAGCGATGCTCACACAGAACACTTACATAGATAAACGCACTATCGAAGGACTTACTGTTGGTACTTATATAATATCATGTTTTGCTTCAAAAGACAATAAGTCCGTGTTAAATTCACTGAAATTTTCACTCTTTTTTATCTGTCCTGCTCTCCCGTCCATGTCCAAACGCCAGATAGCCTATGAAAAGAACAAACAATGCTGCAACTCCCATCCAGATACACAGCAGTTTTGGTCCCTTCGGGGCAAATGTATCATAGTATCCCTTGAAATAGATTACCACAATTATAAGTGGCAGCACGTATGACATGTATTTTCTTAGGTACTGCGGAAACGGCTTACCGATACCGTTGTCTGCCTCAGCGACAAAGTTTTCAAATCCCCATCCATTCTTTCTTGTACAGAACAGGACAAAAAGTAATGATCCGAGTGGGAGGATATTTCCCGATACGAGAAAATCTTCCAGATCCATGATATTTGTACCCGCTCCCATCGGAGTGATTCCTGAGAGCATATTGAATCCAAGCACAGCCGGCAGGGAGAGCACTGATATACCGATCAGATTTATAATAAGTGACTTCTTTCTCTTCCATCCAAACATATCTATACTTATCGATATGATATTCTCAAACACCGCGATAACCGTGGAAAGCGCCGCAAATGACATGAATATGAAGAACAGAATTCCCCACACTCTGCCTCCCGGCATGTGGTTGAACACATTCGGCAGGGTCATAAACAGAAGTGATGGTCCCTTGTCCGGGCTGATCCCGTACGCAAAGCATGCTGGCAATATGATGACTCCGGCCATGAGTGCCACAAATGTATCAAGGTACATAACACTCTTCGCCTCGCCAGACAATTTTCTCTCCTTGCCTATATAACTTCCAAATATCTCCATGGATCCCATACCTACACTGAGTGTAAAGAACGCCTGGGTCATGGCGTCAAATAATACATTGCCCCAGCCTCTGGCATTTGCACGCTCGATACTTGGAACAAGATAGAACTTAAGTCCTTCTTCGTTGCCCGAGAGCATGAGTGAGTTCACCGCCATGACTATCATCAGAACGATGAGTGCCAGCATCATTACCTTTGTCACTCTCTCCACTCCGTTCTGAAGTCCCAGTGAACATATACCTATGCAGCACACGATGACCGCAAGTGTGATTGCGACCATAAGTCCCGGTGATGCAAGCATCCCTGTAAATTTGTCTTCTATTGCTTCTACTGACCCACCATGAAGCTGTCCTGATCCCATGACGTACACATAGTATACCATCCAGCCCGCTACCATAGTATAGAACATCATCAGCAGATAGTTGCCGGCATAGGCATACCAGCTGAATTTATGCCAGTTGCCGCCCTTCGGCGCAAGCTCCTTAAGCGCTGAACCAACGCTCTTGCCACTCCCTCTGCCTATCGCAAACTCACAGGTAAGGATAGGATATCCCAGAAGCAGCAGACACAGCAGATATATCACGATAAATATTGCTCCGCCATTCTGCCCGCATATATACGGGAACTTCCATACATTTCCAAGACCTATGGCACACCCCGCCGACACGAGGATGAACCCTAGTCTGGAGGCGAATTTTTCTCTGTCGCCGTTGTTACTTTCTTTACTCATACAATCTTCTTTTGCAGATGTCTGTAAAAATGGCACCTGCCTCCTTCTATTATATATTATCAGGATTATCAGGCTGGCACTATGTGTCGATTTTCAAAACCTGATACGCCCTTTGTCTGTGTCAAACATCTACTTCAAGCCATTACATTATGTATTTTCCATCTCTGCTGACACATACCCTGTGATTGTAACATACATTACAGCATTTGTGTGTTTAAACTTTTACAGATTAAAGCAAATTTTATCCCATATTTGAACCAGATAAAATACAGGTATTTTTTTGTTTGCTGCGCGTTTTCAACAAGTATATTTTCCTTCAAAATAAATCTATTAATTTACATATAAAGGATTACATTTTTCCATATTATATTTTATTATAATGAGTAGAATGTTCTTAATACTATTAAGACCGTTCTCCGTATTTTGAGGCAGATTTCTGTGTGGGTTTGCAGTACCTTATACCTTAAACCACCAGCGCATAGCTGCAAGTGCGCTGCTCATATTATGGAGGAACGAATAGTAACGCATGCGCCGCGCGAAGAGCATTTATATGCGCATGCTGCATTTTTATAAGGAGGACATTTATTATGGCTACATGGCTTAAAGATGCAATTTTTTATGAAATATACCCACAGAGTTTCTACGATACCAACGGCGACGGTATCGGTGATTTTAACGGAATCACTGCAAAGCTTGACTATATCAAGTCTCTTGGATGCAACGCTATCTGGATGAATCCTTGCTTTGATTCACCATTTTCCGATGCAGGCTACGATGTAAGGGATTACAAGAAGGTTGCCGAAAGATACGGAACAATGGAGGACATAGAGAACCTCTTCGCTGAGGCTCACAAGAGGGACATGCACATTCTCCTCGACCTGGTTCCAGGCCACACATCTGAGGAGCATGCATGGTTTACCGAGAGCAAAAAAGCTGAGCAAAATGAATACTCAGATAGATATATGTGGACTGACGGATGGCTCTGTGGCGGTGCAGGTCTCAACTACATCGCAGGAGAATCACCAAGAAACGGTGCCTACATCGTCAACTTCTTCAAGTGCCAGCCGGCTCTCAACTATGGGGTGCTTAATCCAACTGAGAGATGGCACAAGAGCATGTACGATCCTGCATGTATCGCAACCAGAGAGGCTATGAAGGACGTATGCCGCTTCTGGCTCGACAAGGGCTGTGACGGCTTCCGTGTAGATATGGCAGATTCACTTGTAAAGCATGATGATGCGAACAAGAGCGGAACAGTTGCCGTATGGCAGGACATTCTCGGCGATATACACGCTGAGTACCCTGAGTCAGCATTTGTATCTGAGTGGGGAAAGGCTGAACAGTCAATCAAGGCCGGCTTCGACATGGACTTCTATCTCGACTGGATGGGCAACGGATATAACTCTCTGGTAAGAGATTACGAAGCTCACCTGAATGCATTTGCATCTCTTCCAGAGTCACTTGACGACAGCTCGGAGAACAACAGCTTCTTCAAGGCTGACAGCAAGGGAACCTGCGACCACTTCATTGATGAATACATGGGAAGATACGAGCAGATAAAGGACAAGGGTGCTATAGCCCTCATCACAGGAAATCACGACACTACACGTATCAGCTACGGGCTCTCTGAGGATGAGTTAAAGCTTGCCTACGCATTCTTCCTGACAATGCCTGGCAATCCATTCATCTACTACGGCGATGAGATCGCCATGAGCTTCAGAAGCATGGCAAGCAAGGAGGGGGGATTCACCAGAACCGGCTCAAGAACTCCTATGCAGTGGACAAGCGGTGACAACATGGGATTTTCTTCAGCGCCTGCCGACAAGCTCTATCTGCCGGTTGATCCTGCAGAAAATGCCGCAAATGTTGAGGCTTCCGAGGCAGATCAGAACTCCCTGCTCAATACAGTGAAGACCCTCACTTCTCTCAGACATTCACAGGCCGATCTGCTGGACAAGAGCAACCTTGAGATCATCAGCAGAAAGCCACTTGTATATAAGAGAGGGAATCTACTCCTTGCAGTGAACCCTAAGAATACGGACACCCAGTCAAGGAAGCTTGCTGAGCTGACTGGTAACGCAAAGGTTATCTATTCTATAGCAATAAACGACACACAGCCAGGTATCGCTGACGGAGTTATCACTCTTCCGGCACAGAGCTTTGTTGTGATAAGCTGCTAATTTGGAGCAATATATAACAACTCAATAACCATATAAAAAGGTCATTACATAATATGGCAATCATCCATACGAATTTCATTCCAAATGTGGATTGCACATATTATGCGATGGCCTCTTTTTATCTTCTTCCCTGTGGTCATCTCCCCAAACTTGTGGTAATATTTAGTGGATTATATGCTCATGTGCCACGACAGAATAAATGCACATGACATACCGGATTATAAAGGAGAACAATATTATGAACATGCAGGAAGCTACAAGCATCATGAAGGCTGACAGCTACAAAATGGCTGCACTTTCAGAAGATACAAGAAACAATATACTAGTACATGTAAAGGACGCACTCATCGCACATAAGGATGAGATATTTGCGGCAAATGCAAAGGACATGGCTGCTGCCGAGGAGAACGGGATCGCAGCATCAGTCAAGAAGAGACTGAAGTTCGACGAGCACAAGCTCGCTGACGTGACAAATGGAATCGATGAGCTCATAAAGCTCCCTGACCCGGTTGGACAGATCCAGCTCAAGAGAGAGCTTGACGAGGGGCTGGTCCTTCAGAGAGTCTCCTGCCCTATCGGTGTCATCGGAATCATATTCGAGGCAAGACCGGATGCGCTGGTCCAGATATCATCATTGTGCATCAAGAGCGGCAACTGCGCAGTACTCAAGGGTGGCAAGGAAACTGCCAACACCAACAAGGCTCTCTTCGATGTGATCTACAGCACAGCCGTTGCAAACGGAGCACCAGAGGGCTGCATGCTTCAGGCAAGCCAGCACAACGAGATCGATGAGCTTCTGTCATGCAACAAGTCCGTTGACCTGCTCATACCTAGAGGCTCAAATGCATTTGTGCAGTATATAATGAACAACACCAAGATCCCTGTCATGGGACACGCAGACGGAATCTGCCACACATACATAGACAAGGATGCGGATATTGAAAAGGCAATCCCTATCATCATAGACGCCAAGACACAGTACACCGCCGCCTGCAATGCAACGGAGACACTTCTCGTCCACAGAGATGTGGCAAAAGAAATGCTTCCGGTCATGGCAAAAGCTCTCAGGGAGAATGGTGTAAAGCTACGCGGAACCGCAGAGGCGGCGGAGATCATCAAACGGGCATACACAGCTGACGGTCAGGCCAATGGTTCACATACGAATGCCGCAACTGACAACCAGAACATTTTTGAGATCATGGGAGACGACGATTTCAATACAGAGTATCTTGACCTAGTACTCTCAGTCAAGATCGTGAACAATGTCCAGGAGGCTATCTCACACATCAACCACTTCGGTTCACACCATACTGACTGTATCGTGACTGAAAATGCCGACACTGCCGCCCTCTTCATGCAGCTTGTCGATTCGGCCGGAGTATACCAGAACTGCTCCACAAGATTTGCCGATGGATTCAGATACGGATTTGGCGCAGAGGTCGGAATCAGCACAAGCAAGATCCATGCAAGAGGCCCTGTAGGACTTGAGGGACTTGTAACCTACAAATACAAGCTTTACGGACATGGACAGATAGTTGATGACTACGCAACCGGAAAGAAGCAGTTCCATTTCAAAGACCTGTAGAATAATAAACGATCATCAGCGGGGACTCTCTCATGTATATCAGTCCTCGCTGATGCATTTACTATATAAATAGGAATTACATAAAAATGAAAACAATACTGAAAATATTCAAAAACGACCTGATCGGTATCAAAAAAAGTATACTCACAATAGTTCTCGCCGTTGGACTGTGCATACTGCCTGCGCTGTATGCATGGTTCAACATATTTGCAAACTGGGATCCATATGCCAATACCGGCAATATCAATATCGCCGTCGTCAACCTGGACAAGGGCTACACAGATGCGGACGGCAACGAGATGAACATGG